>Ga0247836_1004673_pt1 | contig 16819 bp, 10 predicted proteins | sample LaCruzMarch2015__4_FD_187116 | JGI IMG/M metagenome (GOLD analysis project Ga0247836, IMG submission 187116) | Freshwater microbial communities from meromictic Lake La Cruz, Castile-La Mancha, Spain - LaCruzMarch2015_14m | ecosystem: Environmental > Aquatic > Freshwater > Lake | place: Spain...
CGGTGGCCTTCCGGTGCGTCGTCGGCCTCGACGATCTCCATCTGCCGCGGGTAGTACCACGCCGTGGGCACGCTCGAATCGGGCAAGAGCGTCTCGAAGCCGCTGTTGTCGATCGCTGGCCGCGAGCCGTCGGGCAGGACGCGCCTCCCCTGCTCCGCCGTGCCCGTCATCGGCACGAACAGGCTCGGCACAAGGGCCTCGCGTTCAAGCCTCCCCTCGCGCTTCGTAAATAGCACGAGCGTCTGGTCGTAGCGCTCGCCCACGGGGATCACCATCCGGCCGCCTTCGGCGAGCTGCTCGACGAGCGGCCGGGGCACATCTTCCGGCGAACACGTAACGATGATCTTGTCGAAGGGTGCGTGCTCGGGCCAGCCGCGAAAACCGTCGCCGATCTTGGTGACGATGTTCTGATAGCCAAGCCGCTCGAGCGTCTTCGCCGCCTTCTCCCCGAGCTTCTCGTGGATCTCGATCGAATACACGGCGCGCACGAGCGGGCTGAGCACGGCCGCCTGATAGCCGCTGCCGGTGCCGATCTCGAGCACCTTGTCGGTGGCTTTGGGCTCGAGCTTCTCGGTCATGTAGGCCACGACGAATGGCCCGGAGATCGTCTGCGCCTCGCCGATCGGCAGTGCCATGTCGAAGTAGGCGAGGCTCCGCTGCGGCCCGGGCAGGAATTCGTGCCGCGGCGTCGCCCGCATGGCAGCGAGCACCCGCTCGTCGGTGACGCCGCCGAGCGCGATGTCGTCGCGCACCATCCGTTCGCGGGCGGCTTCGAAGGGATCGGGCTTCGACCGCGGCCCGGCCGGAGCCTGCGCCGCGGCTTCGACGGCCAATCCGGCCGCGAGCATCACGAGCCACGAGCGGGCGGCCTGCCACATCGGCGTCACTTCCCGGGAGGCAGAATCTTCACGAGCTCGATCTCGAACACGAGCACTTCATTGGGCTCGATCACCGGGGGCGAACCCTCTTCGCCGTAGCCGAGTTCGGGCGGCACATAGAGCCGCCACTTCGAGCCGACGTTCATCAAGGGCAGCGCCTCCTGCCAGCCCGGCACCACGCCCCGCAGCGGAAACGTCGCCGGCTCGCCGGCGGAATCGGTGGCGTCGAACTCGCTGCCGTCGAGGTGCGTGCCTCGATAGTGGGTGGAGACGGTGTCGTCGGCCGTGGGCTTCGGTCCCGATCCCGTCTTCACGACTTCGTATTGCAGGCCGCTCGGCAGCGACTTCACGCCGGGCTTCGCGGCGTTGGTCTTCATGAACTCCGCAGCCTTCGCCTGGTTCGCCTTCGCGGCCTCGGCCATCCGGGCGGCGAACTCCCGCTCGCGTTCCTGCATCCGCTTCTCGAACCGCTCGAGGGCCGAGGCGATCGTCTTCTCGTCGAGCCGGGGTTTCACGCCGAGCACGGCGTCGGCGAGCCCGCGGGCGAGCACCGCCTCGTCGAGCGGCGCCTTCTGGGCGCGAAAGTCGGCGGCGATCCGCGAGCCGATCCTCAAGCCCAGGGCGTAGCCGAGCTGCGCCTCGGGCGTATCGAGCTTCGGCGCCTCGTCGGCCCGCGCGGCCGCCGGCGGCGCGATCACCTCCGCCGGCTGGGCAAGCACGTTCGACGTCCACATGCTCAGGACACACAGGCAACTCCACCGCACGCTCATCGCTCATGCCTCCAGGAAGATCTCATGAAAGTTTATCCGCAACGCGGGTAAACCGTCTTGATCGTCCAGAGTAAGACAGGCTTTAGCCTGTCATGGCTCTCGACAGGCTGAAGCCTGCCCTACTCCTTGCCGAGCTTGCCCTTTGTGAGCTCGAGGAAGGCCGTTTCGAGATTCACCTCCGACTCGCGCATCGAGAGCAGCTTGTAGCCCTCGGCCACGAGCCGCGCGGCAAGCGGCGAGGCGTCGGGGACGCCGTCGGCGAGCGTGACGAGAATCTCGCCGTCGCGCACCGTGACGCCGCCGGCTTCAGGAGCCTTTTCGAGCAGCCGCGCGGCGGCCTCCGGCGGCCCTGCCACCGCGATCCGGAATACCGGCCGGCCCCGCACCTGCGCGAGCAGATCCTGCACGTTGCCGCAGGCGAGCAGCCGGCCGTATTCGATGATGCCCACGCGATTACAGATGTCGGCAAGCTCGGGAAGGATGTGGCTCGACACGAGGATCGTCTTACCGAGCCCCTGCAGCCGCTTGAGCAGCCCGCGCATCTCGATCCGGGCCCGCGGGTCGAGGCCACTCGCCGGCTCGTCGAGTAAGAGCACCTGAGGGTCGTGGAGCAAGACGCGGGCCAGGCCGAGCCGCTGCGTCATGCCGCGGGAGAGGCTCGTGACTAGTTCGTCCCGCTTCACGGTGAGATCGACGAGCTCGAGGGATCGCTCGGCGACCTTGCGCCGCTCGGCCCCATGAATCCGATAGGCAGCGGCGAAGAACTCCAGATACTCGATCACCCGCATGTCGTCGTAGACGCCGAAGATGTCGGGCATGTAGCCGATCGCGCGGCGGATCTCACGCGGATGCGTGTAGATCGAGTGCCCGCACACGTAGGCCTCGCCCCAGGTCGGTGCGAGCAGCGTCGAGAGGATGCGGATCGTCGTCGTCTTCCCCGCGCCGTTGGGCCCGATGAACCCGAACAGGTCGCCCTGCTCGAGCTTGAGATCGAGCGATTCGAGCGCGAAGAAGTCGCCGTATTTCTTGGTGAGGTCGACCGTTTCGATCATGGCTGCCGAGGCTCCAACGGAAGGACGAACCGCCAGATCGCGGTCTGGTCGGCAGCGGGTGTGAGTGGCGAGGCATCCTGCCCCGGGCCCGCCTGCACCCGCCACGTGGTGCCCGCCGGCCCACGGCCGATGAGCACCGCCCGGCCGGTGTCGAGCACGGGCGACAGATCGAGCCGGGCGAGCCGCCCCGCATCGAGCGACGTGTAGGAACTGCCCCCAGCGGCCCGATACAGGCCGGCGATCTCGAGGATGCGATCGACGTCTGTCGAGGCCGTATCCCATCGCTCGGAGACGTCGCGGTCTTTGGCGGCTGCACGGCGGGTGAGTGCGCCGGCCAGCGACCGCGGCCCACGGCCCGCAGCGGGCTCGAAGCGGCCGCCTGCCTCGAGCCGGCCGACGTCGTAAAGCCAACCCGCATGCACGAGCACGCACCGCTCGAGTGCGAATGGCAGGCGGCTCTCGACCGCGCCCCGTAACGCCGCCTGGGCGTCGCGCACGAGCGTCGACGCGATCGGCACGGGCCCGTCGGCAGTGGCGGCCCGGGCCGTCCACTCGGCCTCGAAGAGCCGGCTCGAATCGGCCGCGATCGGCACGCCCGCAAGCCCCGCCAGGCTTTCCGCATAGCGATAGTCGCGCGCACCGAGTGCCGGGTGCGATGTCGGGGCATCGGTGCCGCCAAGCCCCCGACCGGCGGCGGCACACCACGACACCGCGAGCTCGCGCCCCTCGGCAGCCAGCGCATCGGCGGGGGCCGCCGCGACATCGAGCGCATCATTGGCAGGCGACCACGTGCCCGACCAGCCGCGGCCGCGCATGGCCCCGCTCACTCCATCGACGTCCACGATGCCGGCCGCCGACGCCTGCCACTCGCCCCCCTTCCACCGCTGCCCGGTGCCCCACGCCAGGCCGCTGAACAAGGCGACGATCACGGGCAGCGAGATCCACGCAAGCGTTGGCCGCCCGCCGCGGGCCGTGAGCCACCAGTCGAGTGGATAGAGGCAGGCGACATAGAGCAGCCCGAGGCCGGCGACAAGCTCGAACGGCACCGATGCGACCCGGGGAAACCTGTCGATCGCCGTGCGCAATTGCCCCGCGAGGTCGAACCCGCCACGGGCAGACTCCCCTGCCCTGCCCCCGGCGGCCGTCCGCTCGTGCTGTTCAAGCAACTCGACGAGCAGCGTGTCGGTGCCCGGCCACGAGCGAAACGCCAGCCGATCGATGTCGACGCCCAGCCATGTGATCGTGCCGAATCCGTGGACGCTGCGCACGACGAGCGGCAGGTCGGAAGCTTTTCGGCCTTCGAAAGCCACCACCGTGCCGTCGAGACGGTCGGCGTCGGCGAGCAGCGGCACCTGCAGCCCGGCGAGCGCCGCCTTGTCGAGCGGCCGGCCCGCGCGGCCAAACGTCTCGAGCGCCGCCGATCGTCGCAAGGGGACGAGCCGCTCGATCCGGCCCGGCGTGCCGAGCGGGCCGGGCAGCCAACGGGCCGGCGTCGACTCCGGCGTGGCCACGCGGGCCGCCGACTCGCCGGCGATGAACACGAGGCTGCCGCCGCCGCGCACCCAGCCGTCGATCGATTCGAGCACGTCGCGAGCGAGATCGCCGGGCTCCGTCGCGAGCGCGGTGCCGCACACCACCACGCGATCGATCGCATCGAGGTCACGGGCCGTCATGCCGCCGGCTTCACCGGCGAGATCGAGCGGATCGGCCACGCTGATCACCCGTGGCTGGGCACCATCTTCGCGGGCCATGAGCCGCGCCGCCCGCTCCGCGGCGTCGAACTCCCCGATCACAAGGAGCACCTGTTCGTCGGCCGCGAGCGCCGGTGGCACCGCGACGAACGTGCGGCCAACTCCGCCACCGTCGGCCGGCCCTTCCACCTGCACGCCGCCGCCAGGCCGGCCAAACCTGGCCCGAAACCGCAGTCGCGCGCCCGCTGCACCGTCTCCGGCCGTGACCGCCGCTGCAGGCGACCGCACCCACTGGCCGTCTGGATCCTCCACCCACACATGCCACGGGCCGGCGGCCTGCAGTCCGTCAGGCAACGTTACGACGATCGGCGTCCACGCAGCGGTGCGATGCACACCGCTGAGGCCCACCTCCACGTCGAGCGGAGCGGCCCGCCCAGCCACCGCCCCAGCGAGCACCACACCGACCACGAGTACGCGGCCAGCCCCGCCCATCAGGGCTTCTCCGCGTCGGGGCACGTGCAGGCCCGCTGGCCGCAGCCCGGGCACCCGGTGCCATACTTCGCCGCAACGGCTGCTTCGAGATCGACATCGACCACGTTCGCGATCGTCGCCAGCCAGGCGAGCACGTCGGCAAACTCGAGCGCGAGCTCTTGCTTCGTCGCCGGGCTGGCCGCCCCGGAAGCATGCGTGCGCAGGGCCGTCGCCAGTTCGCCGATCTCCTCGGTGAGCCACATGAAGGTGCCCTCGACGCCGCGGGCCGCGTCTTTGTCGTGGTACATTTCGCGAATCTGCGTCTGAAAGTCACGGAGCGTCATGACAAGGCGGTCTCAGCGGGCTGAAGGGATGTGGTCTGGGATCGGGGAGCGAACCAGGGATAGATCGCCGGCACCACGAACGCCGTGAGCAGCGTCGACGTGACGATACCGCCGATCACGACCGTCGCCAAAGGCCGCTGGATCTCCGCCCCGGAACTCGTGGCCAGCGCCATCGGCAGGAACCCGAGGCTCGCCACGAGGGCCGTCATGAGCACCGGCCGGATCCGTACGTCGGCCGTCGCAACCGCCGCTTCGCGGGCCGAGAGCCCCCCCTGCCGCGCGTGCTCCGCCCCCGACACCCAGACGAGACCGTTGAGCACCGCCACGCCAAAGAGCGCCACGAAGCCCACGCCCGCGGCGATCGAAAACGGCATCCCGCGCAGGGCCAGCGCCGCGATGCCGCCCGACGCCGCCACCGGCACGGCGCAAAAGATGAGGGCCGCCAGGCGGAACGACCCGAAGCTCGTGTAGAGCAACAGCGCGATCAGGCCGAGCACCGCCGGCGTGATCAGGAGCAGCCGCCGGCTCGCCGAAAGCAGATTCTCGAAATCACCTCCCCAGCCGATCGTGTAGCCCGTGGGCAGCTTCACCTGCTCGGCGATCCGGCGCTGCGCATCGCCCACGAAGCTCGCCACGTCACGGCCACGCACGTTCGCCGAGACGAACGTGCGGCGGCGTGAGCTTTCGTGCTCGATCGAGGGCGGGCTCTCGTCGATGCGGATGTCGGCCAGTTCGCCGAGCGGCACGGGCCGGCCGCCGACGGACCCGACGGGGATCTGCGGCACGAGATCTTCGTCTTCCCGCCACATCGCGGGAAACTTGAGCATCAAGGGAAACCGTGGCCGCCCCTCATAGACGACCCCCGCCTGGATGCCGCCCATCGCCGACACCGTCTGGATCACGTCGATGCCATCGATGCCGTGCCGAGCGAGCTGGTCCTGCCGCGAATTGATCCGCAGCGTGGGCACGTTGGCCTGCCAGTCGGCACGAACATCGGCCGAGCCGGGGATGTCGCGGAGCACGCCCTCGATCTGCTTGCCGAGGTCGCCGAGCGTGTTGAGGTCGTCGCCGTAGATGAGCACGGCCACGTCGGCCTTCACGCCGGCCACGAGCTCGTCGACCCGCATCTCGATCGGCTGGCTGAAGCCGAAGTTGGCCCCCGGCACGGCGGTGGACAGGGCCGCCGACATCCGCTCCACGAGTGCGTCTCGCGAGACATCGGCCGGCCACCGGCTCCGCGGCTCGAGCATCACCCACACGTCTGTCTGCTGCACGCCCATGATGTCGTTGGCGATCTCAGGGCGGCCCGTCTTCGAGAACACCGTGCGCACTTCGGGAAACTCGCCGAGCACCTTCTCGATCCGCGAGGTGAGCGGCACGGAGTCTTCGAGCGTGGCAGTCGGCAGGCGATTGACCTCGATGAGGATGTCGCCCTCGTCGAGCCGCGGCATGAACTCCGCCCCCAGCCGCAGGCCGACAGGCACGGTCGCCGCCACGAGGCCCGCGGCCACCAGCGAAATCGCCACGGGGTGATAGACGGCCGCCCGCGCGAGCGGGCGATAAGCCCGATGGAAGAGCCGCATGATGAGCGGCTCGTGCTCCTCTTCGCGGGCCAGCCACGTCGCGAGCACCGGCATCAGCGTGAGCGAGATCACGAGCGAGCCGGCGAGCGCGAACAGCACCGTGAGGGCCATCGGCCGGAAGAGCTTCCCTTCCGTCCCCTCGAGGAACAGGATCGGCAGATACACGACCGCGATGATGAGCTCGCCGAACATCGTCGGCCCGCGCACCTCGACCGCCGCATCGCGGACGATCTCGACCTTCGAATCGGTGGGCTGGGCGAGCCCGAGCCGCCGCACGCAGTTTTCCACCATGATCACCGAACTGTCGACAACGAGCCCGAAATCGATCGCCCCGAGGCTCATGAGGCTCGCCGGGATACCCACGGCCCACATCACATTCGCCGCAAAGAGCATCGAGAGCGGAATGGCCAGCGACACGATCAGCCCGGCGCGGATGTTGCCCAAGAGCACGAGGAGCACACCGATCACAAACAGGCCGCCCTCGGCGAGGTTGTGGAGCACGGTGTCGAGCGTGCGGGCGATGAGATCGGCACGGTCGTAGAGAATCTCGAGATCGACGCCCGGGGGCAGCGTGCGGCGGACTTCCTCGAGCTTCTCCTTGGCCGCGGTGACGACGCGGCGGCTGTTCTCACCACGGATCATCATCACCATGCCCGTCACGATCTCACCGCGGCCGTCGCGGCTGGCGACCCCCTGACGCACGAGCGGCGCGACCGCCACGCTGCCGATGTTGCGGATGAGCACCGGCACGCCACCGGCCGGGCTGCGCACGATCACTTTCTCGATGTCATTGATCGACTGCAGCAATGATTCGCCGCGAATGAACCGCTGCTCGCCGTTCTTGACGATGTAGCCGCCGCCGGTGCTGGCGTTGTTGCGCTGGAGCGCCTCGAGCACCTCGGCGAGCGAGATGCCGTGCGACGACATCCGGTCGGGGTCGATCTGCACCTCGTAGCTCTTGGCGAAGCCACCGTGCGAATTGATGTCGGTGACGCCCGGCACGGTGCGCATCACCGGCGCGATGTCCCATTCGAGGATGCTCCGCAGGTCCATGAGGCTCTGGCCGGCCCCCTTGACCTCGAACTGAAGGATCTCACCGAGCGCCGTGGAGAGTGTGCCGAGCTGCGGATCGGCGTCGGCCTGGGCCATGGCGGCCTTGGCGGTGGGCAGCCGCTCAGCCACGAGCTGGCGGGCGCGAAGAATGTCGGTGCCCTCTCGAAACACGATCGTGACGAGCGAAATGCCCAGCCGCGAGATGCTGCGAATCTCCTCCACGTCGGGCAGGCCGCTCACGGCCAACTCCACGGGGTAGGTGATCAGCCGCTCGACCTCCAGCGGCGGCAGCGTGCCCGCCTCCGTGACCACCTGCACCTGGATATTGACGAGATCTGGCACGGCGTCGACCGGGATCTGCGTGGCCGCATACATGCCGCCGAGCGCCATGAGCACGAACATCGCGATCACGAGCGCCCGATTGGCGAGCGACCATTCGATGACGCCGGTCAGCACCAACGAGCTCCCTTCCACGGGCAGGCGGTCGAACGGCGCCGCATCAGCCCTCGTCCTCGAGCAACAGCTCGCTCTTGAGGGTGAACGCGCCCTTGGCCACCACCTGCTGGCCCACCTCGAGCCCGCCCTTCACCTCCAGACGGTCGTCAGCCTCGGCGCCGGTCTCGATGCCCACGCGGCGGTAGCGGCCCTCTCCCTCGGGCACGAACACGAACGCCTGCCCTTCGTGTCGCATCACGGCGGCGGCCGGCACGGTCGGCACGTCGCGCGACTGCCCCTGGGGAAGATCGACCCACACGAACATGCCAGGCTTGTAATGGGCGTCGTCATTCTTGAGTTCGGCCACGAGCGGCACGCTCCGCGACTCAGCTTCCACCGTCGCCCCCACGTGATTGATGCGGGCGGTGGTGTTGTGCTCGGCCGACCCGGGCACGTTGACCTTCACCTCCTGCCCCTCCTCCACCTCGACCATCGTCCACTGCCGTTCGTGGATCTGGGCGCGAACCCAGAGCGTGCCCGTATCGGCCACGACGAACAGCCGGTCGCCCGCCTGCACCCGCTCGCCGCGGGCCACGAACACGTCTTCCACCAGCCCGTCGAAGGGGGTTCGCAGCACGAGCGTGCTGAGCGCCCCGGGCTCGCTCTTCTCCCCTTCCACGTCCACGACTCCATCGGCGGCGCCCTTGCCGCCCACGTCGGCATCGAGCTTGCTGCCCACGAGCGTGCGCAGATGCTCCTTCGAGATTTGCACGAGCCGTTCGGCCTGGGCGAGCGCCGCGATCGCCCGATCGCGATCCTGCCGCGTGAGAAACCGCGCTTCCTCGCAGGCGGCGGTGAAGCTCGCCTGGGCGACTTCGAGATTGCTCATGCGCTCCTCGATGATGCGGCCGGAGAGCACGCCCCCTTCGCCGAGCTGTCTCGTGCTCGCGCTCACCTTTTCCACGAACAGCAGCCGCGAGTAGGCTCCGATGATCTTCTCGCGGTAGCCGCCGAGCACCCGTCCCTTGAACTGCTGCTCGATGGTTTCGAGCGGCGGATGCGTGGGCAACACTTCGAGCAGCGCGCCGACGTTGTCGAAGATCGTGATCGCCCACTCGGCGGCCTTGTGTTCGATCTCGCGGTCGGCCTCCCGCTTGCGGACCTCGTCGCGGGCCATGCCCACGTCGGGGCTCGAGACCTCGGCCAACGAATCGGCCTTGCGGACCTTCTGCCGCACCTGCACGAACACCCGCGACACGATGCCGTCGACGGGCGAGGCATAGTCGAGCCGATAGCGGGCGTCGTAGTCGATCCGGCCGGGCACCGTGAGGTGCTCGCGGATCTTCCGCACCTCGACCGGGGCGAGCGTGATCTCGGCCGCAGCGGCATTGCCGGCCTGCAGCGTGACGATGGCATCGGAGGCGGGCCCGCCGCCCGACTCGGCCGCCGGCCGCGGCTCGTGGGCCTGCTGATCGCCGACGTAGAAATGGTGGGTGGAAAGCCACCACCATGCGAGGGCCCCGGCGGCAAGGAATGCGACGCCGGTCAGACTGCGCAGCCAGCGGGCCGAACGCGGACCCACTGCTGCGCGGGGGACGGCGACATGAAGCGGTGCGGGAGATGTCGACATGGGAACAACCACTCCCAAGTCTACCGCACGGCGAAAGCCGGCGGCGAGGGCAGCACAGGTGTCGAAGGGGAACGCTGGCGGTACGATACTTTCCTCCACGGCACCGCTCGACCAGGCCGAACCCATGCCAACGCCCCGCTCCATCCGGATTTTCGACACGACGCTTCGTGACGGCGAACAGTCGCCGGGCGCGAGCATGAACCTCACCGAGAAGATGGAGGTGGCACAGGCGCTGGTGCAGCTCGGCGTCGACGTGATCGAGGCCGGGTTTCCGATCGCCTCGCCGGGCGACTTCGAGAGCGTGCGGGAGATCGCCAAGGCCGTGCGCGGGGCGATCGTGTGCGGGCTGGCCCGCTGCAACGACGCCGACATCGACAGGGCCTGGGAGGCGCTCGCGCACGCGGAGGCGGCGCGGATTCACGTGTTCCTCGCCACGAGCGCCATCCACCGCGAGTTCAAACTGCGGATGACCGAAGACGAGATCGTGGCCAGGGCGGTGGCCGGCGTGAAGCGGGCCCGCGCCGTCTGCGGCGACGTCGAATTTTCGCCCGAGGACGCTGCTCGCACCGAGATCGACTTCCTCTGCCGGGTCGTCGAGGCCGTGATCGACGCCGGTGCGACGACGGTCAACATTCCCGACACCGTCGGCTACGCCACGCCCATGCAGATGCACCACGTGATCAAGAGCCTCAAGGATCGCGTGCCCAACATCGACCGCGCGGTGATCAGCGTCCACTGCCACGACGACCTCGGCTTGGCGGTGGCCAACAGCCTGGCGGCCGTGGAGGCCGGGGCCGGTCAGGTGGAGTGCACGATCAACGGGATCGGCGAGCGGGCGGGCAACTGCTCGCTCGAGGAGGTCGTGATGGCGCTGCGGACGCGGCGCGACCACTACGCCTGCGACACCCGGATCGTGAGCCAGCGGCTCGTGCCCACGAGCCGGCTCGTCGCCAACATCACCGGCATCCAGGTGCCGCGCAACAAGGCGATCGTGGGCCGCAACGCGTTTGCCCACGAGGCCGGCATCCACCAAGACGGGATGCTCAAGGAGCGGCGCACCTACGAGATCATGCGTCCGGAAGACGTCGGCCTCGAACGCACCGACCTCGTGCTCGGCAAGCACAGCGGCCGGGCGGCGCTCGCCGACCGTGCCAAGGCGCTCGGCTACGTGCTCACGCCAGAGCAGCTCCAGAGCCTGTTCGAGCGGTTCAAGGTGCTCGCCGACCGCAAGAAGGAGATCTACGACGGCGACATCGCGGCCCTCTGCGAATCGCAGTTCGCCGAACTGCCCGAGCAGTTCACATTCGACCGCTACGTGCTCTCGAGCGCGAGCGGCATCGCCCCGACGGTCGAACTCCACGTGCTCCAGAGCGGCACGCCCGCGTCGGTGACCGTGACGGCCGGCGACGGCCCGATCGACGGCATCTTCCTGGCGATCGAGAAGCTCACCGGGATCACGACCGTGTGCCGCGATTTTCGCGTGCAGGCGGTGACCGTCGGGAAGGACGCCCAGGCCGAGGTGACGGTGGAGCTCGAGCACGCCGGCCAGATGCAACGCGGCCGCGGCGTCTCGACCGACTCGCTCGAAGCCTCGGCGAAGGCGTTCCTCGCCGCCATCAACCGCCTCGCCCTCGGCGTACAGCCCCGCCTGCACCCGCAGCGGCCGTAGCGCGAACTCCCGACGCACACGGGAGGCGAGGGGCTGCCCCGAGCCGGACCATTCCACCGAACGCTCACCCCGACCGAAACAGCGCCTCCACGCGGGCCCGCTCGCGGTCGATCTGCTCGTCGGTGGCCCCGAGGTGCCCGAGAATGCTCGTGGTCATCGCGAGGGCGACCTCGCCCTCGTCGGCAAACACGTGGGTGGCGCCGGCCTTGCGCACGGCGGGAACCTGCCGCGTGTATTGCGTGCGGGCCACCACGCGGATCTCGGGATTGAGCTCGCGTGCCCGGCGCACGATCTCCTCCTCGGCCGCCCCAGTCGCCGCGGTGAGCAACAGGTGCCGGGCCCGCGCGATGTCGGCCTCGGCGAGGATGTCGGGGCGGCTCGCGTCGCCATACACGGCCCGGACGTCGAACGTGCGCAGCCGGCGAACGGTGTCGAGATTGAGCTCGATCACGATCGGCTCGATACCGTTGTCGAGCAGCAGCTGCGTCACCGTCTGCCCGACCGGCCCGTAGCCGACGACGATCGCCCGATGCGCCGCATATCCCGAGGCGTGATCGGCTTCTCCAGCGGGCTCCGCCGTCGAGGCGAAGCGGCGGGCGAGCAAGGGCTCCAGCAGCCGGGCAGCGCGATAGAGCAGCGGATTGAGCGTGATCGAGGCGATCGCCGCGGCCACGAGGGCATCGACGGCCCGATCGGGCATCGCGCCGAGCTCGCGAGCCACGGCTGCCAGCATGAACGAGAATTCTCCGATCTGAGCCAGGGATGTCGCCACCGGCAGCGCGATGCGGAGCGGATAGCCCCGCATGAGCGCGATCGCGAGTGCGGCCAGCGGCTTCGCGACGAGGACGATGCCGAGCGTGGCGGCGATCAGCCCGGGGGCCTCGAGGAGGGTGCGCGGGTCGAAGAGCATGCCGACCGACACGAAGAACAGCACCGCGAAGGCGTCGCGCATCGGCAACGCTTCCGAGGCGGCACGCAGGCTGAAATCGCTGCGGCCCACGATCATCCCGGCGAGGAATGCGCCCAAGGCCATCGAGACGCCGAACAACGTCGCCGACACGACGGCGATGCCGAGCGCGATCACAAGCACGGCGAGTGTGAACAATTCCCGCGACCGCGTGGCCGCCACCCGCTCGAGCGTCCAAGGAATTACCCGGCCGCCCACGATCACGAGGAGCCCGACGAGAAGCCCGATCTTGAGGGCCGCAAGGCCGAGCGCCGTCGCCGCGCCCACCGGCCCCGACTGGGCATTCAAGAGCGTGGGCAGGAGGACCAGGGCCACGACCGTGAGCAGATCTTCGACGACGAGCCAGCCGACGGCGATGTGCCCGGCGCGGGTGTGGAGATCGTGGTTGTCAGACAACACGCGGATGAGCACGACCGTGCTCGCGACGGACGTGGCGCCGCCAAAGATCACGGCCGTGGGCCAGTCCCAGCCGACGAGCCGGCCGACGAGGGCGCCGAGCACGGTGGCGACGGCGCTCTGCACGAGGGCCCCGGGCACCGCGATGCCTTTCACGGCCACGAGTTCGCGCACATGGAAGTGCAGCCCCACGCCGAACATCAGGAGGATCACGCCCACCTCGGCCAGCTGCTCGGCCACGCCATAATCGGCCTCGAAGCCGGGCGTGAACGGCCCCACGGCGATGCCGGCCAGCAAATACCCCACGATCGGCGAGAGCCGCAGCGCATGGGTGATGAACCCAAGAACGAGCGCCGCCGTGAGGGCTGTCGTGAGCGTGAGGATCAGCGTGACGTCATGCATGGGCGTATGGATACGCAGTTATAAGGTTTGTTGCGTGATCCTTGGCCGTGAGGGGCAGCCCGTGCTCCGAGAGCCGGCGTAGCTGACCAGCGCAGGCATGGATGCTGGAGCGCAGACAGGTCCGAGTGAGCGAAGGGCGGGAGGCCCGCAGCGAACGTCCGGCGACGGGGCATGGGCGGCCCCGAACAGGTGCAACGAAGGTTTTATATGGCTTCGATGCCGCGTTCACCGGTGCGGATGCGCACGCACTCGTCCATTGGGAGCACGAAGATCTTGCCGTCGCCGATCTCCCCCTCGTCGCCCGACCGGCCGCCCTTCACGATGGCGGCGATGGTGGGCTCGACGAAGTCGTCGTTGACAGCGATCTGGAGTTGCACCTTGCGGAGCAGGTTGACCGCGATCTCGTGACCGCGATAGGCCTCGGCATGCCCGCGCTGCCGGCCGAAGCCCTGGACGTCGAGCACGGTGAGCCGAAACACCTCCACGTCGGAGAGCGCCTGTTTGACGGCCTCGAGCTTGTTGGGCTGGATGATCGCGATGATGAGTTTCATGAAACGGACTCCACCTGGGCCCCCCATCGTAGCCGGCCGTGACGAAGAGCACATGGAGCGGATCGACAAGAACCCTGCCCGCGCCGCGCCATCGACCGCCGTGCAGCCGGGCCGCAGGCCCGGCGCCGCACGGCCTACGCTCGGCATGGCCGCAAGGCCATGCCCACGGCCGGCTGGATGCCGGCCGCAGGCCGTCCGGGCACACCTTGGCTGTGCCCGCGACGGCCCAAGCCCGCCGGGGCCATGGATGGCCCGGCGGGCGTGAAGCCAGAATGCCCCGGCCTGGGTGAGCTAGGCGGAGTGCCCACCCAAGCCGTTGGGGCATCCTTCTGGACGTTACTCGGTCCGCGCCATCACGAAGCCGTGGTAGGCCTCGTTGCCGTGTTCACCGATGTCGAGGCCCTCGATCTCTTCCTGCGCGGCGACCCGCAGGCCGACGACCGCCTTGATGATGAGCCATGCGATCGCCGACACCGGCACCACGTAGGCGCCGACGGCCAGCACACCCACGAGCTGGGCGATCAGCTGCTTGGTGCCGCCGCCGAAGAACAGGCCGGCAGACGGGCCGCCGACGGCGGCCCAGCCGAACGGCGTGTTGGCGACGGTGCCGGTGAGATCGCTCGTCGTGAACAGGCCCACGCAGAGCGTGCCGAAGATGCCACACACGAGGTGCACGCTCGTCGCCCCCACCGGATCGTCGACCCGCATCTTGTCGAAGAACAGCACCGAGAGCACCACGAGCACGCCGGCGATCGAACCGATGATCGCCGAGCAGGTGATGTTGGTGAACGCGGCACAGGCCGTGATCCCGACGAGCCCCGCAAGGCAGCCGTTGAGCGTCATGCCGATGTCTGGCTTGCCGAGCAACAGCCAGGCCGTGAGTGTGGCCGTGAGCGTCGCGGCGGCAGCTGCCATGTTGGTGTTCACGGCCACCTGGGCCGCCAAGGCTCCGCCGTCGGCCGCGACGCCGAACGTGCTGCCCGGGTTGAAGCCGAACCACCCAAACCAGAGCACGAGGCAGCCGATGAAGGCTGCCATCATGTTGTGCCCAGGAATCGCGTGCACGCGACCGTCGGAGCCGTATTTGCCGATGCGGGGGCCGAGAATGATCGCCCCGGTGAGGGCCGCCCAGCCGCCCACGGAGTGCACGGCGGAGCAGCCGGCGAAGTCCCAGAAGTTCCAATCCTTGGCAAGCCAGCCGAAGCCCCAGATCCAGTGGCCGGTGACGGGATAGATCACGAGCGCCATCAGGAAGCTGAAGATGATGAAGGCGTGGTATTTGATCCGCTCGGCCACGGCCCCCGACACGATCGTCGCAGCTGTCCCGGCGAACACGAGTTGGAAGAAGAACTTGGTCCAGAGCGGCACGCTGGCCCAGCTCATCGCGCCGTACACGCCCTGATACTTGTCACCCACGGCCGGGCTGTTGTCGGCCCCGCCGACCATCCACGAGCCGGAGTTTCCGATCCAGGCTCCGTCACCGGCACCGAACATCAGGTCCCAGCCGAAGAGCCAGTAGGCGACCGACGTGGCAGCGAACACGATAAAATTCTTCGAGAGAATGTTCACCGCATTCTTCGACCGGGCGAACCCCGACTCGACGCATCCGAAGCCGAGGTTCATGAAGAACACGAGCATGCCGCACACGAGCACCCACACGGTGTCGGCGGCCATCCACAATTTCGGAACGATCTCCTCCGTCGTCGGTGGCGTGGGAGCAGCCGGAGCGGCCGCGGCCTGCGAAGCCTCTTGGGCGAAAACAGCCGAACATCCAAACCAAGCCGACCCGAGCACGAGGCCCAGGGTCAGGCACCATAGAACACGTGGCGATGAACGCATCATGCGACTCCAGAAGGGATACCAACGTCGGAAGGGGGCACCTCCGCAGGGCCTGAACCTTCCGTGCATCAGGGACGTCCTGACTGCCTCTGAACCAACAGAATTTCCCTGGGAGCAAAGGCCGTGCCGAACGCCATGCCCGATTTCTGCTCGCCCCTCATTCGTCGGGATGCTTCTTCCCCCTAGACTGCGTTTTTTGCCCGTTTTCATGCATCTCACTCCGACGAGAAATCGATCGCATCCCTCCGGGCCCGAGGCCCGACGACTCGGCGAGGCGCGGTTTCAGAGCATCGCTGTGCACAGGAAACAGGCATCATCTGTGCGGCTGGTTCCCGCGTCACCCCGTCGCACAGGCTCCCGATGAGCGATTTGCATGACCTTACGACCGTGAGCCCCGGCGACCGCCCGGCGCTCGTGGCCCGCCTCGCGGAACTGTTTCCTGACAGCGTCCGTGGGCAGTCGCTCGACGCGGTGTGCCGCATCGCGATCCGGGGCGGCCGACAGGCGGCGCTCGAGCGGCTCGCGGCCATCGACCCGGTCGCCTATGCCACGACCCGCAACCATGTCGGTGGAAGCGTGACGAAACTCTCGCCGTGGATCCGCCACGGCGTACTCTCACTCGCGGAAGTGCGCGATGCGGCGCTCGTCCGCGCGCGGGTGCCCGAGGACGCGACGAAGCTCGTCTCGGAACTCGGCTGGCGCGACTATTGGCGGCAGGTGCAGGCCGCCCTCGGCCCGGCCATCAATCGCGACATCGAGCCGCCAGCGGCGCGGCGCCGGGGCGGGCAGCCGCTCGACCGGATGCCCGACGATGTGCTTGCGGGAGCCACGGGCCTGGCCTGCATCGATGCGTTCGTCCGGCAGCTCCACGAGAGCGGCTGGCTCCACAACCACGAACGGATGTGGCTGGCATCCTGGCTCGTGCACACACGCGGCGTGCGCTGGCAGGCGGGCGCCGACTGGTTCATGGAACATCTGCTCGATGCCGACCCGGCGAGCAATCACCTCTCCTGGCAGTGGGTCGCCGGCACATTTTCCGCGAAGCCCTACCTCTTCAATCGTGAGAACCTCGAGACGTTCACCGAGGG
>Ga0247836_1004677_pt1 | contig 16809 bp, 18 predicted proteins | sample LaCruzMarch2015__4_FD_187116 | JGI IMG/M metagenome (GOLD analysis project Ga0247836, IMG submission 187116) | Freshwater microbial communities from meromictic Lake La Cruz, Castile-La Mancha, Spain - LaCruzMarch2015_14m | ecosystem: Environmental > Aquatic > Freshwater > Lake | place: Spain...
ACGCCTAGCGCATGGGGCTCATTTTTCGTTGGAGAATCAAAGCCATGGCACAGCTCATTGAGCTCAAAGCCACGGCGCGCCCGCGTGCAGGCAAGGGGGCCGCACGCCAAGCCCGTCGTGATGGACACATTCCGGCAGTCATCTACGGTGACGCCCGTCCGCCCGAATCCATCAACCTCGATTACAACACGTTGTCGAAGCAAGCCCTCAAGGGCCGGTTCACTTCGACCGTTTTTGAAATCGATATCGAAGGCAAGAAGCAGCGCGTCATCCCGCGCGATCTGCAGGTCTGCCCCGTCAAGGACACACCGCTTCACGCCGACTTCCTGCGTGTTGGCAAGGATGGCATCATCCGCGTCGGCATTCCGATGAAGTTTGTCAACGAAACACTCTCGCCGGGTCTGAAGCGCGGTGGCGTGCTCAACATCGTGCGCCACGATGTCGAAGTGTTCTGCCCCTACGACAACATCCCGACCGTGTTCGAAGTAAACCTCGAAGGCCTCGAAATCGGCCGCTCGATTCACATCTCGGCCGTCGAAATGCCGGAAGGCGTGCGCCCTGTGATCAAGGATCGGGATTTCACGATCGCAACGATTGCCGGCGTGCGTAAGGAAGAAGAAGCTGCTGCTGCAGGCGATGCGGCTGCTGCGGCCCCAGGTGCTGCTGCTCCCGCCGCTGGCGGCAAGGCTGCGGCGGCTCCCGCTGCAGGTGGCAAGGCTGCCGCTCCGGCCGCTGGTGGCAAGGCCCCGGCTGCAGGCGGCAAAGCAGCTCCGGCTGCTGCTGCAAAGCCAGCTGCCAAGCCCGCTGCAAAGAAGTAAGACACCTCTCGTGGCGCGGCTCTCATCGGGGCCGCGCCATTCATCTTCCGATCAGAGGCGCTGGCCATGAAGCTGTTCGTGGGGCTCGGCAATCCCGGTGCCAAATATGCCATGAACCGCCACAACATTGGCTTCATGGCCCTCGAGCGCATCGCGCGCGATCACGCGTTCGGTCCGTGGAAAAAGAAGTTCCACAGCTTGGCCGCCGACGGCGACATCGATGGCGAAAAAATTCTCCTGCTGAAGCCCGAAACCTTCATGAACGACAGCGGCCGCGCGGTGCAAGACGCGGCACGGTTTCTCAAAATCGGCTTGAGCGACATCATCGTCTTTCATGACGAACTCGATCTGGCACCCGCCAAAATCAAACTCAAGACCGGCGGCGGCAATGCCGGCCACAACGGCCTGCGCTCGATCACCGCGCATCTCGAAAACGATTACAAGCGCGTGCGCTTAGGGATTGGGCACCCTGGCTCCAAAGATGCCGTAGTCCACTACGTGCTCAACGACTTCGCTAAGTCCGAAGCTCAATGGCTCGATGACTTGCTCGGCGCGGTGTCTAAATCAGCCCCTCGCCTCGCTAAGGGCGATGATGCGCGCTTTCTGACCGAAGTTGCAAAGCTGATGCAAACCGCGCAAGAGCTGACCGAGCCGAGCCCGCGCAGCGCGAAGACGCCTTCACCACCTGAACCCAAAACCAACAAGCAGCCCTCATCAGGCCATCCCGCTGGCGAGCGGGCCAGCAAGCAAAAGACGGCACTCGCAGACAACCTGAAAAAATGGCTGGCTGGCCGCAAAACCGATTGAGCGCGCGCTCACTCCGTGGTGGAAAAACACTCCTGCCCCGCGATCCTGTCATTGCCCCTTCAATCGCCTCTGCGATCGGATATATGGAACATCCAATCGCGCCTCCCAAGCAACACGGAGACACAGCCATGACCGGCAACCAAGACAACGACCGCCGCAAGGTGGGATGGATGTGGTTCACGCGCGGGCGCCGGACAAAGGCAGCCTACGATTGGGCCGACAGGCTGCAGTGGCTCTTCCAGTACTTCGTCAAAACAAAATCGGAAATGGCGTTGATCGCTGGCTCGACGGCGGTGGTGGGCGGCGTTGCCGGCGTCACGCTGTTTGATGCCGTTGAAGCCCGGCGCATCGCGCGCGAACAGGTCCAATCGGTAGAGAGTGTCCGCTCGACGGAAAACTCGACAGTCTTCACCATCGAAGGCTTCGACAAGGCCAGCAAACGCGGGCTGTTCGATGTCGTCGTTGCCAAGAAGGAATTCTTGTGGGTGAAGGGCAGCGCCGACGAGTTGGAAAAGCAAGGCCAGGTGTTCAAGGGGCAAGACATCGCGACAGCTATTTTTGATGGCGAAGTGTCGGCGGCCCTGGCGAGCGCGAAAGAAATAATCGCCGTTGGCACCGCCTCTCAGGAAGGTGACCCGGCACAAGAAAAAGACCGCGCCGCACGCCGCGCTTTGGCAACCGCCGCGTTATCCAAGACAGCAATCGCTACCGAAACACCGGTATGGAGCTTGAACCTCGGGCAGTATCGCGACCAGTGCGCCGCGTGCGAAACCAGCGGCACCAGCTGGCAGCGGCCCTTCATTGTCGTTGCCGTCAAGAGTTTGGAAGACGGCTGCAATGCCGGCGAAGCCCTCGCCAATGCCATGACCGGCAAAACGACCCTGCCGAGCCCGGCAAGTTATTCGGCGTTTGAAATGACGAAGGTTAGGTAGGCGTTAAGGCTTCCGCGCGAGTTCGATCTTCGGGCAGCGGTCCATGACGGCGGAGAGGCCGCTCGCGCGGGCTTTGGCAGCGGCTTTCTGATTGACGACGTCGAGCTGCATCCAAACGGCCTTGAGGCCAAGGCGATCTTTCTCGGTGATGGCCTCGCATACGACATCGAACGCGGCTTCAGAATTGCGGAATATGTCGACCACATCGACAGGGCCCGGCACATCAGCGAGGCTTGCATAAACTTTTTGGCCAAGCAGCTCTTGCCCGGCAAGACCCGGATTGACCGGCACCACCGAGAAGCCTCGCTGCAGCAAGAACTGCATCACGCCATAGCTCGGGCGCTGAGGGTTATCGCTGGCGCCAACCACCGCGAAGACTTTGGCCCGCGTCAGCACCCGCTTGACGACAGCGTCGCTCGTTACCAAGTTGGGCGGGCCGGTTTGCTGTTTCATGCCCCGGCTGCTGCCGGCAGCACGAGGCGGCCCGCTTCATCGAACGCGGCGAACGGATTGAACGCCACTTCCCACAGATGCCCATCTGGGTCGGAAAAATAGCCAGAGTAGCCGCCCCAGAAAACCTTCTGAGCGGGCTTCATGATCTTGCCGCCGCAGGCCTCAGCATGAGCCAGAACAGCATCGGCCTCGGCTTCACTGCGCACATTATGCGCGAGTGTAACGCCCGAAAACCCTGGCGCAGTTGGCGGCACATGCGCGTCTTCGGCCAGCGCCGCGCGGTTATATAGGGCCAGCACCACGCCGCCAGCATCCATGAACGTGATGGTGTCTTGAGAGGCAGCCGATGCCTTGAACCCGAGCGCCTCGTAAAAAGCGCGGGCCTTGGCGACATCGGCGACACCCAGCGTGACGATGCTCAAGCGCGGTTCCATGCCTCACTCCACCGGCCAGACGGGGTTTCGCTTTTCGAGGAATGCGCCGATGCCTTCGACCGAATCCGCCGCCATCATGTTGGTCACCATCACTTCGACGGCATGCTCATAGGCCGTGCCGAGCGGCATTTCGATCTGATCGTAGAAGGCGCGTTTGCCGATCGCCACAGTGGCGGCGGGTTTCGAGGCAACGAGCCGCGCCATGCTAAGCGCTTCCGGCATCACATGATCGGCTGGGACGACGCGATTGACCAGACCGTAGGCCGCGGCATCTGCAGCGGCGAGCATTTCGCCGAGCAGCAACATTTCCATGGCGCGCTTTCTCGGCACGTTGCGTGAGAGTGCGACCATGGGCGTTGAGCAGAACAGCCCAATGTTGACGCCGGGCGTGCAGAATTGCGCAGTGTCCGCAGTCACGGCAAGATCGCACGACGCAACAAGCTGACAGCCCGCTGCTGTTGCCGTTGCTTGCACGGCTGCAATCACCGGCTTGGGCGACATGACGATGGCCTGCATCAGAGCGGCGCATTCGTTCATGGTGGCAGAAAAGAACGCGCGCCCGCCATCCGCATCGGCGCGGCGCGCCGTCATCTCCTTCAGGTCGTGCCCTGCGCAAAACGCGGGGCCGTGCGCTGTGAGAATGATGGCGCGCACCGGCTTGCTGGCAGCAGCTTCGCCCAGCGCCGAAGACAACGCCGCCATCATGGCTCGCGATAGCGGGTTGCGCTTGCCAGCATTGTTGAGCGTCAACACCGCGATACCGGCTTCAGGGTGCGAGACCTCGATCAGCGCATCTGTTGAAACGGCAGCTGCACCTGCGTGACCTTTTGAACTCATGGCTTGGCCACCGGCTGTTCTGCAGGCTTATCCTTTGCCGCAGGCGCAGCGCCCTCGGCTTCCAGCTCTTCGCCGCCATCGTCGGGAAGCAGCTTCAGCAAATCCGCAAAGTGACGCTTTACGACTTCGATGTTCTCGCGGAACTGCAGGGGCGCTGCCGATTTGATCTCAAGCTCAAGATCTTCGAGCGCCAGCTTCCTGTCTTCCTCGGGGATGTCTTTGTCGGCGCGGATTTCTTCAAGATCTTTTTTCAGCCGTTCGACGGGCTCTGTGAATTCCATGGACTTCTCGTTGAGTCCGCCCATGACGAACGCGATATTGTCATTGACGTCCATGTATTCGTCGAAGTTGGCAAACCCATGCTTCTTCGCGACGGTGTCGAGTTCGCCCTTCAAGCTGTCATCGGGTCTTTCGGCGGCTTCCGACAGCTTTACGACCAGCGGAGCGAAGTCGGGCTGGGCTGCGATGAATGTCGTAATGTGCTGGTCGGTCAGCGCCAGTTGGCGCAGCTCCTGCGCCCTCGCAGGGGCAGCCACCTGCAAGAGCAGAACGGCCGCGATGGCAGTTAACAGGCTCACGCCCTTTGATCGTAACGTCATACTGAATTCTCCTCGTCGTCAAATGGGCTGGGACTACCCCGGCAGGATCGCGCCAACTACAACGCCACCAGTGGGACGGTTTCATGAATGTCTTCCCACAATTTGGCCCGCCCAGCGCGGCGAAAGTACAACTTATCCTGCGATTGAGAAAAGCCATGGGAGGGTGGCCAGCCGCCTCACCCAAAGTGCTCTCGCTCGGTGCGCGCGCACTTCAACCGGATAGGAGCGTCTCGTCGCCTTAATTGCGGTATTATTTTACCTTTCATAAGGTTTTATAATACCACATGCAAATAATGCCTGTTTTTCGGCTGTTTCTGACATGTTGGACGAATTCCAGTTTGACAATTAGACTCCGCTTCGCATACATGCGCGCATCCGGAACCGGCCTCATGGCTGGATTCGATCAGCAGGCTGGTTTCAGCCGCGCTTCCCTCCCTCCACACTAGGAGCATGCCGCCTCATGAAAACCTTCGTCGCCAAAGCCGGCGATGTGGACAAGAAGTGGGTTGTTATCGACGCCAGCGGCCTTGTGGTCGGCCGGCTCGCAGCCCTCATCGCCACACGCCTCAAAGGCAAGCACAAGCCAAGCTACACCCCGCACATGGATTGCGGCGATAACATCATTGTCGTCAATGCCGGCAAGGTGGTGTTCACCGGCAACAAGTATGAAGACAAGCCCTATTACAAGCATACCGGCTATCCCGGTGGCTTGAAGGAGACGACGCCCAAGCGCTTGCTGGAAGGCAAGTTCCCCGAGCGCGTTATCGAGCTCGCCGTCGAACGCATGCTGAAGCGCGGCCCGCTGCAGCGCCAGCTCATGCGCAATCTGAAGATTTATAAGGGTGCCGATCACCCGCACGCCGCCCAGAGCCCCGCGCCGCTCGACGTCGCCTCGCTCAACCGTAAGAACGTGAGGGTTTAAAGTATGGCAACCGAAACAAAGTCGCTCGGCGATCTCGCCGCTCTGGGTTCGCCCAAGCCCGCCGCCGCCGTCGTCGCCAGCGCACCGGTTTATGTGCAAAAGCTCGACAAGCTCGGCCGCGCCTATGCCACTGGTAAGCGCAAAGACGCCGTTGCACGCGTCTGGATTAAACCCGGCCGGGGCAAGATCACCGTCAACACGAAGGACTACACCAAGTACTTCGCACGCCCCGTGTTGCAGATGTTGCTGCAGCAGCCGTTAAAGGCTGCCGCCCGCGACACGCAATACGACATTAACGTGACCGTCATGGGCGGTGGCCTTTCCGGTCAAGCCGGTGCTGTCCGTCACGGCATCTCGAAGGCCCTTACCTACTTCGAACCCGACCTGCGCGGCGTTCTGAAGAAGGGCGGCTTCCTGACCCGCGACAGCCGTACCGTCGAGCGCAAGAAGTTCGGCCGCATGAAAGCGCGCCGCAGCTATCAGTTCTCGAAGCGCTAGTTCGCAGCCCCCACCCCTTGCGGCCGCATTGCAGGGAGCGTTCACGGCAGACGATTTTGCAGCAGCCCGCCAATTATGGTGGGCTGTTGTCATATCGGGCATTGTATTTCTGCCCAGCGGCGGCTTGCGGCGAACCGCGCACAATGCCACATAGCGCGCTGCTCATTTACCGGCAAACAGACCGTAGAGCGCGCAGCGGACAAGACGAATGAGTGGAGACGACCCAGATGGAATGGATCCTTAACGATCTCGGCTCGCTGTACCAAGCCCTCCTTATTGAACTCGAGCACACAGTGTCTCCCGAATGGTGGCGGGCCAACTGGGTGCCGCTTCTCAACATTCTGATGATCGACCTCGTGCTCGCCGGCGACAACGCCATCGTCGTTGGCATGGCCGCATCGCGCGTCGACCGCAGCATCCGTGCCAAGGTGATTTTCTGGGGCATCACTGCTGCAGTCGTCTTGCGCATCTTTTTCGCCGCCATGACCACGCAACTGCTGGCCATCGTTGGGCTCAAGCTTGCGGGCGGCATTCTCTTGTTGTGGGTCTGCTGGAAAATGTACCGCCAACTGGTGGACGGCGAACATGAAGCCGCCGGCTCAGAAGGCGACGCCGTTTCAACCGCTGCAGCGGGCGTTGCGACGCTTAGCTTTGGCGCCGCCGTTTGGCAGATCACTCTTGCCGACTTGTCGATGTCGCTCGACAACGTTTTGGCCGTCGCTGGCGCATCGAAGGGCTCGACGCTGGTTCTCGTCATCGGCCTGCTTGTGTCGATTATCTTGATGGCGGTCGCCTCGCACTTCATTGCCAAACTTCTCGTCAAGTATCCGTGGATTTCTTGGATCGGCTTGTTGATCATCCTTTGGGTCGCTTTGGAAATGATCTTTGCTGGCTCGCATGAAGTCACCTGCAAGACCTATGACTTCGGCTGCTCGGAGACCCTGTTTGAGGGCATCAAGCACCGGCTTGGCTTTGGTAGTGGTGCCTAGTCATGGCCGCTCAAAGCCGCGCCCGTGTTTTCATCGACGGTGAAGCTGGCACCACTGGCCTGCAGATCCGCGAGCGGCTTGCGCTTGTGCCGGAGATCGACGTTCTCAGTATTGATCCGGCCAAGCGGAAAGATGCCGAGGCACGTAAAGCACTGATGGCCGCCTCTGATGTGGTGGTGCTTTGCCTGCCTGACGATGCGGCAAAGGACGCTGTGGCGTTGGCTGACAGCCTGGGCAATTCATCGCCGAAGATCGTCGATGCTTCGACCGCGCATCGTATCGCACCTGGCTGGGCTTATGGTTTTGCGGAGCTCAATGCCGGACAAGCCACAGCGATTGCCTCGGCGCGCCGCGTTGCCAATCCGGGCTGCTATCCGACAGGCGCCATCGCCCTTCTGCGCCCGCTGATCGATGCTGGCCTGATCCCTGCCGATGCTGCAATCACCGTCAACGCCGTCTCGGGTTACTCGGGCGGCGGCAAGTCGATGATCGAGGCTTACGAAGCCGGTGCTGCACCGCTGTTCGAGCTATATGGCCTCGGCCTCGAGCACAAGCACGTTCCAGAACTGATGGCCTATGCCGGCCTCACCCGGCGGCCGATCTTCGTGCCGTCCGTCGGCAATTTTCGTCAGGGCATGCTCGTCTCGATCCCGCTGCATCTCGATCTGTTGCCGGGACGCCCGAGCCTCACCGATTTCGAAGCGGCACTCGAAGCGCACTATGCTGGCTCGGAATTGGTACGCACCGTGCGCGGAGCCACGAAAGATCTCGGCGGCCGCATCGCGGGCGAGACGCTTGCTGGCTCGGACACACTGGAACTCTTCGTTTTCGGCAAGCCGGACTTCCATCAGGCTGTGCTCGTGGCACGGCTCGACAACCTCGGCAAAGGCGCGGCAGGGGCCGCCGTACAAAACATCAAGCTGATGTTGGCACTCTGAGAGCTTGTCACTCTGAATTGGGAATCGATTTGAAGGGACTGGTGGCAGCGCCCGGTGCTGCTGTTCCTGGCACTGAGTCACCTGAAGCGGAAGCTGGCGTCGCCGTTTGCTCGGCCTCGGGCTCGCTTTTCCCGGACGCGCGGTCCTCTATGGCGCGGAAGCCGAGAAAAACGAGACTATCGAAGCCCTGCCATAAAAAGCTCGCCGGCTCCACATCTGCAGCCGCATGCAGCGGCACTTCACTGACAGCCATGGGGGTGCCGCCCGCCGTTGCCGAACTTGTCACCCGCAAGGTTGCAATCTGATCGCCCTTCCGGATCGGCGCTTTCAACGGCTCCAGATAGACGATCTCGCCCTTCAATTTCTGGTTTGCCGGAAAGCGGGGCAAAATCACTTCGAGATCCCCCTCTTTGCCTTCTAACGGCACATACCAGGTGCTGCCGCCCCACACACGCGCGCTGCCGACTTCTTCTCCGGCATTAAACAGCTTCATCTTGGCAAATGCCTTGATGCCCCATTCGAGCATGCGGCGGGCTTCTTCCTTGCGGTCCTTTTCGTTCTCAAGTCCCATGACGACGCCGATCAGACGGCGGCCTTCGTTGACGGCGGAAAACACGATGCCATAGCCGGCAGATTGCGTGTGCCCGGTTTTCAATCCGTCGACGCCCAACTCCGAATTGAGCAGCGGGTTGCGATTGTAGAACTTGTGCTTGCGGTACTCGAATTCGCGTTGACTGAACCCTGCATATTGGCCTGGGTAATCCTTGATCAGATGGCGAGCCAGCAATGCAAGTTCGCGCGCTGTCATAAGTTGACCAGGATCATCGAGCCCTGTTGCATTGGCAAACGTCGACTTCTTCAAGCCCAGCCGGCGGGCTTCGTCTTCCATCTGTTTGGCAAAGGCCGTCTCTGTTCCAGCCAGCCCCTCTGCAATCGCGATACTCGCATCATTGCCCGACTGCACGACGATGCCTTGCAACAACTGTTCTATAGGCGTCTTGGTGTTGATGGGCACAAACATCGCCGACGTGCCCGATGGTGCGCCGCCTTTGCGCCAGGCATTTTCACTCATCACAAATTCATCGCTCGGCGAGACCTTGCCTTCGGTCATCGCCCTCAACAGCACGGCAATCGTCATCAGCTTGCTCATGCTGGCGGGTGGCACCAGATCGTCTGCTGATTTTTGGTAGAGGATGGAGCCGCTCTCATAGTCCATCAGGATCGCATTGCGCGCCTTGGTGACGAACCCGCCTGAACCTTGGGCCACGGCAGGGGCCGGCACGGCAAAAGCAAGCGCCGCAAAGAGCAGCATCAGCGCGGTAAAACCCGCAACGAGACGCAACCCTAATCTGTCAAACATGGATCACACCTGGATAACCGCCAAATTTCTCTCGCGACTATTCGGGTGGGGTGGGCAGTGTGTCAATCGGAACTAATGAGCACGCAAAAACGGCCGTGCACAATCTGGCTGCCGCTGCTGCACTTCCAGTGTGGCCTTAGCGAATAGCATTCACGAGCCGCCGAGGCCCGAGCGCTGGCTCGCACGATAAACATCGGGAGACCAACTTGCAGAAGGAGCCGATGGAATGGCAGCAGGCGTGCCGAAACGGAGGTTTTGACCGCCCGCATTCGCTGTTGTCGAGCCCTGCCCGCGCGCCCATGGCTGGGACGCAAAGTGCTGCCGCTCTTTCCAGTCGCTCCCATCAAGCGGAGCTGGACCCGCATAGCGTACGCGCACTTGCCCCGTGCCATGCGTGATGAGGCCGAGTGCTTTGGCGGCGCTGTTCGATAAATCGATAACGCGCCCGCGAGCATATGGTCCGCGGTCGTTGATCCGCACGAGCACTGTGCGATTGTTTGCCAGACTAGTAACATAAGCGTAGCTCGGCATTGGCAATGTCGGATGGGCTGCGGTGAGCGCCATCATGTCATAGATTTCGCCGTTCGCAGTTTTGCGCCCGTGGAAGTCGTCGCCGTACCAAGAAGCGATGCCGACCCGATCGTAGCCAGGTTCTTCGCGCGGCTCATACCATTGCCCTGCAACTTGATACGGCTTGCCCACCTTGTAGACACCACCGCCCTTGGGCACAGCCATGCTGGAAGAAATCACGCGCTGCGAAGGCGGCACTTGATAGACACTTGGCGCAAACCCGGACGTGGACTGTAGCGATGGCGCGGGGCCTGGCGCTGCGCTGGAGCAGGCCGAGACGAGTAAACCTAAGGCCGTCACTTGAGGCCCTGTGCCCAAGATCCGCAATCCAGCGCTCGTTAACGACCGCCAACTGCGGGTCATCCCCTGGGTATGATTGACGATCATCTGCTCCTCGGCCTCGCCATCCGAGTGGCATCCGCACACACCGTCTCGACACGTTCCGCCAGGAGCCGCCGCGTCCTCGAAATCACTCCGCACCAGTCTGATACGGTAGGGTTAAAGGATGGCTAAAATTGTGAAGAACCGCAGGCGCACGGCAACAATCACGCTCTGCGGAAATAAATATTACACATGTGAATAATTGAGACAACCGGGTAAAGTTGATGCAAGATTACTTCCCAAACTCCGACAATTGCTGGGCAAAGACCGTCGCTGCGGCCCGGCAATATCGATCAGCTGAATGGCCCGATATGATGCAAGACACTGCCCGTGAAGATCTGCTCAAACTGGAGCATCAACTGTGCTTCGCGCTCTATGCCGCCTCGCGCGCAGTGATCAAGACCTATCGGGAAAAGCTGACGCCCTTGGGTTTAACTTACCCCCAATACCTCGTACTGACGGTGCTGTGGGAGAGCGATGCTCAAACTTTGACTGCGATCGGCACCCGCCTGCAACTCGATAGCGGCACCCTTACTCCGCTCGTCAAACGGCTTGAGGCCAACGGCCTTGTCACGCGGAACCGGCGCAGCACTGACGAGCGGGAGATTGAAATAGCCCTCACTGAAGCTGGTAGCGCGCTGAAATTGCACGCCGTCGAAGTGCGTCGACACGTGGTGCGCTGCCTCGGTATGCCCGAGGATGAAATTTCGCGGATGCGGAAGGAATTGATGGATATGGTCGATACGCTGGACAGCAATGGCCTAGCTGAGGGGCGGCGGCATGCTGTCCAAGCCTGAGCGCCGCCTTGCTACGTTAACCGGGCGCAATTGGCTGAACCTCCCTTGCAGAACTTCGTGATGGGATTGCGCTGACGCGGCGAGTATGTCAGCGACTATGGATGCAAAGGCGGCGGCCATGGGCCAGCGCGCTTTAGAGGATCGAGCCCACAGCCTGACCCAGGATCGGTGATGAGAACAGACACGCCGCGCACCATTCGCCTCAAGGACTACCAGCCGCCGGCCTATCTCATAGATACCGTCGACCTTGACATCGGGCTTGATCCCGAGCGAACGCGGGTGACCGCCAAACTGAAGATCCGCCCCAACCCAGCGGCAAAGGAATCTGGTGGCCCCCTGCATCTCGACGGAGAACTTTTAGAACTCGTCGACATTCGCTTGAGCGGCAGCAAGCTCACCGCGAAGGACTACAAGCTCACCGCCACGGGGCTCACCATTACCAAGGTTCCGGAGCGGCCTTTCACGCTCGAGACCACGACGTTCGTCAACCCCGAAGCCAACAAAGCGCTGCAGGGAATCTACCGGTCGCGCGGGGTTTACTGCTCGCAGTGCGAAGCACAAGGCTTCCGGCGCATAACATTCTTCCTCGACCGGCCCGATGTGCTGTCGGTCTACACCTGCCGCATCGAGGCGAGCCAAAAAGATTGCCCGGTGCTACTCTCAAACGGCAACCTCAAGGAAACCGGCAAGCTTGAGCGCGCCAAACGGCACTTCGCGGTCTGGCACGACCCTCACCCCAAGCCGTGCTACCTGTTTGCGGTGGTTGGCGGCGACCTCGGCTCGATTTCATCCTCCTTCAAGACCCAATCGGGCCGCGACGTCGATCTCAACATCTATGTCGAACACGGCAAAGAACACCGCGCCTTATGGGCTATGGACAGCCTCAAACGCTCGATGCGGTGGGATGAGACCCGGTTTGGCCGCGAATACGATCTCGATGTCTTCAACATTGTTGCCGTCTCCGACTTCAACATGGGCGCGATGGAGAACAAAGGGCTCAACGTCTTCAATGACCGCCTCATCCTGGCGTCCGCCGAAACCGCAACGGACGCCATGTATGAAGCCATCGAAGGCGTCGTGGCGCACGAATATTTCCATAACTGGACTGGCAACCGCATCACCTGCCGCGACTGGTTCCAGTTGTGCCTGAAGGAAGGGTTGACGGTGTTCCGCGACCAGGAGTTTTCTGGCGACGAGCGCTCGCGCACGGTGCAACGCATCACCGATGTGCGCCAACTCAAGGCCCATCAGTTTCCAGAAGATGCAGGCCCGCTGGCCCATCCTGTGCGGCCAGAGAGCTACATCGAGATCAACAACTTCTACACCGCCACCGTCTATGAGAAAGGCGCCGAACTGGTGCGCATGATCGAGCGGATCATCGGCGCCAAAGCCTTCCGCGACGGTATGGATTTATATTTCACGCGCCACGACGGCGATGCCGCAACAATCGAGGATTTCCTCACCTGTTTTGAAGAGGCGGCGGGCGCAGACCTGTCGCAATTCAAGCTCTGGTACCGGCAGGCGGGCACACCCGATGTTGTGGCCGAGTTCAGCTACGACAAAGCCGCCAAAACAGCGACGCTCGGCCTCAGCCAGATGCAGCGCGATACTGCGGGGGATGCCAAGAAGAAGCCGCTGCACATTCCCTTCAAACTCGCCCTGCTCGGCCCCGACGGGAAAGACATGCCGCTCGCCCTCGAAAGCGGAGAGCCGTTGACCGGCGGCACCCTCCACCTCACCGAGCGGCGCCAGACCTTCGTGTTCACCGGAGTAGCCACACGGCCCGTGCCATCGCTGCTGCGCGGCTTTACGGCACCGGTGAACCTGACCATAGACCTGCCAGACCGCGACCTCGAGTTTTTGATGCAGCACGATAGCGATCTCTTCAATCGCTGGCAGGCCGCCTCGAACTACGCCACGCGCACACTGCTGCAAATGGTCAGCGCATTGCAATCGGGCAAGCGATCTGCCCGTGGCGCCTCATATGCCAAGGCGCTCGGTGTCGCACTTTCCGATAAGACCCTCGAGCCCGCTTACCGTGCGGAATTGATGAAGCTGCCCAGCCAATCGGATGTGGCGCGCGAGATGGCCCGCAACGTCGACCCCGGGCTGATTTTCAAGGCTGTGCGGCACTTGTCGAAGCTCACCGCGACAGTTCTCGGCGATCAACTCGAAGAGTTGTATGCAGCATCGAAGCCGCGCGGGGAGTTCTCGCCGAGCGCCAAGGCGGCGGGCCTCAGGGCTCAGCGCAATGCCGCCCTGACGCTTCTCACGGCACGCGGGCAAGACACAGATTATGCCCGGCTGATGCAGCACTTCGTCAAAGCCAGCAACATGACCGACGAGGCGCACGCCCTCGCCCTCATCGCGGCCACGGCATCAACCGGCCGCGAAGCCGCGCTCGCCCGCTTCTTCGAGCGATGGCAGGGGGACCATCTCGTCATCGATACGTGGTTTGCCGCACAAGCCCAATCGCCGGACGACACAACCCTCGAAACGGTGGAAGCGCTGATGGGCCACCCGCTGTTTTCGCTCACCGCCCCCAACAAGGTGCGCGCGCTGATCGGCGCATTTGCCCAGCAAAACCCGGTCCAATTCAACAGGCCGGATGGATCTGGCTATGCGTTCCTTGCCAAGAACGTGCTCGAGATCGGGCAATTCAACCCGCAAATTGCAGCCCGCATGCTCGGTGCCCTGCGCAGTTGGCGGGCACTCGAGAGTGGACGCCGGGCCCATGCCCGAAAGGCCCTTCGACACATTGCGGCCGCCAAAAACCTGCCCCCCGACGTCTACGAAATCGTGACCAAAATGCTCGATGAGTGACATCAAATTAAAATCCGCACTCCTCGAATTAAACTCTCTCGACAGGTGAGTCGCGAATCAGTGAACTAAGGATGCGAATCGAGAATCGCATTCGCCGGTTCGCAGGCGTCGGTCAGACTGAACTTCCGAAAATATCTGGCAGGAGACACGGATGGCGGGGACAATGTCCACCCATCAGCAGGGACTTTCTGTGCTCGCGCGGACCCTGACTGAGGCCTATTGCAGCTTCACCGCTTTTCTCAATTCCCCTTACCGGGTATTGGCCGCGTGCTCTCTCCAGCTGGCGGCCGTCGTCCATCTGATTTTGCTTGGCCTAGCCGAAATCTTGCCAGCCTCGTCTAGCCTTCTCCATATTCTCGTTCTGACCGGGCTGCTGCTCGTCGTTGCCACCTTGAGCCAGCGCACCCAGCAACAGACCGCTGCGCCTACCCCCGTACCTGCCGAAAGCCTTTCTACCATTCTGCGTGCCGCCGAATCGACCATCGCCAAACCATCCACCGTGGATACTTCCCAGCCCTTGCCCGTCTCGGAATTGTCCCAGTTCGCACTTTCTCCCCGTGAAGTCGCACTGGAACGTCAGTCGCAGCGCCTTGTCGAAATTGCCGACACGGCGCTGCGGTCAAGCGGCGAAGCCGAACAACGAAGTCAGGCTTGGGCCGATCTCATGTCGCGCGTCAGCCACGAATTGCGCACACCTTTGAATGCCGTGATCGGCTTTTCAGACGTCATGAGTGCGGAAATGTTCGGTCCGCTCGGACATCCCCGCTACCGCGAATACATGGACCACATCCGCGACAGTGGCCGCGCGCTTTTGAAATCTGCCGAAGATACGCTCGCGCTCACCGCGCTGCTTGCCCAGCCGGGTTCTGCCAAGCCCGAAGTGCTTGAACTTGACATTTTCGCCAATGAAGCTTGGTCGTTTGTGGCTCTAGAGGGTACCGCACGGAACTTGCAGCTTACGACAAGCGGCCTTGATGGTCTCGACGTGCTCGGCGAACGCCGCCCCTTGCGTCAGATTTTGGTCAATCTGTTCCAGACTGCCGCGGCACGATCAGTGGCGTGCGGCAGCATCGAGATCACGGCGCGGCGCGACGGCGACCTTGTCGAACTCGAAATCGCCGTACCTGTACTCGCCAAGGATCTCAACCCCGGCGATGGCGCCCTATCCCTTAGCCTCGCCCGCGCGCTGCTTGAATTGCAGGAGAGCTTCCTGATTGAAATGCCAGCCAGGGATGGCTCGTGGCGCGCGGTGACGGTTTTCTCGGCAGCAAATCAGCAGGACTTTTTCTCGGTGCCAACGCAGCGTGCCAACGCGGCAGGCGCTGCTGTTCATTGAACCCCTGACGCAGCCTTGTCCTTTTTCTTGACTGATCGCGCAGGCCGTTCCGGTGGGTCTTCGAACAGATGCGGCCGCCGCGCCTTCCAGCGGGCAGCCAGTGCGCGCCGCTCCTCGGCGGTCATTTGACCCGCCGCGGCGACGATGACGCCGCGGATCGCCGCTTTGCTCGCCGCTTCAGCCTGATCTATGGCGGAAAACGCAGCGACAAGTTCTTCGCGACTGAACGTGTCGGCCGCGAGCACGCCAGCCGCTCCGCGCCGCGCCTCACGGACCGCACTCATGAGCGGCAAAATGTTCGGACGGCCGTTTTGCCGGATCACCCGGCGCAGTTCACGGGCGCGATCCTTCGGCAAAGACGCAATAAAACTTTGCAAGGCGAAATCTGTGGCGGCTCGGCCTGCGGCGGGCGATGTGTGATGACGCTTCCATGTCCAGGCCGTGCCGGCAGCCAATCCCGCAAACATCAGATTGAGCGCAAGAGACGCGAGCAGCAGCGCCCGCCAGCGGCGCGATGGCGCATTTGCCGAAGCGGCACCGCTTGAACGATGAGAGCCAAGGTCCTGATCCGTGCCACTCACAGGGTGTTCTCCTCTTCGAGTCCGTCGAGACCGGTGTCAAACGCCAACTCGTCATCAACGTCGTCGTCGGAAACGCCGTTTGCTGATGGACCATCACCCCAGCCAACCACCTGCAGCCGCTCGAGCGAGCGATCGGCAATGCCCAGGGTGCCGGCGAGGAGCCCCAGCACCAGCGAGGCCGCAAGTGCTGCGTATGCAGGCCAGCCCGCAACAGCGGCCATTGACCGTGACGCAGATCGCCGTGCCAAGGCTTCTCGCATTGGGCCAGTTGAAAAGGGCTCATAGGAAGATGCCGCGCCATGCCCCGTTGCTGCAGCCGCCATGACGGAAGCATGCAGACGCTGCAGCCGGTCGATCTGCTCGCGCGAAGGATCCGGAACGGGCTCCACCAGGACCTTGCTAACGAGTGCTTCTATCGCTTTGGCCTCCTGCCACAGCTGCTGCGCACGCGCATCAGACGTCAGTAGCGCCACAAACTGCTGCTGGCTGTGCAAGGGCCAGCGCGCCATATCCGGCCCATATGCGTCGAGATGACGGTTGAGGGCGTCCAAATCGCGGTCGGGAAGATCGGGTTGGTCATTCATGGCAGGATGTCCGGCGGTGAGAAAAGTTTGAGAAGCGAACTGCGGCACGTTTGCGGGTCATGATGTCTCCTCCCGCAGGCCCCGCCACTCGGCTTCAAGATCTTTCCTTAACGAGCGCCGCGCGCGCGCCAGCAAGCTCTCGACGGCCAT
>Ga0247836_1004681_pt1 | contig 16797 bp, 13 predicted proteins | sample LaCruzMarch2015__4_FD_187116 | JGI IMG/M metagenome (GOLD analysis project Ga0247836, IMG submission 187116) | Freshwater microbial communities from meromictic Lake La Cruz, Castile-La Mancha, Spain - LaCruzMarch2015_14m | ecosystem: Environmental > Aquatic > Freshwater > Lake | place: Spain...
GAGTTTAAGCCGGGCGTCAACCGCAAGACATTGGGGATCGACGGCACCGAGACCTTTGACGTCATCGGTGAGCGCACCCCGCGTACCACGCTGACGCTGGTCATCAATCGCAAGAACGGCGAGCGGGTGGAGGTGCCGGTGACCTGTCGCCTGGATACCGCGGAAGAAGTGGCCATTTACGAGGCCGGCGGCGTGTTGCAGCGCTTTGCCAAGGATTTTCTCGAATCCCGCAAGGCGGCCTGAACCGGACCGAATCCGGTCTTCTCGCTCCCACGCTCCAGCGTGGGAGTGCCGCGCGGGCGCTCCGCGTCCAGATAAACTCGCTTGGACAATCGTTTTATGGCTCACGTACCTCAAATCAAGATCCCCGCCACCTACATGCGTGGCGGCACCAGCAAAGGCGTCTTCTTCCGCCTGCAGGACTTACCCGCAAGCGCACAAGTGCCGGGTGCGGCGCGCGATGCGCTGCTGCTGCGCGTCATCGGCAGTCCGGACCCCTACGGCAAACAAATCGACGGCATGGGCGGAGCGACCTCCAGCACCAGCAAGACGGTCATCCTGTCCAAGAGCAGCAAGCCCGATCACGACGTCGATTATCTGTTCGGCCAGGTGTCGATCGACACCGCCTTCGTCGACTGGAGCGGCAATTGCGGCAACCTCTCCGCCGCGGTCGGCTCCTTCGCCATCAGCAGCGGCCTGATCGATGCCGGCCGCCTGCCGCGCGACGGCATGGCGACCGTGCGCGTCTGGCAGGCCAATATCGGCAAGACCATCATCGCCCAAGTGCCCATGACCAGTGGTGCCGTGCAGGAGACGGGAGACTTCGAACTCGACGGCGTGACCTTCCCGGCCGCCGAGGTGCAGTTGGAATTCCTCGATCCGGCTGACGAGGGCGAAGGCGAGGGCGGCGGTTCGATGTTCCCCACCGGCAACCTGGTCGATGATCTTGAAGTTCCCGGAGTCGGCACGCTCAAGGTCACCATGATCAATGCCGGCATCCCGACCATCTTCGTGAATGCGCAGGCCATCGGCTATACGGGCACCGAGTTGCAGGACGCCATCAACAGCGATCCCAAGGCATTGGCCATGTTCGAGACCATTCGTGCCTATGGCGCAGTGCGCATGGGCCTCATCAAGCACATCGACGAGGCGGCCAAACGCCAGCACACGCCCAAGGTCGCCTTCGTGGCCACGCCGGCCGATTACGTCGCATCCAGCGGCAAGCCGGTCGCCGCCGCCGATATCGATCTGCTGGTGCGCGCACTCTCCATGGGCAAACTGCATCACGCCATGATGGGCACCGCCGCGGTGGCTATCGGCACCGCTGCGGCCGTCCCCGGTACCCTGGTGAACCTCGCCGCCGGCGGCGGTGCGCGCACCGCGGTGCGCTTTGGTCATCCCTCCGGCACCCTGCGGGTCGGCGCGGAAGCGACCCAGGTCAATGGCGAATGGACCGTGACCAAGGCCATCATGAGCCGCAGCGCCAGGGTATTGATGGAGGGCTGGGTGCGCGTACCTGGTGATGCGTTCTGAGTGATCGTGCGGGCTGAAGAATGTCCGCTTGGCATTTTTCAGCTCGCGAGCCGAGAAACCAGATGTTGACGACAGTTCTCCGTGACTCATGCTCATGGTTAGCTTAAGTCGCCGAACCAGATCGGGAGAAGGGAATGGACAAAGGTCGGCTCAGCGAACGGGATATCTGCACCAAGTGCATCACGCCCGCCATTCTGCGCGCAGGGTGGCAGCAGCACGAATTCCGCGAAGAGGTCACCCTCACCGATGGCCGCGTGATGGTGCGCGGCACGCTTGCGGCGCGCGTCCGCGATGCACTGGCCAAAGGGGGTCCCAAGCGGGCGGATTACGTGCTCTACGTCATGGGCAATATCCCCATTGTCGTGATTGAGGTCAAGCATGCCGGATTCCCGCTTGGACATGGCATGCAGCAAGCGTTGACCTACGCCGAAATGCTCGATGCCCCCTTCGCCATCAGCACGAACGGCAAGGGCTTTCTATTGCACGACCGCACGGGTTTGACTCAACCCGCCGAGCGGGAGCTGGCGCTGGACGCCTTTCCGACAGTGGCGGAGCTCTGGCCGATCTATCAGCAGTGGAAAGGGCTGACCGAACCCGCTGCGGTCAAGCTGATCGAACAACCATTCCACAGTGATGGCAGTGGCCGCGAACCACGCTACTACCAGCGCGTGGCGGTCAACGTCTCCCTCGTGGCCATCGCCAAGGGCGTCCAACGCATTTTGCTGGTGATGGCCACCGGCACCGGCAAGACCTACACTGCATTTCAGATCATCTGGCGGCTATGGAAGGCCAAGGAGAAAAAGCGCATTCTCTTTCTGGCCGATCGCAACATTCTGGTCGATCAGACGATGCAGCAGGACTTCGCTCCCTTTGGCGAAGTGATGCACAAGGTGACCAATCGCGAGGTCAAGAAAAACTACGAGATCTATCTCGCGTTGTACCAGGCCGTGACCGGCCGTGAGGAGTGGAAACAGATCTACCGTCAGTTTCCTGCCGATTTTTTCGACCTCGTGGTGGTGGACGAATGCCACCGGGGCAGTGCCGCCGACGACTCGGCCTGGCGCGAGGTTCTCGACTACTTCAGCAGCGCCACGCACCTGGGCCTCACCGCCACGCCCAGGGAAACTAAAGAGGTCAGCAACAGCCATTATTTCGGCGAGCCGCTCTATACCTATTCGCTCAAACAGGGCATCGACGACGGCTTTCTGGCGCCCTACAAGGTCATTCGCATCGCCACCGACGTCGATGCGCTTGGCTATACGCCCGCGAAAGGCAAGATCGACAAACTGGGGCAGGTGGTCGAACAGCGCCAGTACAACACCAGCGATTTCGATCGCAATCTGGTGCTGGAAAAGCGCACCCAATTCGTCGCCGCCAAGATATGGGAATACCTCAAGGCCACCGATCCGATGGCCAAGACCATCGTCTTCTGCGATGACCAGGACCACGCCGAACGCATGCGCCAGGAACTGGTCAAGCTGATCCCCGCCGCCGCCGGTAACCGCCGCTATGTGATGCGCATCACCGGCGATGACAACGAGGGCAAGGCGCAGCTCTCGTATTTCATTGACAACGACGAGCCTTACCCCGTCATCGCCACCACGTCCAAGCTGCTCACCACCGGGGTGGATGCCAAGACCTGCAAGTTGATCGTGCTCGACCAGAGCATCAAGTCGATGACCGAGTTCAAGCAGATCATCGGTCGGGGTACCCGCATCCGCGAGGACTACCAGAAGCTCTATTTCACCATCATGGACTTCAAAGGGGCGACGCGCCTGTTCGCCGACCCTAAATTTGACGGTGACCCGGTAGTGATCTACGAGCCCAAGCCCGGCGATCCGGTGATCCCACCCGAACCCGTCGACCCGCCCGGCGTCGCTGAACCCAAGCCCCTACCCTTTGGCCCAGACGCTACGGACGGCGACGACACGCACAAGGGCGGCGGTAAAGGGGGCGGTGAAGGCCGCATCAAATACGTGATCGCCGATGTCGAGGTTAAACTCGCGGTGGAACGCTCCCAATATCTCGACGCCGACGGCAAGCTCGTCACCGAAGATTTCCGCTCGCTGCTCAAGGACGACATGAAGAAACCACTCCGGCAGCAATTCGGCACCCTCACCGATTTCCTGCGCCGCTGGAACGCCGCCGAGCGTAAGCAGGCGATGATCGACGAGTTGACCGAGCACGACGTGCCCCTGGAGATTCTGCGGCAGGCAGTGGCCAACGGCAGCGAGTTGGATGTCTTTGACCTGGTGGCCTACGTCGCCTTCGATCAGCCGCCGCTGACCCGCCGCGAGCGCGTCAACCGGGTAAAAAAGCGCGACGTCTTCGGCCAGTATGGCGAACAGGCCCGCGCCGTGCTCGAGGCCCTGCTCGATAAATACGCCGATCACGGCGTCCAGGATCTCGAAGACCCGAAGGTGCTGGAGTTGCCGCCCTTCGACCAGCTCGGCAGCCGGACCCACATCCGGCGCAGTATTTTCGGTGGCGCGGAGCAATACGCCCAGGCCGTGCAGGCGCTGGAGCAGGCCCTCTACGACACTCCTGAACTGAAAACGGCTTGAGGTTTAGGCGATTTCCGGAAAACCCGGCACCAACCACCGTCGGATTGGCTGTAGGTGCGACTTCAGTCGCACCTGCGCTTGGTCATTGCTTTAACCCCCGGCCGCACGGAAACCAAGACAACGCGATGAATCTCAGCAGCACCATCAAGTCCATCCAGGACATCATGCGCAAGGACGACGGCATCGACGGCGATGCCCAGCGCATCGGTCAGCTCACCTGGATGCTCTTCCTCAAGGTCTTCGACCAGCGCGAGGAAGAATGGGAAGACGACAACGCCGATTACCAATCCCCCTTACCCGCGCGCTTTCGCTGGCGCAACTGGGCCGCCTACAAGGTCGACGCCGAGGGTAAGAAAAAGCCGCAGATCCAGGGTAGCGAGCTGATCCCCTTCATCAACAACGAGTTTTTCCCGGCGCTGAAAGAAGACATCATCGCCAGTCGCAGCCCCCAGCACAAGGTCATCAAGCAGGTCTTTGAAGACGCTAACAACTACATGAAGTCAGGTCCGCTGATGCTGGCCGTGATCGAAAAGCTCGAGGAGGCCATCGATTTCCACGACTTCAAGACCCGCGCCAGCCTGGGCGATGTCTACGAGCAGATCCTCAACGACCTGCGCGGTGCCGGCAACGCCGGCGAGTTCTACACCCCGCGCGCCATCACCCGCTTCATGGTCGACCGCGTCAATCCCAACCTGAAGAAGCGTGAAACCGTGCTCGACCCGGCCTGCGGCACCGGCGGTTTTCTCACGGCCGCCATCGATCATTTCCGACACCAATTCGACGCGGGCTCCAGTGCCGAGGACCAGCGCGCTGTCGAGGCCCAGATCCGCGGCATGGAGAAAAAGCAGTTGCCGCATCTGCTGTGCACCACCAACATGCTGCTGCACGGCATCGACGTGCCCAGCCAGATCGAGCACCGCAACACCCTGGGTCGCCCCTGGAACGACTGGAGTGCGCGCGAAAAGGTCGATTGCCTCATCACCAATCCGCCCTTTGGCGGCTATGAAGATGACGGCGTGGGTGGCGACTTCCCCGCAGACCTGCGTACCCGTGAAACCGCCGATATGTTCATCGCGCTCATCATCAAGAAGCTGCTGAAGGAAAACGGGCGCGCCGCCGTGGTACTGCCGGACGGCTTCCTGTTTGGCGACGGCATCAAGGGCACACTCAAGAAACTGCTGCTGCGCGACTGCAAGTTGCATACCATCGTGCGCCTGCCCAAGGGCGTCTTCGCCCCTTACACCACCATCAAGACCAACCTGCTCTTTTTCACCAGGGGCGCGGTGGTGGACGATGGTCGCGAGCACTTCCACACCGAAACCATTTGGTTCTACGAGCATCCCTACCCGCCGGGCTACAAGAGCTATTCAAAGACCAAGCCCATCCGTTTCGAGGAGTTCAAGCCGGAGCAGGAGTGGTGGGGCGACGAGGCCAGCGACTTCGCCGACCGCGTGGAAAGCGAGTACGCCTGGAAGGTCGATTTCAAGTCCAAACATGCGCAGGCCGAGGCCGCCGCGGCACCGCACTGGCAGCGCGCCGAAGAACTCAATAACGAGGCGGGCGCGCTGGAAGGGCAAGCCAACAATCTGCGCAAGGGTCTAGTCGGCAGTACCGATGCCGCCTATCGTGGAAAGGTCGAGGCGCAGATCGCCGCCCTGCGTGAACAGGCCGAACCGCTGCGCCTGCAGGCGCGCGACGCCAAGGCCGCCGGCGATCGGCTGTACTGGCCTGTCTTCAATCTCGACCAGAAGAACCCCAACGCGTCGGAAGACGAAAGCCACGACCCAGATGTATTGCTCGCAAAATATAGGAAGCTAGTGGGCGAAATCGAGGAAACCGAAAATCAGCTCAAGAGCGAACTGGCCGCCGCGTTGGCGCATCACTTTACGGCTGAGAGTGCCTGATGGACGCACAGCAATTTCTGGCTGAGTTCGGACATATTGCGAATGCCCCAAATGGCATTGTTCAACTCAGGAAAATGATTTATCAGCTCGCGATCACAGGAATGCTGACGGTAAGAAGCGAGAGGACAGAGGATGCGCGCGCGTTGCTGGCAAACATAGAAGTGGCCCGGCAGGAACTGATCCGTAAGAAGAAATACAAACGGATGCCGAAACTTGAAAGCGAGTCACTTCGCGCTCCGAGCGGAGTTGTGTTGCCGCTGAATTGGTGTTGGACACGCCTACTGGATGTGGGAGAAATTAGTCCACGAAATGAAGCAGATGATGATGAATTGGCAGCGTTCGTGCCTATGAGTGGGATACCACAAATGCACCGGGGGTCTGTGGTCAGTGATGCGATCAAATGGGGCGATATCAAGAAGGGATACACCCATGTTGCTAATGGTGATGTAGTTATAGCCAAGATCACGCCTTGCTTTGAAAATGGGAAAGCAGCAGTAATATCTGACTTGAAAGTCGCTTCGGGTCTAGGAGCAGGCACGACCGAACTTCACGTTTTTAGACCTTTTCACGAAGGCATTCTGTCAGCCTACGTTTACCTATTTTTGCGCTCTCCGTATTTCGTCATTGATGGTGAGAAGAATATGATCGGCACCGCTGGTCAGAAGCGCTTGCCAAATGATTATTTTGCGACGCGTGCTTTTCCGTTGCCTCCAACCGAAGAGCAATCTCGGATAGTCGGAAAAGTCGATAACCTGATGGCATTATGCGATACTTTGGAAGGGCGGCATGAGCAACGCCGCAGCGTGCAAAACGCGTTGCGACAGGCCACTCTAATAACCGTCGCCACAGCCACCAGCCCGCACGAATTGGAGACCTCCTGGGCACGCCTCGCCGACAATTTCAGCCTGTTATTTGAAGCGCGGGAAGATGCTAAAGCGCTGCGTGATGTCATATGTGATTTGGCATTGCGTGGTCTATTTCTACCCGGAGTATTGAAAGACACGGGCGCGTCGATCCCCGACAGGCCGCCTTTGCCTGTAGGCTGGGGATGGGATACGCTCGGCAACTTTTCTGAATACATTACCAGTGGTTCCAGAGGTTGGAAAAACTATCTATCGGCTTCCGGCGATGCATTCATTCGATCACAAGACATCAGCCAGGATGCCCTGATTTTCGATAATCCGGTTTACGTTACGTTGCCAGCGAAGGCGGAAGGCAAGCGCACATTGGTGCGACAGGGTGATTTGCTGCTGACGATCACCGGCGGGAACGTCGGAAAGTGCGCACGTGTCCCCGCCTTAGATTTTAAAGCCTATGTGAGCCAACATGTTGCACTTATTCGACTGCGTGACAGCAGCTTGGCTGAATTCATCCACTTCTGGATGATTAATGCTTATGGGGGGAGAAATTTTCTGGCTCGCTATATTTACGGAGATAAGCCCGGTCTCAACCTGGTCCAGGTTGGCAGCGTATTGATACCCGTGCCGCCAGAATCCGTAAGGACCAAGATATTGGAACGTTTGCGACGATATCAGATCCTCTGTGATCGTTTGGCGATCCAGATCGACAGCGGGCGAAAAGTGGCGACTATGCTCGCAACAGCGGTAACTTCGGCGCTCGTGAAATGATGCAACTCCAGCGAAGTCTCGGCATTTGCCAAATGTCGTGTCTCTTGCTTAGTGATCGACACTTGTCGATGCTCCTGGGATGAGCGGTCCCCTTTTTCGACCAGAAAACATGGGCGCCCGAGATGGTCAAGAAAAAGAAACTAATCGTCATGGTCTCCTCGACCGTCTACGGCATTGAGGAGCTGCTGGAGCGCATCTATGCCATTCTAACCCGCTTCGGTTACGAGGTCTGGATGTCTCACAAGGGCACCGTGCCGGTGATATCGACCAGGACTGCCTTTGAGAACTGTCTCCACGCGGTGGAGCAGTGCGATCTTTTCTTGAATCTCATCACGACGCATTATGGCTCAGGCAAGGAGGACCGGGAGGGTTTCTCCATTACACATCGGGAATTGCTGCGCGCTATCGAACTGAACAAGCCCCGCTGGATTCTGGCGCACGATCAGGTGGTGTTTGCACGTACCCTACTGACCAATCTGGGTTACGGAAATGCCAAAATGCGCGCCGAACTCGAACTGAAACGCAACCCGGTCATCGACGATCTGCGCGTGATCGACATGTACGAGGCGGCGATACGGCACGATATCCAGTTTGCAGACCGCAAGGGGAACTGGGTGCAGAAGTTTGTGACAGCCGAAGATGCCCAATTGTATGCCAGCGCCCAGTTCTACCGTTATCAGGAGGTTGAATCGTTTCTGGAGGAGCATTTCAAAGAGCACGCGGCAGTGGCACAACGCATTCATCAGGGGCGGCAGCCATGATTCCGGACCTGATCAGGAAGCAAATTCGTCAGGGTGAAGGTGTTAGCACAGAGTTTATGTCTGATGCCCGTCAGCCCGAGGCCATCGCCAAGACGGTGTGCGCATTCTTGAATACCCGCGGCGGTACCGTGTTTTGTGGTGTGAATGTACACGGCGAGGTGGTTGGCATCGAGGGTGCGCCTGACACCATCCCCGCGCTTCACGCCTATCTGCTGGAGTCTATCACCCCCAAAGCGCTGTTTACTGTCAATGTCGATGATGAGCACGGGACGTCCGTTCTGTCGATCGAGGTACCGGAGGGCAAGGATCGTCCCTATGTTGTCGCAGGCAGTGTCTATGTGCGCGAGGGCGGTAGCACGCGGATGGCAGATGCCGCTAAGTTGCGCGACATGGTTCAGTCCCAAGCGGTAGCGGCGGAGCGCTGGGAGCGCCGACCCTCGATGGCGATGGAGGAGAACGATCTGGACTTTGACGAGGTCCAACACACCGCGCAACAGGCAAAGGTGTCCGGCCGGTTCGTGTTTGCTGCGGATGCTGACGCGATTTCGATCCTGCAGGCTCTCGCTGTTTACACGACCAAAGGCTTTACGCAAGCAGCCGATGTGCTGTTCGCGAAAAATCCTGCCCTGCGGCACCCACAGACCAGGGTGCGCCTGACGCGTTTTGCGTCAGACAAGGAGGGTGACGCCTATTTGGACGATCGGCTCTTGCAGGGGCCGCTGGTCAAGGTGTTTGAACAGGCGTTCGATATTCTTTCGCAACATGTACACTGGGAAGCCTCGTTTCAACCTGGAGCGTTGCGCAGAACCGATCTGCCTGAGTATCCATTCGAGGCTCTACGGGAGGGGCTGGTCAATGCTTTTGCGCATCGGGACTATTCGGGCTTTTCAGGTGGCGTCGCTGTTGGCATTTATTCCGACCGGATCGAGATCTGGAATTCCGGACATTTTCCGGAAGGGCTAAAACCGGGTGACCTCAACAAGAACCACCCCTCTTTGCCGACTAATCCAGACATTGCCCATGTGTTCTATCTGCGTGGCCTGATGGAGCGGATCGGACGCGGCGGCCAGTTGATCATCAATGCCTGCCGAGATCACGGACTGCCGCCACCACGGTGGGCGGATCGGCCGACCGGGGTGACACTGACGATTTTTGGTCGTCGTGGCCGCCGGGCGGCGTTATGGACAGCCAATCCCCGCCAGCAAGCCATGTTGCTGCAGATCAGTTGCGGTGACCTCATTCGGCCCGGAGACTATCACCAGCGATTTGCGTCAGAGGTTTCTGATCGACAGGCACGTCGCGACCTGTCCGAACTGGAGGAGGCGGGGTTACTGGTGCGCATTGGCAGGGGTGCAGCTACGGTTTACCAGCGGACCAATCGGACATGGGAGGACGGGAAGCGGACATGAAACGGACGTGAAACAGGGTGTGAAGATGCAGGGCCTGGCACGCTAACGATTTGTAATCAGAGAGTTGCGAGCACGAAGAAGCAACCTGAAGGCTGGCCGGTTTGTTGATGCGGACATGTCCGGACAAAACCGGACATCATCGCCAGCCGCGCCGGCAGCCTGTCGGGCGTTCCCGCTGCGCGCTGGCCGACATCGCGGTAGACTGCCGACATAACTCCTGACGGCTCCCGACCACGAACAGGTTTCGCCCGATCGACCGCGACACCCCCATGCCGGCCTTGATCGTAATCCCCGCCAGCGGCGTGCGTAGTCAGGGCTTCCAGCCCTGACGGTGTCAGGCCAGGATGGCCTGACTACGCACCCGGCGAGCCCAGTGGCCGGAATCTTGATCGAGGCCCCCATGCCGTTCCTGCGGCGGGCGCGTGCGGAGCAATGATCAAGGCGGCCGTTCTTGTGATCCGGCCGGACAGAACAACTTGAATCCTCAGCGAGTTCTGCTCGCTGATTCGATCCATTTCGATACCACCGCGAGGTACGGCAGCCATGTCGCAGGTCATTCCCGAAGCCGATTATCTCATGCGCATGGCGGATGGGACCATCAAGCAGGTCAATCCGTTCACGCACACCGAGGTCTGGACAGTGCCTGGCCGGGGTAATCGGCCATTGGGGGTGAGTTCGCCCAACCCGTTGCCGCTGAATCCCGCCGAGCATGACGCCAACTGCGCATTCTGCGCCCGCCGCTATCTGGAGACGCCTCCCGAGAAAGCGCGGCTGATCAAAACCAGCGATGGCAGCAAAATGCTGCGCTATTTGCCGGCCGAGCACCTGTTCGACTCGGTGGCCGAATTTCGCCGTATTCCCAATCTGTTCGAGATCGTGTCCTTCGATTATTGGCAACAGAACTTTGACTACCGGATGCCGGAGCATCTTGAAGCACACCGGCGTAATTATTTGGCCTCGGAGATGGGCCGTCAGCATGTCCTGCGCGTGGTGGATCAGCGGCTGCGAGCTTCCGGGCTCGATGAGGCCGAGCGCAACCGGCTGTCGCTCGACGAGCGTCTGCAACATGCCAACGCCTTCTTCGGCGGCGGTCATGAAATGATCGTCGCCCGGCGCCATTATGTCGACGGCGCAACCCATGACCATCAACTGGCGTCCTCGGGTAGCCTGACCCCGGATGAGCATGATCAGTATCTGTGCTTCACCGTCGATGCCCTGCGTGAGATGTATGCCAATAACCGCTATATCCGTTTTATCGCGGTGTTCCAGAACTGGCTGAAGCAGGCCGGCGCATCATTCGATCATCTGCACAAACAGTTGGTGGCGATCGACAAGCGCGGCGTGCAGAACGATCTGGCCCTGCGGCGGGTGCGGGACAATCCGAATATCTACAATGAAGCGGCGGTCAATTTCGCCGCCTACCGCAATCTGGTGGTGGCCGAGAACGATCATGCCGTGGCCTTCGCCGGCTTTGGTCATCGCTTCCCGACGCTGGAGATCTTTTCCAAGAGCGAGCGCAGCCAGCCGTGGAGCCACTCGGCTGAAGAGCTGCGCGGCATGTCCGATCTGGTGCACGGCTGCCATGCCGCCGCCGGGCCGGATATCCCCTGTAATGAGGAGTGGTACTACAAGCCGCCCGATGTGGATGTGCCGATGCCCTGGCGCATCCTGATCAAATGGCGCGTCTCGACCCCGGCGGGATTCGAAGGCGGCACCCGGATCTATGTCAACACCATCGACCCCGAGGCCTTGCGCGACCGGGTGGTGCCGCGGCTGTTCCAGCTCAAGAATGAGGGGAAGATCGCCCCGATGAAAATCGCTTTCGAATGCGCCTGCACGCCGAATTGCCTGCGCTACAATCCCGCCGTTCGGCAGCAGGAATCACCTGATCGGGAGTGTCCGCTGTGGTCTGAAGTCCCCGCGTCGGGGCAGTGATGTTTTCCTCCTCGGGAACACCGGGTCCCCGATCTGAAACAGTCACCACCAACTGGTTGGAATCGCTGTGCCGGGTGATCTCCACCGCGACCGTGGTCCCTTCGTTGGTAAACTTGACCGCATTGCGGACGACGTTTTCCAGGGCGCGATGCAATAGCTCGGCGTTCGCGATGACCAGCGCCTCGCCCGCCCCAACGAATTCGACATGGCGCCCAGTCGCCTCCGCCTCGAACAGATTGAACTCGGTACTGGTGAGTTCCAGCGGCTCGCCGCGCCACTCCAAGGCCCGCCGTTCAGGCCATAGTGTCAGTGCCCCGGCGGTCAAGGGTCCTGACGACGGACCGGCTGGTTCCGGCACCTGGGTGCGCCGCAAAATGGCTCGGATGCGCGCGACCAGTTCACGCGGGTTACAGGGTTTGGGCACATAGTCGTCCGCGCCCAGTTCGAGGCCGACGATGCGGTCCACGTCGTCGCCCCTGGCCGTGAGCATCAGCACCGGGAGGCGGCTGTCCTGGGCACGGATGCGGCGCAGTACGTCGATTCCGTTCAAGTCCAGCGACCCCGCCGTGGCCGGCACTTTTGAGGTCGCGACGGGGACTGCTGCCGCAAGTCAGGCCGTTGACCTGTTCGGCGTCGCGTTGCGGCTCCACAAGGATCTGCTGATCGGCGCCGGCCTGGTGGTCGAAATCGCCACTTACGCCATGGTCGCCCTCCTGGTCGCCGGACTGGTGTTTGGCGCGCCCAAGCTGCGCAACACCCTGGGGGGTTGGCACCGCGGCATCGGCTGGTTCGCGTTTCCGCTGGTCGTGCTGCTGCCGGTGACCGGACTGTTGATGACGCTGCATGTCGGCAAGCCGGTATTACCCGATCTCGAACCCGGCAAGCCTATCGCCCTGGCTCAGGCGATCCAGGCCGTACCGCTGCCGGCGGACGGGGCGCTGCTCATGGCGCGGCGCTTTCAGGCGGGCAGTGCCATGGTCAAGACGACCTCATCCGCCGGCGAGCGGGTCCATGTGGTCCAGTCCAACGGCCAGGTCGCACTGACCGGAACGCCGGGCTGGGTGAACCTGGTGCACGAAGGCACCTGGGCCGGCGCCTGGTCCGGCGTGCTCAATCTGATCTGCGCCTTGGCTTTGATTGGATTGACCGTCACCGGACTCTATTCCTGGCTGCGTCGCCGGCCCCAACAGCGCCGGCTTGGACGCGTTTCGACCGAACAGCGATCCCAGGCGTCGCGTCGCGTGTCATCCATTGACACGAAGCGCGCGACTGTCGCTTGAGTGACTCTGATGCGGCACGCCATGTGCGGAAAGCGAGTGACCTGGTGACACTCACGCCGGCCTTGATCACGGTTCCGGCCCGCGGGAATCGTGGGGTGGACAAGCGCAGCGCAGTCCACCAGCGACGGCCGCGGGATTCGGTGGACTGCGCTATCGCTTGTCCACCCTACGGCCGGAACGATGATCAAGTCCCTCACGCCAAGGCCCGTGCATGATAAGCCAGATGCTCGCCGATAAAGGTGGCGATGAAGTGATAGCTGTGGTCGTAGTCGGGCTGCATCCGCAAGGTCAGGGGAAAGCCCTGTTCTTGGCAGGCACGTGCCAGCGCCTCGGGCTTGAGCTGCCCGGCGGCGAGAAACTCATCCGCGGTGCCTTGGTCGATCAGCAAGGGGATCGGTGCCGCGCCCGCGCGGATCAATTCAGTTGCATCCCAGGTTCGCCAGAGCGCCTGGTCATCGCCAAAATAGGCACTGAAGCAGCCCCGGCCCCAGTCGCAGTCCATTGGATGGCAGACCGGGGCAAAGGCCGATACCGAGCGGTAGAGGCCAGGATGCTTGAGGGCGCTGATCAAGGCGCCATGGCCGCCCATGGAATGACCCATGATGGACCGCCGCCCTGCTACCCGCGGCAATTCGCGCTCCAACAGGGCCGGCAGTTCCCGATTCACATAGTCGAACATCCGATAGTGCGCGGCCCATGGCGCCTGGCTTGCATTGACATAAAAACCGGCGCCCTGACCGAGATCGTAACGGTCCGGGTCATCGGCTACGTCAGCCCCGCGCGGGCTCGTGTCCGGCATCACCAGCGCGAGGCCCAACTCAGCCGCATAGCGCTGAGCACCGGCCTTGACCCGCACGTTGTCGTCGGTGCAGGTTAGTCCGGAGAGGAAGTATACGGCGGGTACCGGACCGGTTTGCGCCTGCGGCGGCAGATAGACCGAAAAGGTCATCCGGCAATGACAGCTCGCTGAGTCATGGATGTAGCGGTTCAGCCAGCCGCCAAATTCGCGAATACGTTCGATCTGTTCCATGGTGCGCGTCCTAGAAGAGGATGACGGAGCGGATGCTTTCGCCGCTGTGCATCAGATCGAAGGCGTGGTTGATGTTTTCAAGCGGCATGGTGTGAGTCACCATGCGGTCGACCTCGATCTCGCCGGCCAGGTAGCGCTCGACATAGCCCGGTAGTTGGCTGCGGCCCTTCACGCCGCCGAAGGCCGTGCCCTTCCAGGTGCGGCCGGTCACCAACTGGAATGGCCGCGTGCGGATTTCCTGCCCGGCGCCGGCCACCCCGATGATGGTCGACACCCCCCAGCCCATGTGGCAACACTCCAGGGCCTCGCGCATTACGTCCACGTTACCGATGCACTCGAACGAATAGTCCACACCGCCGTTGGTCATGTCGACAATGGCCTCGGTGACGCTGCCGGTGAGGTCCGCGGGGTTGAGGGTATCGGTCGCACCGAGTTGGCGTGCCATCTCGAACTTGCCGGGATTCATGTCGATGGCGATGATCCGCGCCGCCTTGGCCATCACCGCGCCCTGCACCACCGACAGGCCGATGCCGCCGAGCCCGAACACGGCGACCGTCGCGCCGGCCTCGACCTTGGCGGTGTTCAACACTGCACCGATACCGGTGGTGATGCCGCAGCCGAGCAGGCAGACCTTGTCCAGCGGTGCCGCCGGATTGATCCTGGCCAAGGCGATCTCCGGCACCACCGTGTACTCGGAGAAGGTCGAGCAGCCCATGTAATGAAAAATCGGCTTGCCGTGTTGGGAAAAACGGCGGGTGCCGTCCGGCATGTAGCCCGTCCAGACCGTGGAGGCGATGGACTGGCACAGGTTGGTCTTGGTGGAGCGGCAATAGGCGCACTCGCCGCATTCCGGGATATAGAGCGGGATGACATGGTCGCCGGCCTTGAGCCCCTTCACGCCGGGTCCGCACTCGACGACCTCACAGCCGCCCTCGTGGTCCAGCACGCAGGGGAAGGCGCCCTCCGGGTCGGCCCCGGACAGGGTGAAGGCATTGTATGGCAGACCCCCGAGGCCACCACCTTCAGCAGAACCTCGCCTTCTTTCGGACCCTCGACGTCGATCTCTTCGATGGACAGGGGCTGCGCGGGCGCCCAGGCAACGGCGGCTTTGGCTTTCATGGTCCTCTCCGGAGGCTGGTGATGGGATGGATGGTGTTGGCGCTGGCGTTGATCATCGTGCCGGCAACAAGACAACCGGAGGTCGAGCCTTTCGCGGGTCGACATCGCGTCAGCGTTGCCCTGATCCGGCTAACGGCCATGGAAGGTCGGTCTGCCATCCCTGAACATGAAAGTTGTGTCAGGCTAACGGAGCGCTCCCCCGTCTGGTGGTCATGTTCGGTCATCATTGCGAAAAACAGAATTTATTAACAGGTGCTTGCGACTACTTTCACGGAAAAACCCCGACCTCCAGTGCGGGAGGCCCGTGCACTGGCCGGAACGGCAAAGTCCCGGCGGTGGCCGGGTCGGCGCAGAGTCGAGCGCCAAGGGTACAACACCACACCGTCCCGATGGTATGCGGGGACTGGGGTTTGGAACAGATCGGCTGCGGTCAGCCATCAAGGCTGATCTCTGTCAACGGTGCGCTAAGGATGTCCGGATGCACTGATTCAGCAAGGGTCGTTACCCGCTCGAACAGGCCGTCGGCCGGACCAGGCAGCAGTAGGTGGGCCGCGGCCTTCCGGGGCAGGTCATCACGGATACGCTCGATGAGACGCTCAGCATAGGCGTCATCGTCGGCCGACAGGGGACGGGTCGGATCGAAGGCGTTGTAGATCCGTTTGAGCAGTTCCGCGTTAGTTATGGTTAACATCGCTCGTGGCATACAACCGGTCGGTTCTCGTCAGGCGTTTCGTTCCAAGAAATCCGGTAGATTCATCGAAAAGTCTGTCATCGGGAAGCCAGTGGGTCGCTGATCGGTGTGGTTTTCGCCACGCTGATCGTGCCCTCGACCCTGGATGCCCGCTGAACCGCGGGGTTGTGGGCCTTGGAGGGGCGGCCATGGTGTGCTGGTGCTGGTCGATTGGCTCTATCGGGTCGGCCTGGACAGCGGCGCCGCGGCGCCGGACCGACCGGCTTGGCGTTGGTCCTTCGCCCCCTGGGCACTGGGACTCATCCTTTTACTCTGGCTCAACAGCGCCTGGTTCCGGATCGCCTATCACTGGTTGGGTGTGGGTTTCTCACCCGCGGCCATGCTCGGCTCGCAGACCGTACAGGCGGGGTTGGCCGCACTCTTGGCCTTTGCCGGGCTGATCTGCATGGTGCTGGGCCACCACCTGGCGCAACGCCGGGCCTGGTTCGCGGGCGCCGCGCTCATGGGCGTGGTGGTGCTGAAACTGTTCCTGGTGGACCTGTCCAGTTCAGGCACCCTGGCACGCATCGTCGCCTTCCTGTCGGTGGGCGTACTGCTCCTGGTGGTCGGCAATTTCGCGCCGCTGCCGCCGCGCGCGAAGGCGTGATCCTACGATGCGCAACGCATGTCCGACACTCGGGTGGTCGAACAGACGCCATGATTCACATCCACCTGGACCAACGGCTTGCCGTCCGGGTCGACGATATGGACTGCGCAGCCGATGCAGGGGTCAAAACTGTGAATCGTACGCAGCACTTCCAGTGGCTGCTTGAGGTCGGCCAGGACATGGCCGCGCAAGGCCTCTTCATAAGGCCCGGGCGCGCCGACGAGATCACGCGGTCCGGCGTTCCATTGGCTGGCAACGACACATTGGTAGTTATCGATCAGGCCTGAGACACGATTG
>Ga0247836_1004686_pt1 | contig 16786 bp, 12 predicted proteins | sample LaCruzMarch2015__4_FD_187116 | JGI IMG/M metagenome (GOLD analysis project Ga0247836, IMG submission 187116) | Freshwater microbial communities from meromictic Lake La Cruz, Castile-La Mancha, Spain - LaCruzMarch2015_14m | ecosystem: Environmental > Aquatic > Freshwater > Lake | place: Spain...
CGGACGAGCGTCTATCTCAGCGCGGCGGGGCTCGGTCTGCTGGGACGGGCCGTTCACTGCAACTGCGGGCGACCGGCACTCTGGGTGTTTCTCCCCAGCGACTGACCCGCGGAACACGCGACCCCGCGGCGAACACTCGACCCGGCGCCAAACACGCGAACCGGCGCCGGGCTAGAGAATTCGGGCGCGGCGGAGGGCGAGCGTCAGGCCCACCGTGATCAGGGCCGACAAGACCCAAAACATCGTGTAGCCGTGGGTCCACTCGATTTCCGGCATGACTTTGAAGTTCATGCCATAGATGCCGCAGAGGAATGTCAATGGCAAGAAGATCGTCGACACCACCGCCAGCCGGTTCATTGTCATGTTGGTGCGGTAGGTGGTGACGGTGAGCGAGAAATCCATCGCACTATCGAGGATTTCCCGGCTGGAGGCGATGTCGGCCAGGAGTCGCTCAAGGCTGCCAATCATTGTCGCCAGGAATCCAAGAGTCGCCTCGCTGATGAGCGTGGTCTTCCGTGAGACGAGTTCCTCGAGCACCCGACGGGCGGGCAGCACACGCTTCCTGAGTGCGAGGAGTCGGCCCGAAACATCAGCCAGTTGCTCGAGGATCCGTTCGTCAGCCCCGATGCCGAGCGCCAGACGGGTGGCATCCACATCCTTGTCGAGCCACCCCTCGACCATCAGGAATTGCTCCACCTGCCGGCTCCAGAACTCGTAGACGAGAAAGCTCGGAGTGGACGCATGCTGCAGGAAGTCCTGGAGGTAATCCTGCCGCACCGCATCCAAGACGCCGCACGGACCTCGGTGCACCGTCAGCAGCAGGCCCTCGGCGAGCACGATATCGACGATTTCGCTCGACAGACCGGCCTCGTCAATCCGCACACCCGCCAGGCGGATGCTGAGAAACGATTCGCTTCGGACGAGTGAGGAGACTGTATCCCCTTCATCCGAATCCACCGGCTTGACCGCGGCGAGCCCGTCGGCGAGTGCTCCTGGGACGAACCCACGAATGTCGGCCAGCGGGCATCGAGCGATGTCGATGTCGATCCAGCCGAATCGGCCCGCGGCCACGAGCCCACCGATCGCATCGAGGGCCGCCGGCCCATGGCTGCGGTCACGAAAGTCGAACGTTTCCGCGGTCACGCCGGGGAGGGCATACTTTGGCGGAGCCACCGGGGCGTTCGGTGGCCGGGAAGCGGTCGCAGGCTCTGGGTGCGTGCTGCTGGATTCGGCCATTACTCGATCCTACAGGCGTGAGCCCGAGTCGCGAAACGGTGCCGTCGAAGCGGGGCAGATCACTGGGGAAGCTCACGTGCCGCCGGGCTCGTCGGCGAAAGACTGGGTGCCGACTGCGGATTTCCGAAGAGCGTCTCCAGCCCCCGGCTCAGGCTGGGGCCGATCACGGCCTCGGTGGTGTTTTCCACGATCCGCCCAAGGATCACGTCGAGCGACCGCGCATCAAACTGGGGCCTGCTCACGGTGCCCTTGAGCGGGATGGCCAACGGCGTCCTCAGGAGCTGACCCACCACGGGTGTGGCACCGGCGATGTCGCCGCGGAATGCCACCTCCACCACCATCGAGAGCGTCCCATCGGCGCCAACACTGCCGGCGGAGCGGATCACCAACTGGCCGGCATCCATGACGAGCCCCTCGTGCCAGAGCCGGCGGTCGGCCAGCCGGATGCTCACCGGCTCCGGACGCACCCGCAGGAGCACCAGCTTGTCGCCGAACGCAAACCGCGGATCAATGGCCGACTGCAGCTTCACCAGCAGGTTGACCAGCGGCCGCATCTGCTCGCCCGGCGTGGCCTCGAGATTCTCGAAGATCATCTGGCCCGATGCTTCGCCCCCGAAGGGATCGGCCAGCGGCACTCGGGCCCCTGCCAGGTCGACGCTCATCAAGCCCTCGGTGTGGGTCGATTGGCCGATCAGCGGCACAAGCCACGTCACGTAACGATCACACATCTGCCGCGTGACCACCACGCGGTCGAGACAACGGCCGGGAGGCACGATCAACTCACCGGGCGCCGGCAACAGACGCAGCCACGGTGCCCCACGCAGCCTGCCGCCGGAGGCAGCCAGATCGAACGGCCCCAGTGCCAACTGGCCCTCGAAGAGCCGCACGGCCATCTCCCCGGGAGCGAACTGGAAGCCGGCGATATCCGCGGCGGTCCAGGCCGCCGAAGTATCGATCGAGAACGCACGGAGCCGATCGGAAAGATCGGCTGTGACCCGTGGAGAAGCGGGCAGCGGCAGCGCGACACGGGCCACTTTTTCCGGATTCGCCCCACGGGCGGACGATAGCCAATCCTCGGGAAGCGTGAGCTGCCGTCCGGCCTCACGCTCCCCGGCCCGCCCTGTGGCAACGATCTGCCCCAGCGGCCCGCGGAGCGTGAACGGTCGGGCCCCGGCACCGGTGAGCCTCAGCCGGCCACCGGTCCACGGCGTCAGGAGCCGAGACACCTGCTCCCAGTCATAGGCGACATTGCCGCCCATCTCCACCAGCCGCCGCGACGAGAGTTCGCCGATGCTGCCTGCGGCTGCCACGGCCACGGTGGAGGATTCGAGCTTGAGCTGGTTCACCGTCATCCGCTCGACCGGTTGCCCGGGCGGGCAGGTGACCTCAAACACGAGCGTGGCCCGTGGCTCGTTCCAGAGCGGTATGGTCGAGACCGAATCCCGATCCTTCGGCCCTGTCCCTCTTTCGCCGGTCGACTCAAGCGTTGCGCTCGAGAGGGCGAGCTGGCTGCCCGTCGCCTCGACGAGCACGTTCATGCCGATCGGCGTGTCGAGAATCTCGGCGGTGCCCCAGGCCCGACCGCTGGCGGGCCAGCGGTCGGCGAAGGCCGGCAGCGCGAGCCAGCGCTCGAGCCGCGACACATCGGCCTGCCACTGCAGCTTGCCGCGGAGCCTGTCGAGGAGGCTGTCGAGGAGGCTGCCGGCAGTATTCCTGGCAGCGTCGCGGGCCAACGCCTGCGGCATCCGCTTGGGAAGCACGGCGAGCCCACCGGTCCGCAGTGAGAGGGTCGGGGTCAGAAGCTCTGCCGACGAGATCTCGACCTGTCCGGTGGTGGGACTCCAGCGACCCGCGGCGCTCACGATCGCGCGGGGCTCGCTGATCTGCCGATCGTCCAGTGTGACAGTGAGCTTTTCCACCTCGCCGCCGGCCCGCGTGATCTGCCAACGGTCGCCCTCGGCCGCCAACGCCGCCGACGCCTTCGCGAAGCCGCCGAGCTCTACGCCCCGCACAGCGGCCGAGCGGAACAGCCCTTCCCACCGCGGCTGCCAGCGGGCCAGCTCCCCCTCCAGCGAACAGTCGGCCGCGATCGCCTGCGACCCCGGCGCCGCCCGGAGCCAGGGGACATCCTGCCGTGTTCCGCCCCCTGCCTCTGGCCATAGATTCACCAGGGCCCCGCCGGTGAGCGTCACTTCGAGCGTGTCGTCGGCTGCGGTTACCACAGCATGTCCCTGATCGATGAGCATCGCGCCACCGGCCATGCCGCCCGAGCCCTCGGCCTCGATCGAGAGTTCGGCATCCCGCCACGGTCGCTGGCCCGGTCGCGAGAGTTCGAAATTCGACAGGCTGGCCACGACAATGGCGTGGGATGCATTCGTGGCGGCCACACGCTCAAGATCGATCCGTCCACGGGCGGTGCCGGTGAGCTTCATGTCGTCGAGGTCGAGCACTTCGCCGGCCTCAGCCACAAGCCGGTCGAGGTCGAGCGTCCACTGCACGGTCGATGACTCCACAGTGCCGAAGGCCGACACCTCCAGGGCAGGAGAAGCGATCCGTGCCTCCTCGATCCGCAGCCGGTTGCCGCGGCCCCCACCGCGTCGACCTCGCAGCCAGGCCGTGAAGGGCTCGCTCCAGCGCAGAATCCGCTCAGAATTTTGTGCCCGGTCGGGCAGGCCACCGTCCCGCCGCATGCCGCCGTCTGTTGCGGTTTTTTCCTGCACCGTGGCAACCACGCTCTGCACTGCGGCCAGATCTCGCGAGCTGGCCCGAACCTCCAGCACCCGTTCATTGCCATCGGCACGCGAGACCGCCGAGAGCTGCAGCTGTCCACCGGTGACCCTCACGTCGGGCCGCACGGCGAGGCCTCCAGGCATGGCCCGCGCGGCCGCGGCGAGATCGATATCGGCAGCGATGGCGAAATTCTCCCCCACGAGCGCCTCGGCCCAGTCCCAGGTTCCGCCCACCGGCATCCTGATCCGACCGGAGGCCTCGGCCTTGAACAACGGCGAGGCCATCTTCAGGGAGCGGACCGTGATCCGGTCGCCATCGAAGGACAGGTCGATCGGCATCTCGCCCCGGTCGAGCCCGATCAGTTCGGCCAATGTGTCGGCCCGACAGACGGCCAACTGCGATCCGGATACCAGACCGGCCACCCGCATGCCGTCCGCCACCCCCCGCATCTGTGACGGTGTTGGTTCGCGGCGGTCGTGTCCGCTGCCGCCACCTGGCGGCGGCAGTGTGATGTCGAGTCGCACGTCGGCGAGTCCGTCGACGACGTAGGTGGTGTCAAACCGCGTGGCCAGCACGCTTGAGATTCCCAGCGGCAGGCGGGTGGCGGCCACGGCGAGCGTCCGCGGTTCGGCGGCGGACTGGCTGTCGGGCGACGACATCGACCAGCCGCCATCCCGTGCGAGGATGGCGGTGGCACCGGCCGCGACCGTCGTGCGATCGAGCCGGGCGGAGGAATACGGACGATCCTCTGACTCGGCCGGTTCCTCGGCAGGCTCCATGCCACCTGCAGACTGTCCGGCAACGCCGATCCTGCTGGTATCTGGCCTGCTGGCACCCGGTCCACTGGCACCCGGTCCGGCGGAATCGCGGGCGCGGTCGGACGCGATCCGGTTGGCGGCGGCACTGACATCCCGCAGCGGTGCGCCTGCGTGCCGCGCTCGTCCAGAGACCGTCCAGCCGGCAAGGGTCGCGTCGGGCCGCACGGTGCCTGCCGCCAGCAGGTCGGTGATCCGCCAGGCATCGTGCCGCTCGAGGTCGACGACTTCGACGGCGGCATCGACCACTTCAAGTTCGAACGACAGGGGCACCGCCGAGGTCTGCGCGACCGCCACCAGCCACGGGGCGAGCACGTCTTCGATCGTGCTTCCGCCGTGGCGGACTTCCACGAGGGCCTCGCCGCCGATCAGCCGCACCGCGCCCAGGTCGGCGGGATTGAGCAGCAGGCTCAGGAGCCCCCGATCGATGACGACACGGGGCACCGCCACCAGTGGCCGGCCCTCCCGGTCCCGGAGCACCACGTCGCGGTATTCGATCGGATCCCACCACCGCCATGCCGCAGCCCGACTGGTCACCCTCCCATCGATGCCGGCAAAGATCGCCTCCAGCGGCCGATCACGGAGATCGGTGAGCACGAGCACGGCCGGCGCATACCAGACCGCTGCTCCGAGCAGGGCGAGCAGGCCGAGCGAGAAGATGCCCCACCGCCGTCGCGGCCGCCCTGCATCGCCAGATCGGGATTGTCGCGTCGCCATGGGCGGGAGTATAGGAGTCTGTCCCCCGTCCCGCGAAGGCGAATATCATCGCGATTGCAGCCGCGCGAGGTCTTCCGGCGTGTCGATGTCGACGAATGACACGAGCGCCGGGTCGTAGGCCGCGAGTTCCTGCTCAGTCACTTCGCGGATTCCCGTTGGATCGGTGTGGGCGATCTCGGCCAGGAGCCCCCGCAGATCCCGCCGGCCGGTGGCCAGCCAGGCGTCGATCCGCGGCAGCAGATCGAACCGCATGACCGACACGAGCACCTGCCGGTGGCCATGCACCACGGGCACGGTCCAGAGAGCGTACGACTCTTCCGCCACGGCGATCAGATACCGGACAACCTCGCGGCGGAGCAGCGGCAGATCGCACGATGCGACGAAGGCCAGGCCGGGCGACGGCGCGTCGGTTCGATCGACCGGCCAAGCGGCCCGCAGCCCGTCGCGGATGCCTGCGAGTGGCCCGGCACCGGGCGTGGCATCGTTGACGATACGCACACCGTCAAGGGCCGGCAGCCTCTGTCCCGGCGCAGAGACCACGATCAGCTCCGCCACCTCGGTCGCCACCGCCCCGACGACGTGCTCGAGAAACGTTCGCCCCTGAAAGACAAGCGATGCCTTGCCGCCGTCGGTCGCCTGCAGCACGGAGGCCAGGCGTTTTGCGGAGCCGCCCGCCAGCAGGATGCCCGCCATTTCCCGACAGACTGGTTGCATCGCGTAAGGAACTCTTGAAGAATGATCGGCGTGCATTTCCAGACCGATCCCGCACCACTCGCAACGGACACCCGATCATGACGAGAGTCTACCGCACGGCCATTGCTTCGACCGTCATCCTGGTACTCAGTATCGCGGCCCTCAACACCCCTGCGGACGCCGCCGATGTGCCGCCGACAGCGAGCCTGCCGCTGATCTTCAACGGCCACGACCTGACGGGCTGGAAGGTGCCAAACGATTCCTACTGGAAGGTGGCCGACGGCGTGATCGTGGGCCAGAGCGACGAGGCGAAGAAGGGCTCCATGCTCTATACAGACAAGCCGTATGGCGACGTGATCGTGGAGGGGGAGGTGCGGTTCACCGGCGAGATCGACAGCGGCATCATGGTGCGGAAGCCGGAGTTGCAGCTACAAATTGGCGTGTCGCGGAGTCTGAAGCGTGACATGACCTGCTCCTTCTATACAGGCACCTATCCGGAGGAGGCCCGGGCTGCCCGGGCGGCCGAGTTCTTGAAGGCCGGTGGGTGGAACCGGATCCGGCTCGAGGCGAAGGGCGACACGTTCACCGTCTGGCTCAACGGCGAGCAGGTTTCGCAATTCAAGGATCCGAAGTATGCGGAGCCGGGGCCGATCGGCCTGCAGATCCACGGCGGCCTGGTGATGAAGGTCGAGTTCCGCGACCTACGGGCCCTGGCGTTGTAGCGTCCGCTCGCCGTGGCGACACGATTTTATCGTGTTGTGTCCCTGCCCCCCGTGGCGACAAGATTGCATCTTGTTGTGTCCCCACCCGGATTCAGCAAGTTAAAAACTCGCTGCCACGGGAGAGAGAATCCTCCGCCCCCCGTGGCGACAAGATTTTATCTTGTTGTGTCCCCGCCCCCCGTGGCGACGAGATTTTATCTTGTTGTGTCTCCACCCGGATTCAGCACGTTGAAAACTCGCTGCCACGGGAGCCAACGGTCACGTGCCCAGAAACCGGGCGATCCGGTCGAGCCCTTCGTTGAGCTTCTCATCTGACGCGGCGAACGACATCCGCACATGCCCCTCGGCGCCGAAAGCGCTGCCGGCCACGAGCGCGACCTGCTCCTGCTCGAGAAGCGACTCGCACCACTGCGTGCTCGTTGTGATGCCATTCTTCCCGGCAGACAATGCCGGCTGAATGTCGAAGAACGCGTAGAACGCGCCGCCAATCCGCGGCAGCCGCACGCCCGGCAACGCCGAAAGTCGGCCGGCGACCAGATCGCGACGCTTTTGGAACGCCCGGCACATCTCCGCCACGCATTCCTGCGGCCCGGAGAGGGCGGCCACCGCCGCATGCTGGCTCACGCTGCAGGGGTTGCTCGTCTCCTGACTCTGAAGATTTCCGATCGCCTTGGCCAGCGGCTCCGGACAGATCGTCCAGCCAATCCGCCAGCCTGTCATGGAGTAGGTCTTACTGACGCCTGCCACAACCACCGTGCGGGCCTCGAGGCCGGGACGCAGCGTGGGAAACGACACCGCCCGCTGACCGTCGAAGACCAGCTGGTCGTAGATCTCGTCGGAGACGACGGCAAGATCGGCCTCGATGGCGATGTCTGCCAGGGCCCGCAGTTCGTCGGCCGAATAGACGACGCCCGTGGGGTTGCTCGGCGTGCACAGCAGGAGCATCCGCGTGGCGGGCGTGATGGCCGCCCGCAATGCCTCAGGCCGCAGCTTGAAGTCGTCCTCGATCCGCGTGGAGAGGAGCACAGGCTTCGCGCCGGCCAGTTTGATCAGTTCGGCATAGCTCACCCAGTAGGGCGTCGGCACGATCACCTCGTCGCCCTCGTTGAGCAAGCTCGTGAACGCGTTATGCAGCGAGTGTTTCGCGCCGTTCGAGACGACCACCTGAGCGGGCGTCACGGCCAAGCCCGTGCGGCGGGTGTAATCGGCCGCCACGGCTTTGCGGAGTTCGGGGATGCCGGCGGCGGGGGTGTATTTCGTCTTGCCGGCGCGAATCGCCGTCTCGGCCGCCTGGCAGATGTGCGGCGGTGTCGGGAAATCGGGCTCGCCCACCGATAGATCGACGACCTTGATGCCGGCGGCGGCCATGGCCGAGGCGCGGGCGGCCATCGCGAGGGTGGCGGAGGGCTCGAGCGCTCGCATGCGCCGGGCCAGGTGCAGACTCTGGGAAGACTCCATGGGATTCATACGGGCTCTCGTGTCCTTGCTCGTTTGATTGCTCGTTTCCTTGACGCGTCGGTGCATGCCGAAGACGAGGGTGCGTGCCTCGGCCCAAAAATGATACCACCGGCTGGACTGTTTCGCAGCCGTTGCAAGGGCCCCTGGCGGCTGCGACTCGATCCTGGCGGCGCCGCGTGTGTTCGATCTTGTGCGGCTGGTGGAACACGCGGACTGCGCGTGTGAATACGGCGCGATCCAGTGGCTGACCGACTTCTTCAAGAGCCCGCTCGGTGTCGATGAGCAGGACTGCGCGAGGCAGTTCGATAGGCTCACCGCATGGACGACGCGGCATGCGATCCCACATCGCGACCCGCGAGCGACTATCCGTTTTCGCCATCGATGGACGACAGTTGAATCAAAATTTTTCGAAATATTTTCCGGATTTCTATTGACAGTTTTCACTGTCATCCTTCACAACACCATTCGCAGCGCGGAGAAGCGTTGTCAGACAACACCTCAAAACGTTGCCCGGCACACTTCGACGCGACGCAAAACGTCGACTGTTCCCTCTACGAGAGCACCCGGGGGAATGGTCGTGTACATGTGCGGGTGCTCAACGCAAGGAGCCATCACCATGGCGAAGAAGAAGAAGAAGGCTGCCAAGAAGGTTGCCAAGACGACGAAGAAGAAGGGCCACGGCTGAGCAGGTGGTTGATTGAGTCCCTCTGGGATTCCCTCTGGGATTCTCTTGGATTTCCTCTGGGATTTTCCGGGGGGCTTTTTCAACCGGGCGAAGCATCTGTTTCGCCACCCCGCTCCCGTTCCTTTTCCGCGTTCAGACGAGAAAGGCCGGCCCGGGCCCTTGGGCGCCCGGGCCGGCCTGATTTTTTGGATGTACGATAGAGGCATGCGGCTGCAGCCCCCCACCATCACAACCGGCGTTGATCCTGACCGCGCGACAACCTCGTCCGCCCCTGCCGTGCGTGGCGGGTTTTTGCTGGCGACCTGCCAGGGCGGATCCGAGGCGAGCCTCTGCCTCCGGCAGGCAGCCCTGCTGCCGGAAATCTCGAAGGCGGCCTGGCGGCGGGGCATGGTGACGTTCCGGTTGGGCGACTTCGATCCACCCGACGAATTTTTCCCAGACCTTATCTATGCACGGTCGCTGATCCGCTCGCTCGGTCAGGTGTCGGGGGCGTCCGATTCCGAACGCATCGCGGCGGTCCGAACGCTCGTCGCGCATGACTCGTGGGACACTATCCATGTCTGGCACCGCGACCGCCGGCTTGAGGTCCAGACGAATCCGACGGTCGATGCCCAGGCAATCCGCGGACTGCTGCTGGCGGAGTACGGCAAGCCGGCAACGCTTCCCCAGGCGGCAGATCCAGGCGACCTCGTGCTCGACTGCTTGATCGACGCAGCCGATCGCTGGTGGGTGGGCTGGCACCGGGCCGCCACACCCGCGAGTTGTCAGCCGGGCGGTATGCACCCCACCACGCTGCCGGAAGACAAGGTGTCGCGGGCATGGCTGAAGCTCGACGAGGCGATCACGACCTGTGGTGTGCCACTGCGGCAGGGGCAGCGGGCCGTCGAGCTAGGTGCCTCTCCGGGGGGCGCCTGCCAGCGGCTCCTCGAAGCTGGTCTTGAGGTCGTCGGTATCGACCCGGCACTCGTGGAAGACCGGGTAGCCGCCCATCCGCAATTCACGCAGTGGCGGATGCGGGCCCGTGACGTGAAGGTCAAGGAGTTTCGCGGCTTCGACTGGATCGTCGCCGACATGAACATTGATCCGCGGAGCACGCTTGAGTCGCTCGGCAGAATTGTCTCGGCCGTCGGCGTGAAGCCCACGGGCATCATCGCCACGCTCAAGCTCCCCGACTGGTCGCGGGCCGCTGAGCTGCCAGGATGGCTCGATCAATTCCGGGCATGGGGCTTCGAGCCGCGGGCTCGGCAGCTCTCCACCGGCGGCCGTGAGGTCTGCGTGGTGGCACTGCGGTCTCGCCGGCGGTGAAGGGCGTCATCCGCCCCGCCAGACATCAGCCGGATGGGTGAGGCTGCCCGAACTGACATGCACTCGTCCCGTGGCTGTGTCGAGCACGAGCGTACCGTCGGCCGCGATGCCCCGGCAGATGCCTGTCAGCTGTTCGTCACCCCGGTACACAACGACGGGATGGCCGGCGAGGCTGCAACGCAACGAATAGCGGCCCACAAACGCCTCCGGATCGGCGGTGGTCGCCGCGAGCAGCCGTAAGAGCCGTGGGAGAAACTCTACGAGGAGTCGTTCCCTCGGCAGCAGGCTGCCGGTCAGATCGGGCAGCGTGATGATCTTCCTGTCGAGCGGCGGTGGTGCGTCCCTGCAGGAGCCGCCGGTATTCACACCGATGCCGAAGATGGCCCGGCCGCCGGGCGTCGTCTCGACCAGGATGCCGGCCAGTTTCCGGCCCTCAACTTCGACATCGTTGGGCCAGCGGACCAGCGGCTCGACTGTGGGAGCAACCACCGCCAACGATTCGGCCAGCGCCACGCCGCAGGCCAGAGACCACACGGCCGGCGGCGACGCCAGAGGCAGATCCGGAGCGGCGACCACCACGCTCACCGCGAGGCTGCCGGGTGCCTGCCACCAGCGGGCCCCACGCTGACCGCGGCCGAGCGTCTGCACATCGGCGACCACGGCGGCCGGCAGCAGGCAGCCCGGATCGAGCGCGAGTTCCCGCGCCCGTTCCATCGTCGTGCTGAGCGTCGCGTGGTGTTCAAACGTGGCCAGACCGGCCCGGCCCACGACCGCAGCCGGGTCGATCGGGTCAGGCTGGGACGGCGGCGATGGTTCGGAGGACGGCATACCTTATAGAAGAAGATGTTCCGGCAGTTCGGGCAAGCATGGCACTCTGGTGGTGGGTGGCGGACGTCTGGCGGGCCGCTCGGGCTTGACCCTCCTGCTTCGGGCGCGGTACCCCCACATGCTCCATGCTGCAGCATGGTGGTGTTTTCCGTCCGGCGGCAGAGCCCGCATGGAGTGCCCGTCGACTGTGCGTTCCCGGCTTCTCCTCTTTTTGATGCTGTTGACGACTGGCACGTTCGCCGCGTGCTGGGGTCGGCCTGCCGCTGCGCAGACCGTCTCACTGCCGCCGCCGGCGGCCTCCTCGCTCGACCGGATCGCGCAGGCGTCGCCCTACGGCACACCGATGGCGCCGCCTCCGGCGTGGGATCCGTATGCACCGCAGGCAGGACAGGTGTTTCCCGCGCCCGCCTCTGGGCTCCCGACACCATCCACCTGGGCTCCCTCGGCAATCGGTGGTCAGCCCGGCTACCCCGGCTATTCGACCGCCGCCCCGTCGCTGACGCCCACGCAGGGCCCGCCAAACATGAGCGGCTCGCTCTTCCCGCCGGGCTATCCGTCGCAAAACTCATCGTTTCAGGAAACGATGCGGCTCTACCAGGGCGCCCGTGGCAGTTGGGCCTATCTCTTCGGCAACGGGCAGGGAACGAGTGTCGGGGTCAATGAACTCGACACCACGGCCACGTTCGCCATACCGTTCTTCCACAACTCGCAGGCGAACTTGAACCATGCGCCGCTGCTGATCACGCCCGGCTTCGGCCTGCAGCTGTGGGACGGCCCGCAGACGACCCCCACGATGACAGCCGACCTGCCGCCGAGCACGTATGACGTGTTCGTCGACGCCGCCTGGAACCCGCGGTTCACACCGCTGTTTGGCGCCGAGTTGGGCGTGCGCGTGGGCATCTACACCAACTGGGACGTCTTCGTCTGGGAGAGCTGGCGTCTCATGGGCCGTGCGGTGGGCACGCTGCAACTCACCCCCACCGTGCAGGCCAAGGCGGGCATCGTCTACCTCGACCGCAACCTCGTGAAGCTGCTTCCGGTGCTCGGCTTCACATGGACGCCCGATGCCGACACGCGGTACGACATTCTCTTCCCCACGCCGCGGGTGGCACGACGGCTCACGACCATGGCCAATCGCAACGTCTGGGGCTATGTCGCCGGCGAGTACGGCGGCGGGGCGTGGACCTTCCGTCGCGACACATACAACCCCAACGGCGACAGCATCTCCCCCTTCGACTACAACGACATCCGCGTCACAGCCGGCATGGAGTTCGTGCCGGTGGCGGGCCACGGCCTCACCGGCAACATGGAAGTGGGCTACGTCTTCGCACGACAGCTCTTCTTCGTCGACGGCCCGCCGCAGGGGCAGTATCAGGACTTGGATAGCACGCTCATGCTCCGCGTCGGTCTGGCCTATTAGGCTTGTTCAAAGACATGCCACACCACGGCCACACCGTTTCAATGTGCCGAATCCGCGTCGCGAGTCACCGGGCTGTTGTATGGATATGCTGCTGGCTGCTGCTCGTCGCCGCGGGCGTTGCCAGAGCTGACGACAAGGCTGACCGCGTCATCACGCTGCTGCCGCCGGTCGACGAGGAGGCGCTGAAAGAAATACAGCCGCAGCGGGATCAAACCATCTTCGACCGTATCCGGCTGGCGGCGCTCGGCGACCCGCAGGACCTCACCGAGCCGCTCCTGCCCGACGACGTGGCGCCGCCGGGCCAGCCCCGGCAGGAGTTCGAGCCTCCAGCGGGCCGAAAGCTGCCTCCCGGGGCCAAGCCGGGCGCGTTGCAACAGTTGATCTTCACGGCCACGGAACTGCCCAGGCTCGGCTCCGACGGCCTCGGCCTCACCACCCTCGACACGAGTCTCACAATCGGCCTTCCGGCGCCAACGGTCGACTCCCCGCTCCTCGTCACCCCAGGCTTCGGTACGACGTTCGTCGACGAGGCGACCGGGCCGACCGATCCGGGGCTGCCGTCGCAGCTCTACGAATCGTGGCTGCAGGCTCGCTGGCTGCGGAAGATCGGCGATCAGTTCGGCGTCGATCTGGCCGTGGCACCAGGCTGGTACAGCGACTTCGCGAACGACACCCCGCAGGCTCTCCGCGTCACGGGGCATGGCTTCGGGGCGTGGGAATACTCCAAAAACCTGCGGGTCGTAGCGGGCGTGATCTATCTCGACCGCTACGACGTCAACATCCTGCCCGCGGGCGGCCTGCTCTGGACTCCCGCCGACGACAAGCGGTTCGAGCTGATCTTCCCACGGCCGCGGCTGGCGTGGCGGGTGGCCGAAAGCGAGCGTGCGGCACAGTGGGTCTATCTGGCGGGCGAGTTCGGCGGCAACCAGTGGGCTGTCCGCCGAGACAACGGCGCGAACGACGTCGTCGTCTACCACGACTACCGGATGCTGGCGGGCTGGGAGCGACGGCCTGCCGATCTCGGCGTCAGCTGGCGATTGGAAACCGGCTGGGTGTTCGGCCGCCTCGTCGAGTATTACATCACCGACACCGCCGACTACCGGCCCAGCGACACCTTCCTGGTTCGCGCAGGCATCTGGTATTAGCGGCACGCCGAAGAGAGCTGCGTCCCCCTTTTCTTCCCTTTTACTTTTCCGGTAACGCGGGTTGTAACGGTTCAACCTCACGTGTCGGGCAATCTGGTTGCTCCGGCTGCGACTCCTGTAACTGCCGGCATGGACCGCTGCCGACAGAGTGTGAGCGGGCTTTGTGGCCCCCCAAGGAGGCTTCGATGCGCAAGATGGCGTGCGGTCTGGTCGCGATGCTGACGGTGCTCCTGGTGGCGGAGGCCGCTTCGGCGAGGCCCTTCGACCGGGTCTGGGAAAAGCGGCGGGCTGAACTCTATGCCCGGCTCTCCCGAGATGTGTCCCTCCGCGTGCATTCGCGTGTCAGTGCCACGAAGGCAGAACTCCAGGACTCCCTCGACAGCAAGTTCGCCGAGGAGGCCGCCAAGCTGCAGGCCCAACTGGCGACCGGGTCGCAGGAACTCGACGACCGCGTTGGCAAGGAGATTCAGGGTCTGCACCAGTCATTCGCCACCGAGTCGAAGGCTTTGCGTGAGCGGTTTGACCTGCAACTGCAGGAGCTCAAGAAAAAGATCGAAGTGGAGCTCGCCGAAACGGGCAGGAAGGCCACGGAGCAGGCCGTTGCGGAATCGCGAAAGACAGCGGAGCGACTCGATGCGGAATCGAAGAAGGTAACGGACCGGGTCGATGCCGAATCGAAGAAGGCGGCGGACCGGATTGATGCCGAATCGAAGAAGGCCGTGGAGCGGGTCGACGCGACGACCAGAAACATCGAGGAGCAGACGGCGGCCGAACTGAAGAAGCTCGAACAGCGGTCGGTGGTAGAACTCGAGCGGGTGATGGCTGCGGCCGAGAAGAAGTTCGACGTCGAAGTCGTGAAACTGAAGGCCGGCCTCGACGCGCAGGTGGCTGACATTGCCAAGCGGTTGCAGGAGCAGCAAGACGCGGCCGACAAGCAAGACGCGGCCGACAAGCAAGCAGAGACGGAGTGACCTCGCCGGGGCTTTTTTGGCCGCGAGTTTTTCTCCTTGCGGAATCCGTATCGGTGGCTCCTGTGGCCGCGAGTTTTCAACTTGCGGAATCCGTATCAGGGCAACGGGCAAGTTGAAAACTTGCCGCCACGGGACGAGACCGGCATCTCCCGTTCTTGTGGCAGCGAGTTTTTAACTTGCTGTATCCGGTTCGGGGCAACGGACACGTTCAGCACGTGTCGCCACGGGCGAGAAGCGCGTGCGTTCCGAACACTCCTGCTTCGGCCCCTCTTCAGACTGATCAGCGTGGCTGTGGCGACTGCTTCTGCGGAGATACGGGCACCACAAAATCCTGCCTCGCATTGGCGCGGGGCAGATCGAGACGAATATCGTACGGGGGAAACAGTGGAGTTCCCGTGCTGTCGCCAGTGGATGTGTCGGTGGAAAACACGAAGCCCATGATCCGCAGCCGGTGGGGCCCGCCGAGGTGTCCCCTTCCGGGAGGTGTTGTGAACCGGCCGTCGGTGATGTCGCAGTACGCTCCGGGGCCACGATTACCGGCCGCGAAATCCGGCTCCAGGATCACCTGGCCACCGGGTACCGGCTTCCCGTCGAAGGTCACCGTGCCTTCGAGCGAGTAGCGAGCCAGGCCGCGAGGTCCGCACCCAGCGGCCAGCAGGACCGTCAGCACGCAGGATACGGTCGCTTTGTGTGAGAAACGAGTGAACTGCACTACTCCAGCCCCTTGAGCGGCAGACCGTCGTTGCGAATGCCGGTCTGCTGGTAGGTAGTAATGTCGACCTCTTCGCCGACGAATCGCACCGCGCCGTCGACCATGGCGAAAAAGCAGCCCCCTGGATGAAAACTACCAAATGTGTTGGAGAGCACCGCAACGACGGCTCCCATTTCGGCAGCAGACTTGCAGGTGCCCGGGTCGGCGGTCGAGGAATTGATCGAGCGGAGCGTTCCCGCCATAAGAATCGGCCACGAAGAGTTACCAAACTGTACGGCCGCCGAATCCCAGCTTCTCCAGTTGGCTGGCGACCATGCGCTGTTCACCCAACCGGGGAAATATCTCGTCTCGCCCAGGAGAAACACCTTGCTCGTCCCGTCGGTCACGTCCTTGAGATTCAGATTCCGATTGAGGGCGAAGATACCGTTGTAAAAGTTGTAGCGGTTCTGGCCGATGCTGCTGCAACCATAGTTGGTCCCCACCACGCTCCCCGTCACGCCCAGATAGTTGCAGTTGGGACGACCGCCAACATTGTTCGGATCCGACCGGCACATGTACTGCGGATTCGGCTTGAACTGGGCATTCCTGTTCTTGACGTTTCCGTTGTTGTTCGGGCCCTGCCCGAGACTGCTGTTGGATGTACCCGCAAACGTACCGGCGAGGTCATACGTGGCATAGCGGGCCATGTCGTCCAGGTATGGCAGGAGCAGGACCGTCCACGGCGCCTTCCCCATCATTTGGTTCCCGCTTTGGTTGCCGAGAGCGTTGCATGTGCCGCTTGGCCATGTCCCGTTGTAATCGTCGACGAGGCTCAAGCCCCCGGGAGGAAGCTTACGGTTCGCGGATTCGTAGCTGTGGACCGCCAAGGCAATCTGCTTGAGGCTGTTGGAGCACGTGGAACGGCGGGCCGACTCCCGTGCCGCCTGCACCGCTGGAAGCAAGAGCCCCACGAGCACGCCGATGATCGCGATCACCACCAAGAGCTCGACGAGGGTAAACCCTTGACGGAATCGTAGAAAACCGGTTCTCACGCCCATGGAAAACTCCCCGTCGACCCTCAAGGCCTTCCCAACATCTTGCAAAGATAGCATCCGGCAGACCCCCATCGCGTGTCGCAATTTTATTTACACCAGGAATGACGGGCTTTGCACCGGTCTCACCCCCGGCCGGGCCGGCGGCGGGCCATGATCTCGCGGCGGCTCGACACGTGAAGCTTCTCGTAGATCCCGGAACGTGTCAATGACTTTGAGACAGCTGCGGAACGAATTTAGTGTCGCGGGGTAGTTCAAGTGTGCGGACTGTTGGCCGATTTTCGGGTGGGTTGATCCAGACTTCCGCTGCCGGCGTAA
>Ga0247836_1004698_pt1 | contig 16732 bp, 14 predicted proteins | sample LaCruzMarch2015__4_FD_187116 | JGI IMG/M metagenome (GOLD analysis project Ga0247836, IMG submission 187116) | Freshwater microbial communities from meromictic Lake La Cruz, Castile-La Mancha, Spain - LaCruzMarch2015_14m | ecosystem: Environmental > Aquatic > Freshwater > Lake | place: Spain...
AGGATTTAAAATCAGTGAAATACAACTTTTTCGAGCTCTGAAAATGTTACTTCAGATAAATAAGGAGACTCAACTGGAGGCTCCTATATAAAAAGTGAGGATCGTTCAGGGACAAGCCGCGGTACGTAGGGCCTATAGAGCAATACGTAGGGCCTATAGAGCAATACGTAGGATCTATAGAACGGTACGTAGGACTATAGACATCATCAACCTTAGATGTCTTTCTTTTTAGCGCGTTTTTCAGCTCTTTTTTCACCCGCTGTTTTGAGTGGCTTCTTTTTTGTTTCTTTTTTCTTATCTTGATTTTTACTCATGTTGACATTCTCGCAATGGTTAATGAATGGTCTTACGGCACCTTCCATTTGTAACAAAGGTACATTTTCATGACCGTAGTTATTTTATACCCACGCTTATCATAGAAATCAACATCATTATAGAAAGATGATTTAAAATTAGAGCTGATAAAGGGGCTCTCGAACGTTGCTTAGAGATTCAAGCACCTGAGCGCGTAAGTGAGGTAAGTAATTTTAGTCTATAATTTAAACAATACGTCTTTATTGTGTTTATTATGACTAAAGAGTTGCAAAAGTATCAGGGCATTTATAACGCTCTTGAAAAAGGGGATTTTTCTCGAAATGCTGATCTGTCTCAATTGATTAAAGATTGGCCGCGATTGAGCCATGTTATCCATATTAACAATCAGCCCCTGAGTAAACTATTTGAGGATAGAGAGCTTGATTTTGACGAAGAGACAGACATTCATGACCCTGAAGTGCAGGCTAAATTTAAACAAATTTTAGACATGCTCCTCCCGCAAAGTGTATCTTCACAAGACCATGAGAATACATATCAACAATTGTCCAGTGTGTTGCATCAAGGTGGCCTTTTGGTCAGTTTGGAGACCCAAATTGTAAAAACCTTGACGGGTTCAGAGCGAATGTTAGATAGCGTAAAAAAAGACATGTCGCGTCGTGTTGATTTAAACACAACTGAAACAGGGTTTTCCCTAAAAGAGCTTTTTATATATAGAGGTAATGTTTCACAAAGAAACCCTGATGAGCCTGAGTTTGAACAAAAGCCCAATGCAAGTGCATTGCTTACAGGTAAATGTGAATATGATGTTGTGGTTAATAAAGAAAATATTGAGACGACCCTTAAAGGGATATTGATAAGCACGAAAGAGCCAGGACTAGAGGAAATACTAGAAAAAGGGCCCCCAATATTGAAATCCCAGGCCATAAAGCAAAGTCTTAAGGAATTAATGTGTACACAGCCCTCCATCACATCAGAGGATGCTGAAAGGAATATTAATACTAAAGATGGACTTTCGCCTTAAATTAACCACCAGAGCCCAGTGACTTTCAATGATAAAAGCTACGGATTTTTATATTGCAATGATTGTGTGATGTTAAATCGGAAGACGGACTCGTGATGCTTAATAGGGTAATGAGGGTTGCTCGAACTATCTTGGGTTAATACAAAACAGAATAAAAAATATCAGCTCTGCACGATTATTTCGTGCAGAGCTGATGGAATCAAACATTAAACATATAGTTTAGGGAAAACATAACTTGGTCTTGTTGGATTTTGGATTGATGATTCCAAGAAAAAGCAGTAACAGAGTCTATTAGACCAGCATTAAGGTTGCCAAACCATGTGTGTGCATACTCCATGCCCGCACTCCAATTACTATTGAGCGCTAAAGATACACCGGCTCCAGCTTGTGGACCAACCAATGTTTTAGAGTAGCCATTTGCGCCAGGAACTATTCCGCGGTTTGAAACAGCAGTGTTGTTTCCTAAAATCATTTCCCAGCTACCAGCTTCTACACCGCCGAGTACATACGGCGTAGCGATACCCATTTTTTTACCAAGCCGGACATTTCCACCATACTGAAAGTTATTTTTAACTGATGCAATATGATTGGCTATAGCAGCACCATTGTCACTTGAGCGCTCAGTGGCATTTTGGCTGTTGTATAAAGCATTACCAACCAAAGCAAGATATAAATCATTGGCTGCTTAAACGGCATATTGCAGGAGAGGTGCGTCCTAAAAATGATAAAATGTTAAAAATTGCATCAAATGAGGCGAATATTTGTTTAGAACCCGTCAACCAGAGCGCAGCGAAGGATCTCCTAATGGCGAAGATCGGAGCTTGACTCAGGAGATCCTTCGCTGCGCTTTTAGTGACGGGGATTTGTGCAAATGATTGCGCGACAGCGACGACTTACTCACAATATCTGTGGATAAGTGTGTGGTGAAAGTGAAGATAAGGCGGTAGAGATTGATTTTGCGGGTAGATTCATAAATTAATCTACCCGCCTTAATTAGAATAAAGTGCTTTAAAATGATGCCCAATGAACCATGAAACTGCTTATCCTGTAGTATTAATCCTCAATTAAAGCAAGCTCAGCCGTTTCTAATTCTACGGCTTCAATTTTTTGAAAACGCTGGGTGATTTTTTTAGCAGAGGTGTTTACTTCATTGACATCCTGATGAGCTAAATCAATGTGTTTGGATAGCTTATCCATGCGTTTTTCAAAGCGTTGAAAATCATCTGCAAGCGCGTGCAAATGTTTTTGGATGATGTGTACTTGTTTGCGGGTGGCATCGTCCTTTAGTACCGCCCTTGCTGTGGTCAAGACGGCCATAAGAGTGCTGGGGGATACCAACCATACTTTTAGGCGTTGTGACATGGCGACGACCTCTGGGTAATTGGCGTGTACTTCTGCAAAAATGGATTCAGCTGGAATAAACATCACCGCACCATCTGTAGTTTCATTGGGAATAATATATTTTTCAGCAATATCTTTGATGTGCTTTTGCATGTCTTGGCGAAATTGTTGTTGAAGGGTTTTTCTTTCTGCAGAAGCGGCGTCTGTGTTCATGAGTTTTTGATAAGTTTCTAACGGGAACTTAGCATCAATAACCACGTTTCCTGTGGGTTCAGGTAAGAATAAAATACAGTCGGCACGTTTTTGGTTACTTAGCGTGTATTGCAAACTATAGTGATTGCTTGGAATCATGTTGGCAATTAATGTGGCTAGTTGTACTTCGCCAAAGGCACCCCGTGCTCGTTTATCAATCAGTACGTCCTGGAGACTCATCACATGTGAGGAAAGTTCGGTGATTTGTTTTTGTGCTTCATCAATAATGGTTAAGCGTCGAACAACGTCAGTAAAGGTTGATGATGTTTTTTCAAATCCTTCGGTGAGCCGATGATTGACTTGTTGTGTGAGGCTTTGTAAATGGGTGCGTATTTCTTCGGTGAGGGTATGAAGATGGGACGTGAGTGAGTTTGAGTGTTGTTTAAAACTATGGGTCATTTGTTCCCGAACATCGCCCATTTGCGTTTGCATGGTGCTGGTGATGAGCTGCTGATTGCTAAGTTGTGTTTGAGCCATTTTTTCATGAAGCGTGTGTTGCCCTGACTGAACCATCTGTTGCATATCCACATGCAGCTGGTGAATTTGTGTGGTAAACGCCGATTGTAATTTTTCATAATACAGGTCTGCTTGTAATTTCTGGTCTCGAACGTTCTTTAAAAGCCAGACGAGAAGCAATGCAATACCAATGCTTATGGTTTCAAGGATAGGGACACCGGATAAGTTCAACATAATGGCCTTGCAAAAAAAATGTTGGCACAGTATACAGCCCTTTAATAGCTGCAGGGTAGTGGGGCTCTTCATTCACATTTATGGGGTAGGGGTTAGGCAAATCTCTTTTAAAAAAATCGTTTTACATGAAAAAAAAGTGATAAACTTTTAATTTTTCCAGAGGTTAGAGGGTAATGAAGGATGATGGCGTGTTAGAAGAGCTCAGCGCTCTTCGTGAGCAAATTAGGGTTTATGATCATCATTATTATGGTTTAGATGAGCCATTGGTGCCTGATGCTGAATATGATCGCGTGTTTAAAGCCTTGCAATCCTTGGAAGCAAAGTACCCTCAGTATGTTAAGCCAGATTCACCTACCCAACGTGTTGGGGCAAGCGCCCATTCTGCTTTGCAGCCTGTGGTTCATCGCCAACCTATGCGTTCTTTAGCCAATGTATTTTCTTTGGACGAGTTACAATCCTTTATAAAGCGTGTGGCCGAGAAATTAGATGATCATACGGATATATTGTTCGCGTGCGAGCCAAAATTAGACGGGTTGGCTGTTAACTTAACCTATGAGCACGGTGTATTGATCTCTGCCGCTACCCGAGGTGATGGGGAGGTGGGTGAAAATATCACCAATAATATTAAAACAATCTCCTCAGTGCCTTTAGAATTATCTATTGATAACCCGCCTTCTTTAATTGAAATTCGAGGTGAGGTTTACATGCCTCTCGCAGGGTTTGAGGCATTTAATGAACAGGCACGCCTTAAGAATGAAAAAACCTTTGCTAACCCGAGGAATGCGGCGGCAGGTAGTCTTCGTCAACTGAACCCAGCTATCACTGCAAAAAGACCGTTAGATATGTATTGCTATGGAATAGGTGCATGTGAAGGTTTTGACTTGCCTAAAAGTCATTTGGAGCAGTTGGCATTATTAAAATCCATGGGCTGTCGAGTTTCGACCTTGACCGAATCGGCAATCGGTTTGGCTGGGTGCTTTGCCTATTATGAGTCGATAAAGGCCCTGCGAGATGCCTTACCGTTTGAAATTGATGGCGTGGTTTATAAAGTAGACAGTATTGCCTACCAGCAACAATTAGGCTTTATATCTCGTGCCCCACGCTTTGCGTGTGCTCATAAATTTCCTGCCAGTGAAGAAATTACAACCCTTTTGGCGGTGGACTTTCAAGTAGGACGTACGGGCGCATTAACACCCGTCGCCCGTTTAAAGCCGGTTAGTGTTGGTGGAGTGACGGTTAGCAATGCGACGCTTCATAACCTAGATGAAATTATCCGTAAAGACATCCAAATTGGGGATACGGTTATCATCCGTCGAGCCGGTGATGTTATTCCTGAAGTGGTGTCAGTGGTTATGGAAAAGCGACCTGTAAAGACCGAGGCAATTCAAATGCCTAAAGTGTGCCCAGTATGTGGTGCTGAAGTGGTTAAGGAGCCTGGTGAGGCTGTGGCGCGGTGCACCGGTGGGTTATTTTGTAAGGCGCAACAAAAGCGCATGATGTGGCATTTTGCCTCTCGAAAAGCCATGGCTATTGATGGCTTGGGTAGTGTTTTGATTGAGCAAATAATTGATGCAGGTTTGGTAAGTGATGTGTCTTCTCTTTACGTTTTATCGGAAGCATCACTAATGCAATTGCCACGTATGGGGCAAAAATCTGCGGAAAATGTACTGGCTTCTATAGAACGTAGTAAAAAAACAACGTTTCATCGTTTTCTTTATGCATTAGGCATTCGTGAGATTGGTGAGGCAAGTGCTCGTGTTATTGCGCATCATTTTAAAGACATGGACTCGTTAAAAAGGGCAAGCATTGACGAACTATTGACACTTAAAGACATAGGTCCTGTTGCGGCAACGTATTTGGTGCATTTTCTAGCCCAACCTCATAACGTAGATGTTATTGATAAGTTACTCGAGCATGGTGTGCATTGGCCCATTGAAACTCGAATGGAAATAGACAGTAACCATCCTTTTTATGGTAAAACAATGGTGCTAACAGGTACGTTAGCCCACATGAGTCGAGATGAAGCAAAAGCCAAGCTTATAGCTCTAGGTGCACAAGTCACGGGCAGTGTTTCTTTAAAAACCAATTATGTTGTTGCTGGCAGTGATGCAGGCTCAAAATTAGACAAAGCCACGCAGCTCGGTGTTCCTGTGTTGTCCGAGGAAGAATTTCTTGCCAAGTTGTAGGCCTTGAAAATGTAGCTTTATATTGTTTAATCTAGGATAGCATTATAGGATGTAGGTTTGTAGAAATAGACTAAGGACAGTTCAATGCTCTTTAATAAACCATCAAGATTTCTTTTCTTGGCTTCTTTAAGTGTTTCGTCTGTTTTTGCTGGAGGTTTAGCGAGTTCTAGTGAAGGGCTTTCCGTGCCGTCTAAATGGTCTTTATCGTCATTAAAAGAAGGACACCCGGTTTTTCAATTGGGTGGTTATTGTGGAATACAAGGAAAAGAACAACACATTGATATTGATAGTTTGATAGGGGATACCTTCACTACCGAAAACCGTCAAGCAAGCAATGGGCTTGCCGGTATAGGTTATTTTATAGAAGGCCAAGAGAAAGGCTCCTTTGCAATGAGTTATGGGGTTAATGCATTTTATTTGGCTAAAACCTCAGCGTCAGGCAACGTTATTCAAGAAAATTTATTTACCAACTTATCTTATGGTTACCATATTACGCATTATCCTGTGTATGCAATTGCTAAATCGACGTGGGATCTAAAATCATCCAAATATGCTCTTACTGTGGACGCAGGCATTGGTCCTAACTTTATGCGGGCTGATGGGTTTCAAGAGCATTCGCTTGATGGTGGTGTGACTATTCCTGATAATATATTTTCAGCATATACCTCAACAGTGTTTAGTGCTACCGCAGGTGTTGGCGTGAAAATAAATAGTATGTTTGGTAGAGCTCCATTGGAATGTGGTTATCGATTCTTTTATTTAGGTCAGGGGCGTTTTAATAATACGACCAATCAAGTATTAAATACGTTTGGTACAGGCACGGCTTATGGAAATGCCATTTTGTGTGCAATTACGGTTTAAATAAAAGATGGGGGCGCTAATGAGGCGCCCTTATTTACCCCCTCTTCGGTGGATATGATTGTGTTCTTAAGAGGGCTTTTAACAAAGAAACCAAGCTGCCCTAGTTTTTTAGCAATGTGTCATGCCTATACTTTACTAGAAGACGGCACGGTTTTTTATCTAAGACAATGATTGTATACTTAGCATGGCCTGGTGATACAGTTCCTCACGATTTCAATGAGTTTGCCTTTTATGCAAGAGCGTTTTGTTCATTTACACCTACATACCGAATTTTCCATCGTTGATGGGTTGGTACAAATACATCCTCTTTTAGACGCATTACGTAAAAATGCGATGAATGCAGTGGCCATTACTGATTTTTGTAATTTATTTGCGGTGGTTAAATTTTTTCAAGCCGCTACTGCGGCTGGAATAAAGCCCATTTTAGGTTGTGATTTGCCTTGCCATTATCCAGAAAAGCCAACACTGGTTTCATCTCTTGTTCTTCTTTGTCAAAATGACATAGGTTATAAAAATTTAACGCGTTTGGTCTCTAAGGCTTATCAAGAGGGTCAATATCAAGGGCAACCCCGTGTTCAACACGCATGGATAGAAGACCATGCGAGTGGTTTGATTGCCCTGTCGGGTGGTCGTTTTGGGAGCATTGGTCAGGCGTTGCTTGCAAACGATGAAAAGCGTGCCTACGAGCTTGCTAAAGAATTCATGCGTGTGTTCCCAGGGCGCTTTTATCTTGAGATTCAGCGCACGGGGCGTCCACAAGAACAGGAATACAATGCAGAGATCGTGCGCATGGCAGAGGTTTTACAGCTGCCTCTGGTAGCAACCAATGATGTGCGATTTTTAAATAGAGATGATCATGAGGCTCATGAGGCGCGGGTTTGTATTCATGAGGGGTACGCTTTGGCTGATCCACGGCGTAATGTTAATTACAGCGCTGAGCAATATTTACGTTCCACTGAGGAAATGGTGGCCTTGTTCAGTGATTTGCCTCAAGCGCTCCAAAATACAGTTGAAATCAGTAAACGTTGTACGGTTAAGCTTGATTTAGGCAATAATTATTTACCCAGTTTTCCTATCCCCGATGGCTCATCGGCTGATGTTTATCTTTCAAAACTCGCAAAGCAAGGGCTTGATAAGCGCTTAATTAAAATATGTGCAGGTCAGACCGCCGCCGAATCTTTAGATGCTCAACGGGTTCCTTATGATGAGCGTTTACAACTTGAATTAAGCGTTATCAACTCCATGGGGTTCGCTGGTTATTTTTTGATTGTGGCTGATTTTATTCAATGGGCCAAACAAAACGGTGTGCCGGTAGGCCCTGGGCGCGGTTCGGGTGCTGGCTCTTTGGTGGCCTATGCTTTAGATATTACTGACCTTGACCCGTTGCAGTATGAGTTACTCTTTGAGCGGTTTTTAAACCCTGAGCGTGTGTCCATGCCAGACTTTGATATCGACTTTTGCATGGAAGGTCGGGATAGGGTTATTGAATATGTCGCTGAAAAGTATGGTCGGCAGAGCGTGTCACAAATTATTACTTTTGGCACCATGGCTGCAAAAGCCGTCGTGAGAGATGTAGGCCGTGTCTTAGGACACCCCTATGGCTTTGTGGACAAGCTTGCTAAATTAATCCCTTTTGAAATAGGCATTACTTTAAATAAAGCCTTGGAGTTGCAAGATGAATTGCATCGCCGTTACCAAGATGAAGAGGACGTTAAAGAACTATTTGACTTGGCTTTAAAACTCGAAGGAATAACCCGTAATGCCGGGAAGCACGCAGGAGGTGTGGTTATTGCGCCGTCTGAATTAAGTGATTTTACAGCCATTTATTGTGAGCAAGGCTCCACCCAATTGGTGAGTCAGTTTGATAAAGACGATGTAGAAGCGGCCGGTTTGGTTAAGTTTGACTTCTTAGGGTTACGCACACTGACCATTATTAACTGGGCGTTGATCACTATTAATCGCCAACGCACAGAGGAAAATCTGCCACCAATTGATATTACTGAAATTCCTACCGATGATAAGGCGACCTTTGATTTATTAAAGGCATGTCAAACCACGGCTGTTTTTCAGCTGGAGTCGCGCGGCATGAAAGAGCTGATTCATCGCTTACAACCAGATTGCTTTGAAGAAATTATTGCATTGGTTGCTCTGTTTCGTCCGGGACCATTGCAATCCGGCATGGTCGATGACTTTATCGATAGAAAGCATAAGCGGGCTAAGGTTGAATACCCGCATATGGATTTGTTACCCATATTAAAACCAACGTATGGCGTTATTCTTTATCAAGAGCAGGTCATGCAAATTGCTCAGGTTTTGGCCAACTATACGTTGGGGGCGGCTGATCTTTTAAGACGTGCCATGGGTAAGAAAAAGCCTGAGGAAATGGCGCAGCAACGTACTATTTTCACTGAGGGTGCAGTGGCTCGTGATGTGGATGCTCAAGTGGCCACCACTATTTTTGACTTGATGGAAAAATTCGCAGGTTATGGGTTTAATAAATCCCACTCAGCCGCTTACGCGTTGGTTGCATATCAAACCGCTTGGTTAAAGGCGCATTATCCAGCCGCCTTTATGGCGGCTGTACTTTCGTCTGACATGGACAATACCGATAAAGTAGTGATTTTTATTCGGGAGTGTGCCCAGATGAATTTAACGGTTTTACCCCCCTCTATCAATCGCTCACATTATGCCTTTACGGTGCTTGATGAGCGAACCATTATTTATGGTTTAGGTGCGATTAAAGGGGTGGGGGAGTCTGCTATTCAATGTATTATTGAAGAGCGTGATGCTGAGGGTGCTTTTGAAGGGTTGTTTCGTTTTTGTCAGCGTTTAGACATGCGGCGAGTGAACCGGCGAGTACTGGAAGCATTGATAAAAAGTGGTGGCTTTGATGATTGGGGTGTAGAGCGTGCCATGCTTTATGCATCTATTGATAAAGCTCTACAGGTTGGTGCAAAATTTCATCAAAATAAATCCAGTGGCCAGCAAGATTTATTTTCGCTGCTAGAAGACACCTTGGTGGTTGAAGAGTATGTCCCCTGTAAAGCGTGGAGTGCAAAAGCGCGCTTAAATGGTGAAAAAGAAACGTTGGGGTTTTACCTAACAGGGCATCCCGCTGATGGTTATCAAAAAGAGCTAGCGGGCTTTATTCAACCCATTGCTAAACTCAGTGCGTCAAGCAGTAAAAAAGCGACTGTGTGTGGTTTGGTAACCACACTTCGGCAAATATTAACAAAACGCGGCAAAAAGCTCTCGATCATTGGTCTTGAAGACGCAAGTGGCAACATTGATATTGTTGCTTTTTCAGAAATATTTGAGCCCCAACAAGCCCATGTTGTCGTGGGCCAAATGCTATTGATTGAAGGTGAGTTAGGGCAAGATGATTATACCGGCGGCGTTAAAATGACAGCTACCGCCCTTTCGCCCATGATTGATGCGCGCACACGTTTTTCTAAATGCTTGGCATTAACGCTTGCTCCTGAAGATCATCTGCTACTTTCCCAATTGCAATCGGTATTAAAAGCTCATCAAGGTGAATGCGTTGTACAGATACGCTATGCCAACACCAATGCGAAGGCCGCAATAAATTTAGCATCCCAATGGCGAGTGAGGCCAAGTGATGAATTATTGGGCATTCTAACGGAAATGCTGGATGAGAAGCGGGTGGAGTTGTGTTACTAGTGGGGTTAGTCTACCCAGTACTTATCGCGAACAAGGGATTGTAATAATGGTTTTTTTTCGTCGTTTCATCATGATTTTTTTGCTCTTTGTCACCCTGGTTGGGCAGGCAAAAGAGGTATCTCATGAACCTCATTTTTACCGAAATTTTTGGTATCCAACCTACCTCATCAAGCGATTAGATTATTGCTTGATGGGTGGGAAAATATGTGGTGAGGAGGTAGCCACACGTTATTGTAATATGATGGGATATGCACGGGCTGGGGAGCAATTAATTGATAAAAATGTTGGCTTTACCAACTACTTATCAACGCGTGTAGAGTGCAAGGGATGGCGCTGTAATGGGTTTAAACTCATTACCTGTGTTGGGGCTTTTGTTCATAAGCCTGAAAAAGAGTATTACTACCGTTATAAGCGCTTTGTTTTACCACGCTTTGATCATTATAGAGTGGATTGGTGTTACAAAAATGGGCATCAATGTGGTCAACGTGTTGCCACATCTTTTTGCCGACGAATGGGCTATTTGCGTGCCAAAAACTATAAAAAACAAGATGTTGTTCCTGCAACAAAAACGCTAGGCGACCAAGCATTGTGTTTTGGTCCTCGATGCAGTGGTTTTAGTGACATTACTTGTTATCGCTAAGTGAGTTCTTCTAGGCTCTGCTGACATTTTACTTTTAAAGAACCTGAAGAACCTAGGTACCGCGGCTTGTCCGCGGTATCCACAAGCTTCCCAGATACCGTGGACAAGCCGCGGTACCTAGGACTTGTAGAGAAAATTGTACACAGACCCTAGCAACTAAAATAGGTGTTTTATCCCATCAATCAGTGGTGTAACCCTTGTCGCATAAATAGCAAAGGAGAGTCCTTGTGAATAATGTACTATTTTTGAAAGTTGAATTGGGCGAGGAGTTTCCTTATGTTACAAAAGCTACATTAGAGCGTTATCAGAGGGAATGGACAGATGCTTTTAATGCGCTTACCCGTAACAAGAACCGACTTGGCATTCACTTTTCTAAGGAAGATCGTGAGCGCCTGCAAACGCTCGAGTCAATAATACAGTATTTCCCGAGCCTTCTTGCAAACGCTAAAGAAGGCCCGGTGAATGTATTTCACCTCATGACTGCCTGCGAAGGCGTTGTGCCACTTGCACGTCTAAACGATTGGGTTACCTACCTTGGGGTTGTTTTATGCTATGAGAAAAGGCCACTTCAATTGTTTCTTTCGATGGAGTTTAAGAACCCACTGCAATTTGCGGGCTCTGTTATTTATTTACTGAAGCAAGGCATGAGTGCAGATAAGATCCTTGGGTCGGGTTTGTTGCATTACTTTTTTGTCACCCACTTTCCTGATATGGGTGTGATACAAGAGACTTACGTGCTCATCAATGAATGTTTAAAGAGCACCAACAGTTCAACACTGCTGGTTCAGTAGGCGTCCACGCTGTGTGTATCAGAACCTCATGGTGATTTTAGTTCGTATTCTCTAACAGGAAATAAAACATCTAAACGCTTAAAGCACATCAAGCTGTCTCTTTGTGATGAAAATGAACAGCATGTTTCTTGTACCGAACACCATGAGAATCTTATTCATTTATACACGCTCTATGGTGCTCCTTTTTTGTTTAAATTGATGGAAAAGATGATTGTTAGTAGCAGTAAAACATTAAATGGTTACTTTGATTTTATCTTAAAAAAATTAAACATCGCGGATATTATAGAAATCTATGGATTGATGCTCAATGAGGCAAAAAATATCACTGATTGCTTTGTTTTTTTAAGCGCACCCTCACGATTGGCTAATTTTGCGCATTATTCAAAAGAGGATATCTTCTCTTTCCTCTCGATGCTAGATAAGCGTAACAATACAGTTCTTCATTTGGTTGCAGATTTATGCCCGGAACACATGCTGTCGTGGTTCGATATTTTAAGTGAACTTGATGATTCAATTTTTAGTCTTCAAAATACGGATGGAAAGACAATAGCGCACCTTGTGGTGAAATACTGTCCTCCGGGTGTTACGCAAAAAATGTTAACCTTCTACCGCCCAGAGCTTGTTGCCAAAAACATGATGATAACAAACCCGAGGGGTAAAACACCACTTCACTACGCTGCAAGACATAACGTAGAGGCTCTTGAGGCAATTTTAGGCGCTATGGGGACAGAGAGTGATCGTGTAAATGCTTTAGTGACATATAATGAAGATGAAGAAACAGTTTTGCATCGTCTTGGACAGTTTTTTCCTGCCTCAGTGCGAAGAGTGGTCGATGATTTTATACCCACAGCCAGCCTTCCGAATGTTTTAAGTTTATTGAATAGAAAGGCAGAAACGGTACTCCATTTATTAATGCATGATAATTTGATTGATCATGTTCAAGCCATTTTATTACGTCTTGAGGAAAATGATCGGTTTGAGTTAGCCGTGATGAATGTGGGGCATGATTCTATTGTGCATAAAGCTGCGCGCAATTGTCCTGAAGTCGCTGACTTTATAGAAGCCTGCTTTAAGGGGGAGTACCTTGATAAGGTGTTTGCTGGGGCTGGAAATCTTTTTTTTGATGCAATTTGGCAGAAAAACAGTATGACGTTGATTCATCTTGCCAAGATATGCCCTGAGTTTATGCTGGATGATTTGTTACAAACGAAAACATCCGGCAATTATACCATTTTAAATCAAGCGGTTCAGAACAATCCCTTCGCTTTACTATCCATAATGGATATTTTAAGACATCCCAAACGTCACGTAACTCGTACCATGTTGCTTTGGTCTAGGAACTATAAAAACAAACTCTTTTTGCACGATTTGGTCATTGAAGATGATGATCGGGCACCGATATTAGCGAGTATTCTTAGTGAATTGTCGCCGCATGAGAAAAGTTGGGCTATTGTCTCTCTTTTGCCTACAGTTGGCATTAAACCAAAAATGTTAGCTATTGTATTAGAGGCTTATCCTGAGTGTGACCGTTTTGATAGATTAATAGAACATAAAGTGCTTTATCGAAGGATGTGGGTATCGTTTGAGATTTTTGAAGTTATCCTTAACCTTCTGCCGCCACCTGAAGATTCCACTGATGCAAAAGAAGCGCTAAATATAATGTTTGGTGACTCTCGGCATTTGCTCGCATCGTTTATGCAGCAGTTGCCGGAGGGTTTTTGTAAAGCACGATTCGTTGAGGCGTCGCTCTACAAACTTGACGCAAATTTATTAAAAAGAAGAGGTGATCTAAATTTACCCCGATTAGTTTCAAAACCTATTGCGTTGAAAGAGGAGGAGAAAGATGAACAAAATAGGCCGCCGACTCAGGCCATATCTTTCTCAGAACCGTTATCTGTCAATGCGCGAGGCGCGTTCACTTTAAAATGGTTTTCGTCTATTGCTGCTATTATTGACCCGCGATTGTTGGGGTTAATCTTAGCGGGATTTAGTGCTACAGTTATTGCGAGGTTTTCTAGGCATCGGTTTTTTGCGGAAGCGCCTTTAAACTTCATTGACGATGAGTCATGTAACCCCGAAAACCCGTTTTATTTTTCATAGTGAGAGAAGAGTTTTACACCCTTTGCAAAAATAAAAACACCGCCCAATTTATCTCTAGAGCATTTAGAATGGCGCATTAGCGCCATTCGGCAGCATTATTTTTTTGTGGTGGTCGTGGCTTTGGGAGCCGCTTTGGGTTTCTTTACGGGCTTTTCTTTTTCAGCCGTCGTTTTTGGTGCGGCTTTTTTTACAGGACTGGGCTTTGCAGTGTGCATATGCTCAGTGGTTGTTGGGTGCTTTTTTTTGTAGCCAGTAATGATTTCCTTTACACTGTTTTTTAAATCTTTAAATAATTTACAAGTCATATCGCCCAATTCTTTAAGATCAGGTAGTTTGGATTTTAGATCGCTCATTATTCGCCCCGTTTATTAGACATAACACATTGTTAAGTATAGACCTCTTCTTATCCAATTTGCTACTTTCGGTTGAATTGAGCAGGTCAAGCGTATTTAAATGCGCATTACAAAAACAGAGTGCCCGTGTTGGGCGCGCAATGTCATGTGTGCGTAAAAGTTCAATGCGCATGCCCTGCGTAATTGAGCTACATCATGCCCAAGGGTGCAATAATTTTGCTGCAGGTTTTAACAGTTTACTCACCAAAGATTGCTTGCCATGGATGGTTATTGTATAGGCATTAAACGTTTGCATTTTATCGTTCAAATAATCATCACTGGTTTTCAAGGTATCAATCAAGCGTAAATTAAAGGCATCCAATGCTAACCAATGTTCACCGGTGGCTACTTTTTCGATATCCAACTGTTGGCGATTGGCCAATACGTAAGTTCTAAATTGTTCATGAATTTTTTCTAAATCTTCTTGAAATTTTTTACGTCCTTTATCGGTATTTTCAGCAAAGAGGGTGAGCGTCCGCTTATATTCACCGGCAGTGAGCAACTCCATATCAATATCGTTCTTTTTAAGCCAACGATGAAAATTAGGCATTTGTGCCACAACGCCAATGGAACCAATAATGGCAAAAGGGGCTGCAATGATTTGATTTGCCACACAGGCCATTAAGTACCCACCACTCGCTGCTATTTTATCAATACACACCGTGAAGGGTATGTTCTTATCACGTAAGCGCTGCAATTGTGCCGCCGCTAATCCATAACCATTTACAGAGCCACCAGGGCTTTCCAGACGTAAAACAACCTCATCCCCGTTGCCTGCAACCGCGAGAATGGCGGATATCTCATCACGAAGTTCATTGACTTGAGAGGCTTTGATGTCCCCTATAAAATCAAGAACATAAAGACAAGGTTTAATTGTTTTATCTTTTTTCTTTTTTTTGGTTTTTTTACCTGCGATTTCTTTTTCCATGCAATGCTTGAGTCCATCGTGCTGCTGGTTAAGCGACGTAATTTCTAATTTGGGTTTAGGTTTTCGACCCAAGGATAAGATGCCTGCCACGAGGACTAAAAAAGCAATAACGATGGTAAATGATTTTAAGAGAAACATGCCGTACTGTGCGAGAAAATCCATTGTAAACCCATATGATTTTAAAACGATGATTATCGCTATCATGGGCTAAGTCTGCAAGCCTCTGTTTTATGACGTGGATACGCCTGTTCCGTAAAAAGGGTGTTGAGGTGGCTAGGTAACGTCCCTAAAGTTTATTTGCAGTTTTCTCACCCATGCAGCACCAGTACGAAGCATCCAACATATTGCCTCCATAAATAACCGATCATCTTTACCATGACGGCCTTTAGGTTTTGGAAGCAATTTTTCTAAACGAGACCACATCTCATCGTCAATGACCATCCGTGACATTCCCTCTCCCCAACCCTCATCCCGCGAAGGATCATACTTGTGTGACCGGCACATAGGTAACAAAGATGCCTGGTCACATCGGTAACACTACTTTATCATAATTTATTAAATTTGAGAGTTTTCTCATCAAATATGGCTAACGGCAAAAATGAGAAATGCATAAGCCATTCTATTTCGCTATGGGCCTTCATTCCGATTGTTTCTCCAACAAGGGTTTCAGAAACAAAAAGTTCTTTTCCTCGCCATTTCATTGTGCCATTCGTTCTAATTTTTCTGGTTATATCAAAATCATTACTGTATTCAACAGGCGTTATTTTAGATGGAAATTCACGAGTAGAATGGGTATATACCCAAGCAGGTCGGTTAAAATTCAGCGCTTCATGTGGTCTTTGCTCGTTAAATTCTGTTCTAAAATCCTTAAATCGCTGCTGTTGTTGAGCTTGATTATACTGTGGTGGTGAAGCCGTTGTGTGTATGAATCTAGATAACCCTGCAGAGCGGTGGTCAACCTTTAAAGAGTATTCATCGCTTATCAGCCTGTTATTTTTAGCCGCCCAAGATGAAGAAACCGCGGCTATCAATGGTTACACCGTGGATACACGCGTTGAACATTTCATTGATGAATTAGCACACATAGGGCGCGCTCACAATTGGGATAATACCCGCATCAAGCTCGGCGCAACGGAATATGCTGACCAGTTTGCCAAAGAGCCCGCCTTTATCGCTCAAATCATCAAGGCTTTTCTAATAAAAGAGAATGATGCCCAGGTGTTAAACTTAGGCCATCTAAACCCTGAGCAGTTTATTCATGCTGAGTTTCAACCAAAATCTCCTCTCAGCCAGGTTGGGTTTTTTGCACTCGAGCCACCCTCGTCATCAAGTACCGAGGGTGCAGAGGATGCACCTGCTCCTTAAAAAGGTTTTGAGACGGTATTTTATTCCGATCTTGATGCGAGATCGCACTTGATTCCGCGCATAAAGCCTGAGAGATGGTCACGAAATATGAGGCTAACTTCATATAAAAATTGATTAATTTTTTTGATGTGCATGATGAAATGTGATCAAATAGCGTTTGCGAACATTA
>Ga0247836_1004708_pt1 | contig 16697 bp, 10 predicted proteins | sample LaCruzMarch2015__4_FD_187116 | JGI IMG/M metagenome (GOLD analysis project Ga0247836, IMG submission 187116) | Freshwater microbial communities from meromictic Lake La Cruz, Castile-La Mancha, Spain - LaCruzMarch2015_14m | ecosystem: Environmental > Aquatic > Freshwater > Lake | place: Spain...
ACTTCACAACTACCAAGATGCAAAAAAGAGCTTTCCGTCGGGCGGTTATGGCACCGTCAGCGGGAACAAAACGGGATGGTCCCAGTGGGTCGAGCTCCTGCCGTTCATGGAATACAACGACGTCTATTCCCGCTTCGACTTCAAGGCGCCCAACGCTGTGCCAGGATCGCCCGTTGACTTTATCAATGCTGGCTCAAACGCTTCTGTCGCCGGGCAGGCAAATCTTCCCGTGCTCCGCTGCCCTTCGTCGCTGTTACCGCGAGCAAGAAACAACGGAGCCCCTCAATACTTCGGGATTGCCGGTGCCAATACCTTTGGCCGGTTTACAAGTACTGTCCAGCTCGCAAACAATGGCGGCTGGGGTATGACGTCGAATCGTGGCATGATTCCAAACTGCCGGAGGGCTGTCGTCGTGTCGCCGCTGGGGGTCGAAATGAAAGCGTGCACGGACGGCACCTCGAAGACGTTGCTCGTCGGTGAAATCAGCGGTCTCATCGCCGACGCTGCAGGCGGCGTGAAGCGGGACCGTCGCCCGGGCAACACCATGGGCTGGTCGCAGGCCGGATGGGGTAATGCAGGCCACACCAGCATCGGGCACATGAACTCTGTCACCATTCGCTATCCACCAAATGCAGCGGTCGGGGGGCTTAATGGCGTTGAATCAAGTGATCCCCCCATCTGGCACATTTACCATCAAGGCAACTGCCCTCTCGCCTCGGAGCACCCCGGCGGCGTTCAGGTGGTGTTCGCCGACGGTGCAACTACGTTCATCTCCGAAATGATCGACATGGAGTTGTTGACCTTGATGGCGGTGCGTGACGACGGCTTTGTGACATCCCAATAATTCGATATCTCACTACGGAGAGCCACAGGTGGTTCAGACTGACTACATGCGGGCAATCGGACCGCTGCTGATTTCTGTCACGTTGGTCGTCGGCTGTGGTCCGGCAGTGGACGGCTATTCCGGACCCCGCGGCAGCGTCGCGGGCAGGCTGACCATCGATAGCAAACCAGTGCGTGAGGGCTGTCAGATAATGCTAATGGCCGCTCAAGGCAGTTTCGTGGCAGTAGGAACAGTCGAGGGCGACGGCAGCTACAAGGCTCTCTATCGGGTGCCGGCTGGCCTTCCGGTCGGCGACTATGTCGTGCAACTCGGTGTGCCGCCTAATAATTACAACACGTCATCGGTGGCAGCCGGAGTGGGTGATTCGATGACCACCGGTGACGTCGACCAGATGCAGCGAGCGTGGAAGGCGTCGCTTCCTTTTCCGCAGAGTTACCTTTCGACTTCGACAAGCGGTCTAAAATTGACCGTGCAGGCTGGTGCAAACGTAGCCAACTTCGACCTCACTGCGGGAGATCAGGCTGGCAAGATCGGGAAGTAAGCGATCCGTTTTCAATCCGCTGCACCAACCATGAACCCACCGATCGACCGTCGATATTTTCTCCGCGGAACAGGGGCGATGATCGCACTTCCCGCACTCGAATCGCTCGGGTTCCGGCGGCATGCCTCCGCCGCCCCGGTGGCCACGCCACCAAAACGGGTCGTCTTCCTGGGCATCGGCTGGGGAGTGACCCAGGAAACCTGGTTCCCCGACACAAACCAGACCGGGGCCGGCTACACCCTTCCGCCCGGGCTTGCGCCACTTGCGCGGCACAAAGCTAATTTCACGGTCGTGCAGGGCTGTTCGCACCGCTCCAGCAACGAGGCTCATTGGGGCAGCACCTTTTGGCTCACGGGCGCCAATCGCTATGCAGTCCCCGGCCGGAATTTCTCAAACACGATCTCCGCCGATCAAGTCGCGGCGCGGCAGCTTGGTCAGGGCACCCGGTTTGCGTCGATCCAACTCGACAGCGACGACGGAAATTCCGGCCACGGGCCGGGGAGGTCTCTCGCCTGGGATCATCACGGCAAACCGTTGGCGGGGCCGAGTGATCCGCTGCAACTGTTTCACCGGCTGTTCTCTGCCGACGAATTGTCCCTCGAGGAACGGAAGGCGGCCATCGCCTCCAGGCGGAGCGTGCTTGACGCCGTGCTGACCGACGCCAAAAGGGTGCAACGCGGGCTCACCAAGACCGACTCCGACAAACTGTCGGAGTATTTCGAGGGCATCCGGAGCATCGAGCAGCGGTTGGACAAAGATGAGCAGTGGCTGGCAATCCCCAAATCCAAGCCGCCACTGCCTGAACCCAGCCCCGGACTGAAGGGACGGGCGGAAATCGAGATCATGTACGATCTGATCGTGGCTGCTCTCCTCTCCGACAGCACCCGCGTGATGACCTATCGTCAGCCGGTCACGTCGCTGCTCAACAGCCTCGGCATCCGAGTCAACCCTCATGACATGAGCCACTACACGCCGGGGGAGCGGATGGAGGCGGCCCAGAAGCGTGATCTCGCGCAGAGCGAACTGCTTGCCGGCCTGTTCGACAAGCTCAAGGCGACGAAGGAAGCCGATGGGTCGAGCCTGTTCGATCATGTCGCCCTCGCGTATGGGACGAACATCCGGTCGATTCACTACCTCGACAACTGTCCGACGATCGTGAGCGGTGGTGGCGCCAGTCTTGCACTCGGCCACAACATCGTCCTCCCGAAGGATACGCCACTGTGCAATGTCTGGCTGACGATGCTGCGGGGTGCCGGAGTCGCCGTGGATCGCCATGGCGATAGCACAGGCGTGGTGACGGAACTGCTGGCGTGACCATTCCTGCGGCCATCCACGATGCCGGTCGCCATCCAACACAATCGCTGCCAACGATGCCCCTTCGTCTCCTCTGTGCCTTGATTGTCGCCGCGGGCGTGTCTGGCGTGGCCGCAGCGGAACCGGGCGATGCCAGTCTTTCGGACTCGTCTCGTCCCTTCCTCGCTGCGCACTGTTTCGCGTGCCACGATGCCGATGTGCAGGAGGGAAAAGTCAATCTTGCAGACCTGCCGCTCCGGATCGCCACCATCGAGCAGGCGGAGGTCTGGCAGAAGGTGCTGGGCGTGGTGAACTCGGGGGAGATGCCCCCGGAGGAGCAGCCGCAGCCATACGGAGCGGCAAAGGCCGATTTCCTGGCCGATCTGGCTGAGGCCATGGTGGCGGCCAGAAGGTCACTGGCCGATTCAGGCGGCACGATCACGCTCCGCCGGCTCAACCGGCGGGAATACCGAAACACGCTGGAGCACTTGTTGGGAACGAGCGTCCGCGGTGAATCGCTTCCCGATGATGCCACGTCCGGCTCATTCGATACGGTGGGGGCGTCACTCTTTCTCTCCAGCGACCAATTCGAGGAATACCTGAAGCTCGGACGCACCGCGATCGATGAGGCATTCACGCGGCATGCCGCCTCGACCACAAAGCCTGCGGTGTTCCGCCTGGAACCGGAAACGGCCCTTACTCCGGAGGAAGACCGGGAGGTGAAGCACTTTGAGGAATCGCAGGAACGCTTTCTGCGCTGGAAAGCACTGGTGGATCAGGCGGCAGCAGCTCCCGAGAATCAGAGCCTCGTGGCGTCACTCCGCGAAAAACATCCGGAGATCGTCAAGCATCCCGACATCTTTATCTACTACCACGCCAATCTGCTGAAGGGGTGTCCTGACCCTAAGGAATTCGGGTTTCAGGATGCCAGCAGTGCGGCGTTCAGCAACCAGCAATACCTCCATTTGTATCCCTTCTATCGGCACTACTTTGATCTTCCCCACCGGCAGCTCGGCACCTACCTGAAGCTGCCCCACCATGGCGCCTCGTTCCGCTCACGGATCGATGTCGAGCCGCCCGCGGAGTTTCCACCGGGCCGGTATATCCTGCGGCTGCGGGCTGGGGTCGTCGAGGGTGTCAAAGCCGCAAGGACGTTCGTGGAGGTCGGCCTGCCCCAGCAGACAAACAATCTGCCCACCGGTTTGGAAGGTGTTTCAATCGCCACCCTGCAGCTTCATGGAACGGTGGAGCATCCGGAAATCGTCGAGACACGCGTGGAACTGCGGGCGTCAAGCCTTCGGAAGTTCTCGCTTCAAGAACGGCAGCCCAGAGACTTCGAGCAGTTTTTCCAGCATATTTTTCACCGGGAAAAACAGGCGACTGGGTATGGGTATGAGCCTTCGATCTGGATCGACTGGATCGAACTGGAGGGCCCGCTGCCAGAACCCGGCACGGCGGCGATTGAGAAGATCATGGACCTGCAGGTGCCAGACGGGTTGCCAGCCCGGGCGGCTGCCGAACGCGGCCGAGACCTGCTCGCCGAGTTTGCCCGCGTTGCCTTTCGCGACGTGGAGCCGGAGGCGAGCTTCATCGACCAGCTCGTCGACATCCTCGAGGGGGAATTGGCAGCAGGGCAGCCGTTTGCCGTGGCCATTCGCACGCCGCTGAGCATCATTCTTGCCTCGCCCAGCTTTCTCTATCTCTTCGAGCCGGGAACGGAGCATGCCCCGCGAACGCTCACACACCGGGAACTTGCCGTGCGGCTTGCCGCCTTCCTTTGGAGCGGACCACCAGATGAACGGCTGCTGACGCTGGCAGCACGCGATGAACTGCATCGGCCGGCGGTCCTCCGAGCCGAGGTCGATCGCATGATCGACGATGCCCGGTCAGATCAATTCGTCTCTGGGTTCGTACACCAATGGCTGGACATGAAGCGGCTCGACTTTTTCCAGTTCGACCTGGTGCTTCATCGCGAGTTCGATGAGAGCACCCGCGTGGCGGCCCGCCAGGAAGTCTACGAATCATTCGCCCACCTGCTCCGCGATCCGGAACACGGGCGGCTCGGAAACCTTCTCAAGAGCGACTACGTTCTCGTCAACGACGTGCTCGCGACCTACTACGGTATCGACAGCGTGACCGGCGAAGGCTTCCGCCGAGTCGCGCTGCCCGCCGACTCACCCCGCGGGGGGCTCCTGGGGATGGCCGCGATCCATGCGATGGGGAGCAATGGTGTCGAGAGTAGCCCCGTCGAACGGGGTGCCTGGGTCCTGCGACATCTGCTGAACGATCCGCCGCCCCCTGCCCCGCCGAATGTGCCGCAGCTGTCGCGACTCGCCGACAAGCCGCTGACCACCCGCGAGCGGCTCGCGGCCCATCGAGAACAACCGCAGTGCGCGAGCTGTCATCGGAAGATCGATCCCATCGGCTTTGGGCTCGAAAACTTTGACGCCGCCGGAAAATGGCGAACCACCGACCGGCACGGTGGAAAGACCTGGACGATCGAGGCCGCCGACACGCTGTTTCAGGGTTCTTCGTTCGCCAATTTTCGTGAACTGCGTGATCTGATCGCCGCCCGGGAGGATGATTTTGCCCGCGGCTTCACGAAGCACCTGATCGAGTATGCCCTCGGCCGACCCTTTGGCTTCGCCGACGAGGATATGGCGAATCGAATCCTGGCCGCCGCGAAGCACGATCACTACGCACTGCGAACCTTTCTGCATGCGATCGTTCAGAGCCGGGAGTTCCAGACGAAGTAGGAGTCGGAGTTGGTGGGAGTTGGGGTATGCCCACGCGAATCCGACCGCGGGCTCGCACCCTAAGGAATGCCCCGGCCTGGGTGAGCTAGGCGGAGTGCCCACCCAAGCCGTTGGGGCATCCTTCTGGATCGTAGCTATTCGTTCCGCACCATCACGAAGCCGTGGTAGGCCTCGTTGCCGTGCTCATGGATATCGAGACCCTCGATCTCCTCCTGGGCCGAGACGCGTAGGCCGACAGTCGCCTTGATCAGCAGCCAGAACATGGCCGAGACGGGTACCACGTAGGCTCCAACCATGAGCACTCCAACCAACTGGGCGATCAACTGCTTGGTGCCACCGCCAAAGAAGAGCCCCGCGTTCGGACCGCCTGCTTCAGCCGTGCCAAACGGCGTGTTCAGCACGGTGCCGGAGAGGTCGGTGGTGGTGAAGAGGCCGACACAGAGCGTGCCGAAGATGCCGCAGACGAGGTGCACGCTCGTGGCACCCACGGGATCATCAACGTGGATCTTGTCGAAGAACAGCACGGAGAAGAGCACCATCACGCCGGCGATTGCCCCGATCAGGAGCGAGCAGGCCGCATTCGTGTAGGCCGCGCTGGCCGTGATCGCCACAAGGCCGGCCAGGCATCCATTGAGCGTCATGCCGATGTCCGGCTTACCCAGTAGCAGCCAGGCCGTGAGCGTGGCGCTGAGGGTCGCGGCTGCAGCGGCGAAGTTGGTATTCACGGCAACTTGCGAAGCCAGAGCACCTCCGTCACCAGCAACGCCCATCGTGCTGCCCGGGTTGAATCCGAACCAGCCGAACCAGAGCACGAGAGTGCCGATGAAGGCCGCTGTCATGTTGTGGCCCGGGATGGCGTTGATCCTTCCATCGGCACCGTATTTGCCGATTCGCGGACCGAGAATGATGGCACCGGTCAGAGCTGACCAGCCGCCCACCGAATGCACCACTGAGCAGCCGGCGAAGTCCCAGAAATTCCACTCCTTGGCGAGATAGCCGAAGCCCCAGATCCAGTGGCCCACGACCGGGTAGATCGCGATCGCCATGATAAACGAGAAGATGATGAAGGAGTGATACTTGATCCGCTCCGCAACGGCCCCCGACACGATCGTCGCAGCCGTTCCTGCAAAGACGAGTTGGAAGAAAAACTTTGCGTAGAGCGGCACATGCGTCCAACTGATCGAGCCGTAGACTCCCTGATACTTGTCGCCCATCAACGGGCTGTTGTCGTACTTGGGATCGAACCCGCCCACCATCCAGGTGCCCGACTGGCCGATCCAGCCGCCGTCACCCGAGCCGAACATCAGGTCCCAGCCCAGCAGCCAGAAGGCGACCGATGTTGCCGCAAAGACGATGAAGTTCTTCGAGAGAATGTTGACGCAGTTCTTCGACCGGGCGAAGCCTGTCTCCACGCAGCCGAAACCCAGGTTCATGAAAAACACGAGCATGCTGCAGATCAGCACCCAGACGGTGTCGGCCCCCGTCCAGAGCTTTTCCACCATCTGTTCCACCGACATGAGATTCGGTTTGTAGCCGGTGGCGGTCACCCCGGCATCGACAACAGCGGCAGCCGCCACAGGCTCCGCGACCACCTCATCCGCCGAGAATGCGATCGACGCCGTGAGCGAGGCAAGTGAAAGCAGAATGGCAAGCCCCGCCATCACCGTCACAAGGTTTCTCCCCATCTGCCGGCCGCTATCTTTTCGGGGCGGCAGACACCACGCAGCAAGGCCACGCCGACCAGACAGCCAACCAGACAGCCGACCACAACCGTCTACAAGCTCCCTTCGAAGGGAGGAAAAAACAATCGATCGCATTATGCGACTCCAGAAGGAAAAGAATCCGGAGAGGGACGGCTCCGCACCGCGAACCTCACCGGGCGCCAAGCCACACCTTGGCCGCCGTAGGACGTTCTGCTAGCGGTGCAAGTGGTGTGCCAAAGACTGAGCACGACTTCTCACTGGCCTAGAGTTCAGCCTGTGTGGAACGCTCAAAGAGCGTGTTTCAATGGTGTTTTTGCAGATTCGTAAGAACCCACCGGAGCATGGGTTTTTCCTAAACCAGAAACGAGCGTGCAGGATCTGCTCCTCACTCGCACGGTTTTCGCGCAAACCTCTGCACACGAAAAGCGCAGCGACTGCTGGGCTGCGAGAAACAGGCGCATAGTGTGTTCCTGTACGCTTGTGACGGATTTAATTCGTTCGCTCTAAAGTTTTGGAACCTCCTTAAAGCTTCGACCCTCATAGCCTGGAGCCGACCCCATGACCGATTTGAGCTCAATTCTGAGCCTGCCGCCAATTGAGCGCGGCGCGGCAATCACCCGCACCATTCCGGCATGTGGCAGCACGGCAGACGCCCGAGTTAACGCCTCCGACATCGACTGGAAAGGCGGCCGTGCCGCCGCCCTCGAGCGGCTAGCGGCGATTGATCCTGTCGACTACGCCCGGACGAGAAACCATGTGGGGGGCGCTGTCACGCGACTCTCTCCCTGGCTGCGGCATGGGGTGCTGTCGTTGGCAGAGGTTCGCGACGCCGCCCTGGCCCACGTGAAGCGTCCTGCGGATGCTGCCAAGCTGATCTCCGAACTCGGCTGGCGGGACTACTGGCAGCAGGTCTATGCGTCGTTGGGCGATCGGATTCGCAAGCCAATCGAGCCGCCGGCGCACAAGTCACGCCTGAAGCAAGTTGACCAGATGCCTGCGGATGTGCTCGCAGCCCAGACCGGCATGCACTGCATCGACGCGTTTGTCCGACAGCTCCACCAGACCGGCTGGTTGCATAACCATCAGCGGATGTGGTTGGCCTCATGGCTCGTGCATGCCCGCGGCGTGCGGTGGCAGGCGGGTGCCGACTGGTTTCTCACACACCTCCTCGATGGTGATCCGGCAAGTAATCATCTTTCCTGGCAGTGGGTGGCCGGCACATTCTCGGCCAAGCCCTATATTTTTAATCGTGAAAACCTGGAGTCGTTCACCGGCGGATCGCACTGCCAGCCGTGCGGGCTCCGCGGCTCATGCGATGTCGAGGGCTCCTACGAGTCGCTCGCGGACCGCTGGTTTGCCTCGGGCGGGCCGGTGTCGCGCGAGCCGTTGCGGATTCGACCGCGGGAGGACAGATTCACAGAGAACTCCCAGACGCCAGCCCAGGCGCCGGCCGAGCAGTCGGCCGAGCAGTCGGCCGAGCCGTTGGTCTGGCTCACACTCGACTCGGTGGCGGCCACGAGTCCGGCGGCCACGGCCCACCCGCAGGCACCGCGGCTCTTTGTGATCGATCCGGAGTGGATCTCGCAGGAACGCCCTTCGCTCAACCGACTGATATTTCTCTTTGAATGCCTGGCCGACATCCCGGGCGTCGAAGTGGTGCTTGGCGACCCGCACGAGGCGGTGCCCGCGCGGGCGAGGGCCCACGGCTGTGAGCGGATCGTGATGACGGAAACGCCCTGCCCGCGGATCCGTCGTGCCGTCGCGGCGATCGAATCGGCATCGGCAGACCTTTCCGAGGGACGGAAACCGCTCCCGGTGGCGGTGGTGCCCTGGCCACGATTCTGCGATCGGTCCCGGGTCAGGGATCTCGGGCGTTTTTCCCGGTATTGGCGGGAGGTCGAACACTCGGCCATGAGGCCGACCGCGATAGATCAGAGGTGATCCGTGGGCGGGGAGTCCCATCGCTCACGCTCCGGGCTTGTATGCGCACCAAACCAATCGGGGGATATAGCCCGGACCTCGATCGGCCGGCCATCACGGGGATGCGGAAACTCAAGCCACTTGGCATGGAGTGCAAGCCGGGGGTTGGAGCACCCGATCCCGTCGCGCTCCCAACGTCCATACAGACGGTCACCCACGATCGGCATGCCGAGCCAGGCGAGGTGCACGCGGAGCTGATGGGATCGGCCGGTGACCGGCTCCAATTCCAACAGCGACCATGGCTGCGCTCCCGCTTGTGATGCCGCCAGCAACTGCCACCGCGTTGTCGCTGGCCGCCCGTGAATGGGATCGACCCTGGATCGCGGCGGCCGCTGCGGATCTGACGCCAGCGGCAGGTGCACGATGCCTGCAGGACGGTCTGGCTGGCCGTGCACGATCGCCTCATACCGCTTCTGCACCGCCCGGGCCTCGAAAGACCGGCCAAGCGCCGCCCGCGCCGGGGTCGACCGCGCCAGCACGAGGAGTCCTGAGGTATCGCGGTCGAGCCGATGCACCGCTTCCAATGGGCCGAACTCGGGCCGCAGCACTGTCGCCACGCACGGCGGATCCAGTGGCGTCCGCGCCGGCACGCTCGGCACACCGGCCGGCTTGTCGACCACGATCAGGTCGGCATCGACGAACACGACACGGATCGAGCCGCCACCGGACGGAATCACAACAATCCCAGTGCTTCGACCCACGCTGCAAGTGCTGCCGCTGGTGTGCCCGCGGCCTGATCCAGCGGGAGTGTCCCGGTCGCAAAGCCTGCCTCGTCCAGCCGCCGGCGGTCGGAGGTGATTCGGGGGGCAAGTTGTGCTGCGGCCTTGTCGTTCACGGCGTTGCCGAACAGCACCCACCGCGATCGGCCGGGTTCGGCGGGCTCGACGGCGGCCTGCCTCGGGAGCGTCGCTTCGATGAGGGCCACACCGCGGGCCGCGGGTCCGAGCGACTCGGCCACCAGCCATGCAAACGCCCCCCCTGCCCCGCGGCCGGCAACCGCAATCCGCGCCGGATCAATGGCTCGCTTGGCGGCAAGCGTGGCGACAGCCCGCTTGATGCCGGGGATGTCCTCGCGGCCCCACCGCTGCGGATCGGTCGATCCGGGCAGGATCACGGCCACTCCATGCCGCGCCGCCGCAGCCTTCCACTCGGCTGCCTGAGCCTCTGCAATGGGGCCCCGCGGTAGGTCGAGGTAAATGAGCACACCGAGCGGCTCCCGCGGCGGCGCTGCGGGCAGCACGACGAGCGGCGGCCGGGCCACTTCCACAGCCTCCAGCCGTTCGACCGTCGCCGCATCCCCGGCCGGCACGACGCCGCCGACCGGCGGCACCACGAAGATAGGGATCTGCTCCGACAGATCGGCCGGCAGATCAGCCGCCATCGCCACCGATTCGACAGGGATCGTCTGACGTTTTGCCTCGCGGGTGACAACGATCCCGAGCGTCCGTCCTGCCTCCTGGCCCGCCACGATGCCGGCGAGTGCGGCAGCCGACTCGACGACCTCCTCACCACCCGAGCCCGACGTATCTCCGTCCGCCGCCGGAAGCGTGACCGCTTCGATAAGATCACCGGCCACGATACCTGCCTTGGCGGCGGGACTGCCGGGCCAGATCCAGGCTACCCTGACCGGCCCTGGCCGTTCATCGCGGGCGGACGAACGGGCCGGCACGATCCCAAGCATGGGCCGTCGCCACGGAGGCAACGCCTCAACCAATTCCACGCGGACGTCTACTCGGCTCTTTGCCTGACCGTTTGCCTGATCCTTTGCCTGATCCTTGCCCTGATCCTTGCCCTGACCGCTGCCCTCGCTGTCCGCCTTCACTACCGCAACGCCATTGCCGCGTTCCACGGTCAGGCTCACGGAGTCGCCGGCATAACGCGGCGCAAGCACGTGGCGGAGTTCGGCGATCCGGGTCACAGGCCGGCCATCGGCCGCGACAATCAGGTCGCCCGCCCTCAGGCCCGCCTTCGCCGCCGGTGAGCCCTGCCGGCAGGTGGCGATCCTGGCCTCCCCCGTAAACGGATCCCGCGAACTGTATCCAATGCCGATCACACCGGGGGCGAGGGTCTCGCCGTTCTTCAGCCGGGGCAGCACCCGCAGAATGTCGTCGTAGGGCACCGCGAAACCGATACCGGAATCGTAGAGTTCCGTTCCCAGATTCATCCCAGCGGTGTCAGCCGGCAGCGGCGCGAGGATACCGATGACGCGGCCCTCGATATCAATCAGCGGCCCGCCATAGTTGGCCGGCGAAATCGAGGCATCGGTCTGCACGGAACGGCCCCAGGAGCGGTTCGTTGCCGAGAGGATGCCGACGGCCACGCTGGGAACCGCCGCGTCCCACACGCGGCCCACGGCGATCGTCCACTGGCCGACGGCCAGTTCGGCCCGCGGCACCCAGGCGGCCACCGGCGGCAGGGTAGCCCCGTCAGCACGCAGCAGCACGAGCCCCCTGGCCAGATCACGGCCTACGACCCGGGCCACCTGGCGCCGGCCTGTGGGTTGTTTGCCGGGCAGTGTCTTCTCGCTTGTATCGGCCTCCGGTGCGATCGCCGGCAGCACGACGATCGCCTCGCTGACATCCTTCGGCACCGCAAACGCACTGGCGATGATCCAGCCGCCCTCTTCCACGACGAGCCCGGTGGATGGTCCGCTGGCAGGGCTGGCCTCGGCCGGCGACGCGAGCGATGCTTCCGAAACACCCGCCGTTTCGATCCGTACCACCGAAGGAGCCACCCGCTCCACCGCAGCCCGAATCGCCGCCTCCTCCTCCAGCGGTAGGTCCTCCGATGATGCCGCGGCTCCCGCCGCCATGCACAGCCACAATGACACCAGCGCCAGTCGATGCGTCATCGTTTTCTCCCCGCCGCGGGCCGTGGCCCGAGATCGCACTCGAGGATTGCTCCACCGCGGACGACTGACAGCGTGACTGCATCCCCTTCCGCAACCGCCGAGAGCGCCTGCTGCACCGCCGCCCGCGAAGCCACGGAACGACCGCCCACGGCAATCACGAGATCGTCTGGCCGCAGGCCGGCGCGTGCTGCCGGCGAGTCGGCCGCGACAGTCTCGATGAAGGGGGGTGTGCGGTCGAGCAGATCGGGCACCAGCACGACCCCCAACACCGTCGGATCGAAGCCTGGCCCGGAGAGCCCGTCCGCCGGCATGTCGCCGCCGGCGGCGGCAGTGCCCGACACGATCTCGGCGTAGCCGCTGGCGAGCGACTCGGCTGGGAGGGCGTAGTTGAGCCAGATGCCGCTCCCGGAAGCCCGCAGCTCCTTGCCGAGCATGCCGATCAGGCGGCCCCGCCAATCGACCACCGCCCCACCGGGCGACCCGGGATTATTGGTCGTGCAGTCGAGGATGTAGACGCCGCCGCGATACGGCACCTCGTAACTGCCCCTGCGAGCCTCGAGCGGCACGAGGGCCGACACCACGCCATGCTGCGCACTGACACGCTCGTCGCCCACCGCGACGCCGAAGAGGTTTGAGAGCGCGAAAATGCGTGTGCCGGGCGGCACGGGATCACTGGTCGAGAGCGCGAATGCCGGCAGATCCTCTCCTTCGATGGAAAGCACGGCGAGTTCACGGCGGGGGTCCACGCCCACCATCGTGGCCCGATACCGCCGACCGTCATCGAGCACGCAATCGAGTTCGTCGGCATCCAGCACGGTGCTCATCACGGTGACGATATGCCCGGTCGGCGAGACGAGGATGCCGGTCTGGTAGGCCTCGAGACCCCGCACCCCGCCGGCACCGTGAATCTTGACCACCTTCCTCGCAGCACCGGCGATTGTTTCCTGCGGTGATGCGGCCTCCGCTCTGCCAGCGGAGAGGCCGACGGGCAGCACGCCCGACCAGACCAACAAGCCGATCACCGCCGCGGCTCCACACAGTTTCAAAGCGTCCAGTCGCTTCATGTGCCCCCTCCTGGCAAGAGACCAGGCCCCGCCTTCTGATCCTTGCGCTGATCCTTGCGCTGATCCTCTCGCTGATCCTCTCGCTGATCCTCTCGCTGATCCTTGCGGCCCGCTTCGTCAGCCGGCACCTCAAAGACCGCCTGCTCCACCTGGAACTCACCGAAGAGATCGTTGCCATGCCGCACCTCGATCGTGGCTGGCATGCCCGCCGGAAGAGCCTGGAGACGATCGGGCGGGGCTGCCACAAGGCGAACCTCGCAGGGATCAGCATCGGGTGCCGTCCAGAGTTCGATGCCGACCACGGCTCCACCATCTCCAATGGTGAAGCGGGCCTCGACCCCCGCAGCGGAGGATTCAAGCATGTCGACCAGCCGCGGCCCGCCGGCATCCCCGAACATGCTGGGATCGAGCGGTGTCGTGCCTCCGTAGCTGGTGCGGCCCAGGGGCTCCGGCCCTTCCCGCAGGAGCCGTCTCCAGAGCAGTAACGCCGCCAGCATGCCGCCGCTGCCAGGCGGACTCGGGTTGGCATCCAACTCCCCGGTGGCATCGACCCGCGTCGTGCCCGTGGGAAGATCGATCACCCCCTCCGTATCGGAGAGCTCAATCCGAAAGTCCTCGCCGGTGGCCAGCCGCCCGGTGAAAATCCAGCGGCCTCCGAGCGACGCATAGATGCCGTCGGCTGCCACCAGCCGGGCCACACGGTTGCGTTCCACGGCGTTGAAGTGGTGGTTGGTGAAGCCGCGCCGTGCCTCATACACCGACCGCACGGCGGCGGGCAACGGCACGGCTCCCGACGCGCCGTCGGGCCGTTGTGGCTGGGGTTCGTCTGTGCCGCCATCGCCGGAACCGGGCTCCTTGCGGGGAGACTCCGGTTCGGCGGGCGGCGGAGCAGGCCCGCCGGCAGGAGGCCGGGGCTTTCCCTCGACGATGCTCGCCAGTTCCGCCGAGGTGTGCACGCCCGCCAAGCGGACAAGAATCTCCTCACGGCGGCCGCCGCGACGATAGACCAGTGGCACCCGCCAGCCGGCCGGCAGCGTTCCCAGCACGTTTTTGAACGCATTGACCGTGCGAACGGTGCGGCCCGCGAGCGATACGACCTCATCGTCATACCGCAGCCCTCTCTTCCAAGCATCGGATGATTCGAGGATGTCGGACACAACCACGCGACCGTCGGCGCTCGTCGCCACCGTCGCCCCCAGCGTGGCATGGTCGACGAGACGGCCGCCCTTGAGCAGGCCGAGGAAATTCCGGAGCTGGTTGGCCGAGATGGCGTAGCCGACGCCGACGTTGACGCGGCCGCGCTTCTCGAAAGATGCCCGGCCATTGACGCCGATCAGCCGGCCCCGTGCATCGAACAGTCCACCTCCGGAGTTGCCGGGGTTGATCGCCGCATCGACCTGCAGGCAGTCGGCATATTCGAGAATCGTGCCCGCTGGAAATTGGTAGCGTCTGGTGCCCGACACGATGCCGGCACTGATCGACGGCTGAAAATCCGTCGCCAGCAAGAACGGATTCCCGGCGGCGAAGCAGAAGTCGCCGACCTCGACCCCGTCGCTGTCAGCAAGTTCGGCGTAGGGAAAGTCATCGCGGCCCAGCAGCTTGACGAGCGCCACGTCTCCGGTCGGATCGAGGCCGACCAGCACTGCGTCATAGAGCCGACCATCGGCGAGCCCACACTTCATCGCCACACCGGCCGGTTGCACAACATGGAAGTTGGTGAGCGCATAGCCATCGGGGCTGACGAGCACGCCCGAGCCCCCCCCCGCCTCTCCAGCGAAGATCGCGACGGCCGCAGCCGACGCCCGCCGCATGGCATCGATCCGCTGCTGCTGGGCGTCGAGCACCGCCGACGCCACCTCCCCCGCCGAGGCAAAGCCGCCCGCGATCGCCAGCATGCAGGCCACCCCGCATGCCACGATTCCCGGGGGCATCCGCCGGAATGCCCGTGGCTGGTTCAATCGCTGCATGAGGAGTGCCTTGTGCCGCCCGGGGTTTCTCGATGTCGAGCGTGTCTGGTGTCTGGTGTCTGGTGTCTGGTGTCTGGTGTCTGGCGTCTAGCGTTCAATCGCCGGATTGATGAACCGGACGGCTCCGCCGATCCCGCTGCCCGGCAGGAAATCGACAGTCACCGTCAGCCTGCGTGCCGACGTCAGATCGACGTCGATCGGAATGCCTGCGACCGGACCTGCTGCGGGCTGTTCGGCAACGCCGCCGATTCCCTCCCCGATGACACCCGAGGAGGCATCGATCTGCCGTCGGAAGAGCTCTCGGTCGTCAGCCGACACAATCACCACCGCGGCGTCTACGGTCTGCGATCCGGCAGCGGCCGAGACTCGAGCTCGAAACCTGCGACTCTCGGGCGGCACACGCCAGACCGCGACGGTTCGCGGCCGCATGATGATGCCTGGCGTCGATGTTCCGGCGACCAGCGGTTTGGTTCCCACCGCAGGCGGTGGAGCCCCCTGCCCCGCTCCCGATTCGATCGTCCGAGGGGCGAAAAAAGACGCGAGTCCCGCGGCCCGGCCCTGCTCCCCCAGCACCAACCCGCCAAACCAAGGCTCGACTTCGACTTTTTCGGGGACAAGGCTGGCCAGGCTCACGGTCCGGCCTGCGGCATAATCGACACCAGCCAACATGGACGACGGCAGGCGGATCTCGCCATCGATCACAAGGCCGTCGCCGGACCACTCCACCCTGTTGGCCCGCAAGCCGCCCCCTGCCACCGCGACCAGCACCCGCCCGACAGGAGTCGCCTCGGCGGTCGGTGCGGCCCGCAGCCAATGGAGTCCGATCACCTTCGACCGTTTGACAGGGATCGTCTCCTCATCGAGCACCACGGTGACGGCATCTGCCGAAACACCCGTGATGGCACACTCGACAAACTCGTGATTCTCGTCGGTTCCCACCACGACGAGGTCGCTCTCGGTCCCCTCGGGGATCCCTGCCTGCCAGGGCGACGCTGCCGCCGCGGCGGCACCTTCCTTGCGCCAGGCGATCGACCGCACACGGCTGGCTGGCACTTCGACCCGTCCTTCCGGCCGCATCAACACGGCCGGCTGTTTGCCATCGCCGATCACGGCCCCGTTCGCGTTCCAGGTAAAGTCATCCCCAGTGAGCGTCGAGCCATCGACCAGCGTCAGCACCACCGCATGCGGCATGTCCACCGCGACCGGCGTCTTCCGCACCGAACGCACACGCTCGCCTGGCAGCGACAGCACACCGTCGACGCCGCCCGCCGTGTCGACCACCCGCACGCCGGAGGCGTCGATACGTTCGAGTCGGCCTTTCGTCACGCTGCCATCCCCCTGCTCCACTTCCACGAGGAGCGGCCCATCGGCGGCCACCGCCTCCGTGCAGGCCAGCACCGTGGTGCCCAGCACCATGCAGGCCAGCACCATGCGGGCCAGCACCATGCAGGCCGGCTTCATACAGCCCAGCCACCGACCGCCCATCGACGGGCTACGCTCCGCAAGACTCTGCACTAGCGTTTCTCCTCGCCGGAGGCCAGCCGCTTGAAATACTGTTCGATCGCCTCGCGGTAATGGGCTGGAAATTCCCTGCCGATCTGCTGCAAGGCCTCCTCACGTTGGTGGGGAGGGAGCTTTCCCCAGCCGTCCGATTCGCCGATATCCCGCTTGGTCACCTCGCCAGGCCCCTTGCCGCCT
>Ga0247836_1004711_pt1 | contig 16687 bp, 12 predicted proteins | sample LaCruzMarch2015__4_FD_187116 | JGI IMG/M metagenome (GOLD analysis project Ga0247836, IMG submission 187116) | Freshwater microbial communities from meromictic Lake La Cruz, Castile-La Mancha, Spain - LaCruzMarch2015_14m | ecosystem: Environmental > Aquatic > Freshwater > Lake | place: Spain...
ACAGGGGAAAGGAATCTTACCTTTGTCGTTTACGCCTCATCATGAACGCACAACGCATCCGCTGGATCATCGGCCTCATGGCGGCCGCCCTCATCGGCCTCATCGGGCTGCAATACTATTGGATCAGTTGGAGCATCCGCCTGAATGAAGAACAGTTCAATAAAACGGTTTTTGATGCCCTCAAACGGGTAGAGGTCAAATTAGCCCATTACGAGGTGGTCTCGCTGTCCGAAAACAAAGGAGGGCAAGCGCGACGTGCCGCCCGAATAGCCGAAAACGGCTTTTCACGCCGCAGCGACAGCCTGTCCAACAGTTCTTTTGAAGATGAGGTCACCATCTGGGAGTACCTTAAAGTACGGCAACTGGTGGACGCCAAGCACCTGGCCGAACGCATACCCCTCGACTGGCTGGGCCGCACCCTGCGCGAAGAAGTGCAAAGCCGCGGCATTTCAAGTCCGTATCAATATGGCGTGTACGCCAAGGCCCGCAGCTCCTTTGTGATCGTAAACGATTATTACGTAGTGATAGACAACAGCCCGCAGGTCACCTACGGCGGCGCAGTCAACCTCTACAACTCGCCCTACCGGGTAGCGCTTTTTCAACAAGATGTGGAATCGCCCGGCTATTTGGCCCTTTATTTTCCCAACCGCACCAGCCTCGTGCTGGGCTCCGTGTGGCAAACACTCGTGCTGTCCATTGTGTTTACCGGCATCATCCTGTTTTGTTTCTGGTACACCGTGAAGGTCATTTTTGAGCAGAAAAAACTGTCGGAGATGAAAAATGACTTCATCAACAACATGACGCACGAATTCAAGACCCCCATTGCCACCATTTCATTGGCCGCCGACAGCATCGGCAGCCCACAGGTGCTGAACAATCCGGATAAAATAAAACGATTCACCGACATCATCCGACAGGAAAACCGACGCATGAACAGCCAGGTGGAACGCGTGCTGCAAATGGCCCAGCTGGATCGGAGCGACTTCGACATGCACATCTCGGAGATTAACCTGCACGACCTCATCCGGCAAGCGGTGGACAACTTCAGTCTACAGGTCGAAAAACGCGAGGGCACGCTCCGTACCGAATTGCTCGCCGAACACCCGGTTATTGAAGCCGATCCAACCCACCTGACGGGCATCATCCACAACCTGCTGGATAATGCCAATAAATACAGTCCGGACAAACCAGACATCACCATCCGCACCCGAAATGTGCCCTTGGGCCTGGAGCTCAGTATACAGGACAAAGGCATCGGTATCGGCAAGGAGGCCCGCAAGTATATTTTCGACAAATTCTACCGCGTCCATACCGGCAACATCCACGATGTCAAGGGCTTCGGGCTGGGATTGAGCTATGTCAAAGCCATCGTTACCGCGCATAAAGGACTCATCGATGTAAAAAGCGAGCCGGGCAAAGGCAGCGCGTTTATGGTAACCCTGCCCCTGAGGCAAAATTGACATTGGTCTTTCTTTTTTACCTTTGCCCCAAACTAAATACCAATGATTGAAAAGCTCAAAAAAGCTGTACAGGACACCACCTCTGCGGTAGTAGACAAGGCCAATGCCGTGGCCGACAGTGTAAGGGACAAAACCATGCAAATCATGGAAGACTGGGCCAAAGCGTTTCCCAAATTAGAAGCACTGGGGTTAACCATGACCGGTTATCAGATCAACATGGGCATCAACCCTTGTTTGTCTGCCGAGTTTACAGGAGCACACACTTCACTCTCCAAAGAAACAATCAAATCCATCCTGGCTGAAAACAAGCAAAATCCGGTGGTGCTGTCTGTTTTTGGGGCCATGCAATCGGCCTATTACCTGTACGATTTCATGGAACATCCATTAATTGACCCGTTGATTGTAAACGTCAAGGTGCAGCTCTTGCCCGAGGTAACGGTAAGGTTTGGTACCATTGACGCGTAAAGCGGCTACCGGATCAACGACGTACCAATCGGGCATTCCAAACAACGCCGCGCGTCGCAATAGTGTTTTTTCAAGTGCAGGAGCGCTTGACTGTGGGCGGCTTGCGTGGCCCGTTCGCCTAAGGCCTGCCAACCTTCCAGCACTTTGTTGTGCTCTGGAGGCAGGGTTTCCAGCATCGTCAGGGCGGCGTCGCACACGTCGTGTTGGCCGTTGCGCCTGCCGTAATGATACAAAGCCGGCACCACCGTGTTGATCAGCAATCGGTGGATAAACGCTTCACCCGGTCGTTTCTCCAAGGGTACCGAAGGCCGATCGAACCGGTAATGTGCAAGCCAGTATGCCGAGGGTGCCATGTTGAACAATTGCTCCATATCCGCCACACTGCGGGCTTCCAGCACTGCACTGAAGAGGTTGACCTCCCGATGCACCAGCGCCGCCAACTGCGCCACGCGCACCGTTGGAAAACTGGCGGGCCGCAGTCGGAAGAACTTCCACACCGACCGATCCAGTGGCTGCAACTGGTATTTGTGCTTCAAAAACCGGTATTCCTTCGCCAGGGCCAGCGGGTATTCGTCGGCAAACGGCTCTTCCAGCAAGCCCGCCTGTCCAAACAACAGCGCTTCCACCTGAAACAATTGGTGCCGGTGCCTCGACAACAGCGACAGCGGCGTGGAGGAGGCTAACCATTCAAACGGCTCCACGTTGACCGAAAGACCAAAATGCCGTGCGAGCAGGCGGTAAAAAGCTTCTTCCCAGTGGTTGCCGGTATCGGTCAGCACCTTGGCTACCATGTCGGTCTTGGATTCTAAACGCTCCACCAGCAGCCGGTCGAGCCAGTTGTGGCGCAGCAGGGGCGGCGTGCCGGGCCAGTCGGCGGCACAGGGAATCCAGCGCTGCTCGTGTGCCAGGCGGAACCACGATTGCATGATGCGTGCCGGTATGCGCGACCGGAGCGCCAGGCAGGGCAGGCGTTTGCCCTCGGGCGTCAGGATGGTTGTGTCTTCGTCGAGCACCACGTGCAGCACCACGTTTCGGTAGGCGGCATCGTTGCTGTGGCGGTGCGCCAGCCAGTCGGATGCCCGCACGTGGAGCTCCACATTACCCGCCCACAGGGTGTCGCCAATGCGGATGCGGGCATTGAAAAAATCGGGGCCGGCATGGTTGTTCCATTCGCCGGGATGGAGGATGGTGAGCGGATCGCCCTGGGTGGTGGCCAGGTCCGCTGCGTCGAAACGCCGGGTGCGCCACACGAAATGCAGAAAATCTTCGCGCATGGTTGAAGCTGTTTGGATGAACAATGCCAGGTTAAACGGTACAAGTTATGCCACTGGTTTGGTTTGCGTCAAGCCAATGCAACACATTTATTGCAAGATCAAGTGTTTTAAATAAATGTTAATCAATCATTTGTGCTCATTATTTTTGACAAAAAATGTCTTGGCCCTGGCTTGAACTCCCCTGCATTTGCCTGTACCAATGCCGTACCTTTGCCGCATGTCTGTTTTACCCGACGCATTTTACACCATCGACGCCCCGGCCGAAGGCGAGTTCAAAGACCGGGGTAGCCGCTTCATCGGGTATGCCTATCCGGTGCGTACCGAAGAAGAAGCCCTGGTGTATTTGGAAGCCCTGCGCAAAGAACACTTCAAGGCCCGGCACCATTGTTTTGCCTGGCGCATGGGTGTGGATGGCCTCCGCTTCCGCGCCAACGATGATGGCGAGCCCTCCGGCACCGCTGGCAGGCCCATTCTGGGGCAAATAGACGCACTTGGACTGACCGATGTGACCGTGGTGGTGGTGCGTTACTTTGGCGGCGTCCTGTTGGGGGCTTCCGGCCTCATCCATGCGTACCGGCAAGCGGCCAGCGAGGCCCTGCACGCGGCAACCGTGGTGGAAAAAATCATACAGGACACGTTCTGGATCAACTTTGATTACGCCCTCATGCCCGATGTCATGAACGCCCTGAAAAAATTGGAACTCTCCATTTATACCCAGGATTTTGCAGACCAGGGGGGCCGCATGCACTTCGGCATCCGGCGCAACGAAGCACCAGACACCCTGCTCCAATTCAAAGCGGCCCTTTGGAGAGTAAGTGCTGATGAAGCCCTGGGGTTGGGCTGGCCACCTGGTGTTGCACTTGAACCTGTCCAATGACCAACTGCCGGGAGCAGCCATCGGGCGGGTGTATGTGTTGGGATAATTTATTGGTTGGATTTTACAAAACGCAGCATTTGAGAACTGCCATCGGTACCCTTCAGTGTAGCCCAGTAAATGCCCGGCGCATAATGGATAATGTTGATTTGATGTGTATTACCGATTTCAAGTTCTTCAACCGTTCTGCCGTAGCTATCCCGGATCAACAATTGGTAATCACCCTTGGGCATGCTGTCCGTTTCAATATTCAGGATATCGCCTGCCGGGTTGGGGTAAAGCCTGAACAAAACAGTGACAGATGATACGAGTGTAGCTCCTTTTGTAGAAGTTGTTTTGCAGAGAGGATTAACGTTAAAAAAGTTGCCAATCAAGGTCGAACTTGTATATGAGACGAGGTTCATCGGGATGTGTTCTTCCTGCAAAAGATTGATGGCGCGCGGAAACAGCCAACCAGCTGTGCTGCCGATCCCCTCCAGAAACTGGCCGCCGTGCCAAGAGGAGTGGAAAAAATCATCGTCACCAACCTCTGCAAAAGTCTGCGCCCACACCATTTGGCCGTTCAGCTCAAGTGTAGAGGTATCCACAACCACTATGTCAAAATATGGACTTGAAGGACTGGCGTAGAAGGCAGAATCCACCGCCTCTCGGTTGAAGGTATCAAGTGCTATTGGGTAGCGGATGCGCAAGGTGTCATCGGGCATGGCACCAAAGTCGTGAAGCAAATGCAGCGAATCACCTTCCTGATAGTAAACCACTTTGCCGTCTTGACAGACGTTGAATTTTGACACGAGTCCGCAGCCGTAATCTCCCCAGGAATAACAATATGTCACTTTTAACTCCCGACAAGTAAGGTTTTCAAAATGGGTTTCCGCGACGGATTCGACTACCAATGTGTCGTAGCCTTCCGCACCACCTACTGCGTTTACGGCATAGCAGTACACCCATTTTGAGCCGACGGGGGCGAAGATTTGAGCATAAGTTTGGACTATAAAGCAGCAAAAAACGAAGACTAAGACTTTTTTTTTCATGATTTTTTATTTGGTTTTGAGCAGTTTGCTAGATTGAAGCACCTGTGCACCGGATGTGATTTGAATGAAATAAACACCCGTCGGCAGATTGCTTACATCAACCTTGGTGTCCAACGCCCCCTTTACCAGAAAGAAAGATGACACTTTTCTACCGTATGCGTCGAACAAAAAGATTTCGATGTTGCCGGATGGTTCGTTTGTCAAGCGCTGTACACTAACTTCTTTTTCTGCCGGGTTTGGGAACACAAGAAATTGTGCTGACGGCTCAATAGGGAAAATTTCTCCTGCATCCAAAATGATGTAGTCCGTACCGCAGCCGGGGGTAAAACAACCCTCCGAATCAAGACTGAGCAGCCAGGCATCGGTGTCGCCTACCCCTCCATCGGGGAGTTCGTGGGTCATTTTCCCCGCGCAGGCCAGTCCGCCCCACGGCGTTTCCACGATGTCAATAAAGCCGCCGTACAAATTAGTTGCAATATTTTGAGGTAAAGCGTAGAAGCGCTGCCAAATGGGCTGCCAGGTTGCCAAATCGACTTTGGCTATCCAACTTGATTGTTTGTCGGTGATGTGGTCTATGTACTTTCCGGCTACCAAGATATTGCCGTCAGTGGTAATGCGCATTTGGTTGAACAACTGTGTTTTTTCAGCAGAATTAAGATTGCCTTCCCGAAGAATTTTTCCAGATATGTCAATCTCATAAAAATATGGGACAGGTGGAAATTGGTCAGGGTAGATTAGCGTATCCGCATTACATAATACTAACAGATTGCCGGATGGTAGCTCTCGTATGATGGGTTCCCAAGGGGCAGAGGTTGTAGGAATAAGCGCTTTCGACCAAAGTTCATTGCCTAAAGTATCAAGCAGACTTATCCAAGTTTTAAAATATCCCACACCCGGCCCCGATTCATATATCATCGCTATTTTGTCACTGGATGAAAGCAAAGCCATGTTGCCACGCATCATATAAGCATTGCCATTTTTGATTTTTTTTCGCCAAAGTTCGTTTCCGTACAAATCGGTACGAATGAGCACCTTATGGAAATAATGAAAGTCTTTGCCGACATCGCCTTGTAGAAAATAACCGTCTTCACCGGGCGCTTCCAATATATCGTTGGCATCCTCATCGTCTTCGACAGGGTCGTCGTACTGCTTGACCCAAAGCGTGTCGCCATTGGGTTTTATTTTCATCATCCACATCCGCAGTTTATTGTAATCGGGTGGGCTTATACCCGGCAAAACTTCAAACCCGGAGGTGAGGTAATGCCCGTCTGAGGTAGCAATGATGTCAAATGCCGGAAAAGGCGGATATTCAAAGAAACCAAAAAGCCTCCTTTCCAACACTTTTCCATTAAAGTCGAGGGTATGCAAACCACCACAAGCTTCCGTGTTGAAATTGCAATTGCCTCCGTTCAGCAAAACAAACCCACTGTCTATAGCCAGAAGGGCATGGCTGAAATTTTTGCCTGGCACATCGGGATTCTCCAACTCGTAAAACTGGCTGAAGGGAGCCTGTGCCATCATGTGCAGGTACAAGAACGAGGATATTATATATACAAGTAACAAGTTTTTCATAATGAAGAGAAAAGGGCAGGGAGGCGGGTTGCTGCACCTCCCTGACAGGGTGATTCAGAATGGGTAATCAATGGGAAACGACAAATCTGGCTTGCAAAGGCATTTCGTCTCCGTCTGTGAGTATGGCGAAGTAAATGCCTGAACTATATCGTGACAAGTCTATCGAGACCGTGTGAGCATCTTGAGATACCCGAAGGGTCTGCACGACCGAGCCACGCGCATCTACTATAACGATCCGGGCGTTTTCGCCAACTTTCGCTTGGTGAGGCAGGAGAACATCTGCTCTCTCTGTAGCAGGATTGGGGACCACGTTCAAATGCTCTGTCACGCTTGTTTTTTCTTCTCTTTGTGCTTTTCGCTCACCCGGAGATATGGGCATAGTTGGCTCAAAAACGCGGTTTTTGAGTTCGGAGAGCATCCCCTTCGCATACGCTCCAGATGGATAGGAAGAATTGGCGATTGCGTTCAGAGCGGCTTCGTCGGCTTCCGATAGCGCAAAGGCCGCACCTTGCTGCCATCTGTTCAGATTGATTTGCTGAGCAGTTCTGAAGTACTGGTCGTCTATTTCCTGTGCCGGGAAAGAATTGAGTAGCGCCTGCGCTTCGGCGTATTGCTCTCGTTCCAATTTTAGCAATATCAAAGCCCTTTTCGTGGCGGTCGTGCCCTCGGAGGTAAGCAGTTGCTCCGCTTGCGTATAGTTTTCTTCTCCGAGATACAAGTCAATTATTCCCCAGAAAATCCTAGATTTTTTCAAAGTCAAGCGGCGCAGTTCTATTTGTTTTTCTGGCAAGTTGTTTCCTTGGTTGATTTCATTTTGAACGACTGCTATTTCACTGTTAAGCGCCTCTAGGCAGGGGAGAGTTGGAAAAGTTACACAAGGATCTTCTCCTCCGGGAGGTTGATTTTCAAGGCAGCCCGGATAACCTCCAGTTGTTTGACTGTTGTTAAAATTATTAGGCGCGATGCAGCCTGACGGGTTGCTTAAACTGCATTTTGGGCGTGTTTTAGGGTACATAACCGGGTCGGGGTGGTAATAGTAGAAATGTTCTGTTGCGCCAGCGGTATTGATGTGTTGGATATTGTTTTGTGTGAAGTAGCACCAGTTGGCATTGTTTTCTCCTCCTTGGTCAATAACCCTTCCCGAGATATTCCCCTCATTTGTCAGGAAGACGTCATATGAGGCACTGAATTCTTCACTATTGAAGTACAGGCCGAAATTGTCGCCCGACATATCAATACCGATAAAATTATCATAGTAGTTGCAATTTGCCTCCTTATACTTATCCAAGGTGTTTACCATATCCAGCCCTAGAATCCCCCCAAACTGATTGTACTTTATAACAAACTGCCCTTCTCCATTGACGGAAGCATCAAATTCATTGTCAATGAAAACGTTGCTCAGGATTTTCAGGTTATTAATGGTGCCTGTGTAGATGCCGACGGCATTTTCCTTAAACGTATTGCCGAAGGTTGGCGCATCCGAGCCTATCTGCAATACCGAAGACAGGGTGCCGGTTGCAAAAGCATCTATACCATGATGATTTTTCTCAAAAATGCACTTGGTAACTTTCGGGGAAGCATCCCATGAACCGATACCCCACAATGAATGGTTTTTGAAGATGCAATTGTTAAACTTTATATCCTTTACTCCAATTAACGCTACGCCCCTTGTTCCGGGACTGGATTCTTCAATAATAAAGGTGCATGTCTCAAACCCACTCCAGTTTTTAGGTTTATATGGAGGAAATGCTGCGCTCATCGAATTGTTCCGAAATGTGGTATTTTGGCAGTAAATAAAACCGCCCCATAGATTTGTATTAAACGCCTGATTGATATTCCACGCACTTGCTGCGATTATAGCGTCTTCTAAAATGGCGTTGTTTAGCGTCAGTACAATACCTGGATCGGATGCAGGTTGCATAACGTAATTGGAACTCTGCATGGCTTGGCTATGTGGAGTTCCGCTTGGATTGCCATCCACTACAATACCCATCCATTTACCGTCGGCACATTTATTCCACAAATTGCTGTTGTGGGTGATGCGGCCCCCATCCACAATAAGACGCCCACCCTTTTTGACAAAAAAGTACCCTTCGTTGGGCATGCCAACGGTACACTTTATTGTAAGCTGAGCTCCCGTTTCAATTATGACATCTGAGTATAACTTCCGGTGTGTTTCCCAAATGACTTGTTCCCCTGTGTGTATGGTAATGTTTTCGGCGGTGTTTTTTGTACAGAAATCTGTGACTACTGCTTTATGGACGTCAGAACATGTGCCGCTGCTGCCGCACCTGCCCTCCAAAAAATATTGCATACGAGCAATTTGACATTCAGTAAGTGCAAGACCATTGGTGTAAGCCATTAGGTCGTTGCCTGCGTTTTGGCTTCCTTGTGTGTCGCAGCAATTGTCTTGGTTGACGTGGTATAAGCCAAGGCAATGCCCCAGTTCATGTGCTAAATTCCAAGTGGCATTGAAGATAAAGTTGGGATCCTGTGACTCCACACCGTAAAAATACCAGCGCCATTCGCTGATATATTTCTCTCCAGTTGGAGGAATGCCCGAAGCCAAGCCTCCGACTCCATTTGCACATGGGGCGTAGGGAGAGTTGTTTTCGCATCCATATATAAATACGTGTATGGCGTTTTCTTTAAGGTCGGTTGAAAGATTTGGGTTGTTCTTTACATACAAATCGAAGACTTCACATGATTTTGAGGTTACCGCCGACTCACCGCCAGTTGGCGAAAAATAATCGCTGTCGTTATGGAAAAAAACCTCTGGATGTCTAACGACTCGGACACGCGAGTCCGTAATGTTGTCATACGTCCAGCCCGGAAGGCAAGTGTTACCTTGCCCAGCAGCGTCAATGGGTGTGACGTTTGTGTAAACGTTGTTCACTCCTTGCACCACTTGGTCTATCAAGCCAATATGCGCTGGAGTATTCTGGAGGTTTCCACTCCCGCCATCTTTGTTAAACACATGGAAAACAAGGCGGACCGTTTTGATGCTCGTATGGGAAGGGTTGAGTGGGGCGTAGTTGATGTAGTTGTCGCAACCTGAAGACGGAAGGCTTGAAATAAAATTTCGGCAGTCAATTGAGGGCACAAAACCATTGCCCTGATTGTCGGTCGTGTAGCATTCCGACTGGCTTATAACTACACCTGCTGTGAAAAAGTACAAAACTACAGATGCAATTAAGAGTTTGAATAGGCTCTTAGAGATAAGGCAAAATGTTTTCTCACAAGCCCGGCGAGGGGAAGGGAAGGGAAGGGAAGGGAAGGGAAACTTTTCATATTTTCAGTTTTGGGTGAATCGGATGAACAAAAATATCCCCTTTGGATATAACCAAATCGATCAAAACACCTGAATGTAAAAAACAGGCAAAACTTTTTTGAGCATATACAATTTCACAACAATTCCACCATGCGCCAATCCCTCACCCTTCCGCTAGCACACCACCACGCCTTCCAACGCCAACTCCTGCACTGGGCTGCGGCCAATCCGCACAGCGCCGTATTGTATGGTCATGCAGCGCCCCCAAGTCCCGTGCCGCCGGTGTGGGATGTGCTGGCGGGCGTGGGTGCAGCGCATTTGCTCACCTGTTCAGCCGGGTCGGCGTTTGAGCAACTCATGGCCTTTCAAGCGGCGCACGCCGACTGGTTGTTTGGGTATTTCAGCTATGACCTTAAAAACGAGACCGAGGCCCTGCAATCGGATCACGCCGACTATATTGGTTTTCCGGATATGGTGTTTTGGGTGCCCGAAACGGTCGTTGGCATCCGCAATGGCCAATTGGAAATCCACTGCCTGCACGAAGACCCCCACCGCGTGTTGTCCACCATCCAGGCCATTACCCCTGCTGCCCGGACAACGGCCCCACCGGCCATTACCCTGGAGCCGCTTCAGACCAAATCAGACTACTTGTGCACCATTGACGCCATCCGCCAGCACATCATCGACGGCGACGTGTATGAGCTAAACTATTGCCAGGCGTTTCAGGCCCGGCAGATCGCGCTGGATCCCGTGACGGTGTTCGAGCGTTTGCAGGCGCTGAGCCGTGCGCCGTTTGCGGCCTGGCTGCGCGTGGATGACCGGTACGCGTTGTGCGCCAGTCCGGAACGTTTTCTGAAACACCAGGACGGCGTATTGTACTCCCAGCCCATCAAAGGCACCCGGCGGCGCGGTGCCACGGAAGCGGAAGATGCCGCCATCCGCAACGCCTTGCAGAACAGCGAAAAAGACCGCGCAGAAAACGTGATGATCGTCGACCTGGTGCGCAACGACCTGGCGCGCAACAGCGTGCCCGGCTCTGTGGTGGTCGACGAGCTGTTTGGCCTGTACACTTTCCCCACCGTACACCAGATGATTTCCACGGTGCGCAGCACGCTGCGTCCAGGCGTACACCCGCTACAGGCCCTGCGCGATGCGTTTCCGATGGGCAGCATGACCGGCGCGCCCAAAGTGATGGCCATGCAGCTGATCGAACGGTACGAGCGCAGCCGCCGGGGCCTGTATGCCGGTGCCATTGGGTACATCACACCGGAGGGCAACTATGATTTCAACGTGGTGATCCGCACCATTTTGTACGATGCGCAGGGCCGACGCGTATCGGCAACCGTGGGCGGGGCCATTGTATACGATTCCAGGCCGGAAGAGGAGTACGAGGAGTGTTTAGTGAAGGCAGCGGCGCTGAAGCAGGCTTTGGGCGGCATGTGAGCGCTTGTGCAGCAGGCGCTGCTACAACAGCACCTGACCTGTTTGGTCCCAGGGAACCAGTTGAAAATCGGTTCTGGTTTGCGTCTCGGGCCCTCCGTACACCACATACAAGTCTGTCTGATCTGTACCCGCAACTGCACTAAATGCCCTCAGGTTTTTTACAGACGCACTATTGAAGGTTTTACCGGGCCTGGTAAAAATCCGAAGGTTCAATGTTTTTATCGTAAATACGGGGATATCCACCCATAATGATGGCATTTTCGGGCGATGGAGGCGATAAATCGACCGATTTTAACTCACTGAAAGACAACGGCAACAATTGCAGCAGCCCTACTCTTCCGGCCAGCGACTGGGTGATTTTTTCAAGCAACAAAAATTGTTGAGAACCAGTCAGTATGTACTCACCGCTCATCCCGCGCTCATCCGTATAATGTTTCAAATACGGAAACAGGGATGGCACGTTCTGTACCTCATCCAAAATTATGCCCCCCTGGTATTTTTGCAAAAACCGATTGGGGTCGTTCAGTGCAAATTCTTTGTTTTCATCTAATTCAAGGTTGACGTACACGTATGACGGACGAAGTTGCCTGGAAAGTGTTGTTTTTCCGGACTGCCTGGGCCCGGTAAGCGCTACAATGGGGTACTTGTCAAGTAATTCCGTCGCTTTCGCGTATAGTTGTCGGGGAATCATGCCTGTTTCTTTTTTACAAAACTATGTATTTTCGGAATTCAATTCCAAAATTACATAAAAAAATGCGAAATTACTCGTCATACGAGCGTCGGCGGGATTCCTCGCCCTGCGGGCTCGAAATGACAGGGCCGTATAGGGTAAAAGGAGACCAATTATTTCGTCCTACGAGTATATTCGTAGGACGAATTATGAAATTGCCAATCAAAACCACCCCGTTTTGCCGTGCAGCAGCATGAGCCGCCGAAATGCGTTCACCCCGCTTGGTAGCCACTCACTCCGCCGTTTGTTGTAGGCGGGGACGCAAACAACGGCAAAGCTTTTTGTTGTTCGGGCAAACTTATGATGTTACACAGATGACATAACGTCAGTATATTTCGTTCTACGACTATACTCGTAGGACGAATATCATACTCACCAATAAAGGGCGAACGGTTTTGTACATCGGTGTTACGAACAACCTGAAAACCCGCTTGAAACAACACGCCGGGGAAACAAACCCAAACGCATTTTCTGCCCGCTATCATTGCCATTATCTGATTTATTACGAATATTTTAACGACATATTACTGGCCATAGCGCGGGAGAAAGAACTCAAAAAATGGAACAGAAGTAAAAAAGAGGCCTTGATCGCCCGAAAAAATCCCGAATGGCGGTTTTTGAATGACGAAGTTTGAGCTTATCGATACCGCCAACGTGAGGGGCCAGGCGCTCTCACTTCTTTTTTTTAAAAAAGCCCCTGTCATTCCGAGCCCGAAGGGCGAGGAACCCCGAAGGCCGAGGAACCCCGAAGGCCGAGGAAACTCACTCCCTTGACGGAATACCGTCATTCCGAGGCCGCCAAGGGTGAGGGGCCAGGCGCTATCACCTCTTTTTTTTAAAAGCCCCTGTCATTCCGAGGCCGTATAGGGTAAAAGGGGAGTAACGCCTGGCCCCACACAAGAAAGGTTACAGAGACGCCAACAAGGCCAAGGAAAGACTGCGTTTCCGCACGACAAGCCCACGTGAACATGCATATCCGCATGCGCTTTTTTCAAGTTTTCACCATATATGCACCATATATACAAACAGTGGTGACACATAAACACTACGTGGTTATATATGCAGCATATATGCTGCCGCATTTGGCTCCGCCCCAAAAAAAACAGGGTGTGCCAGTTGCCTGACACACCCCGCTGAAATGTCCTAAAAGGTAAGAAGGTAAAAAGCCTAAAAGGTTAAAAAGTCCTGGCAAGGCGGAAGCCAACGTGGCTGACGCGGGTGTCCGGCGTGTGGCCGTCGCGGTCCGCTACACGGCAGCGGGGCGGGCCGTAGCCCCACGACCCGCCGCGAATCACCCGGTAGGAGCCGGAAGCAGGGCCGGTTGGGTTGGTCTGGCTGCCGGAGGGGTAGTCGCCGTACCAGTCCTGGCACCATTCAAATACATTCCCGCTCATGTCGTACAGCCCCGGTTGGTTCGGTTTTTTGCCACCCACAGGGTGGGTATTGCCGCCGGAATTCTCACTGTACCACCCAACCGCGTCCAGATCATTGCTGCCAGCGTAGATGAGGTTTTCTTTCGCCCCTTTCTCCCCGCCGCGGGCCGCGTATTCCCACTCCGCCTCAGTGGGCAGGCGGTAATGCATACCTGGGAATCGCGCGTTCAGTTTTCGCAGAAAATCCTGGGCATCGTTCCAACTGATGTATTCTACAGGGAGGTCATCACCTTTGAAATATGCGGGATTGTTACCCATTATCTCTGTCCACAATTTCTGGGTCACCGGGTATTTGCCGATTTCAAAGTCGGCAAGCGTAACACTGTGAATGGGTTTTTCACTGTCGTACTCATTGCTGCCCATCTGGAAGGTGCCGCCTTTTACAAAAACCATATCCGGCAAACCTTTTTTTCGGGCGTCTTCTTCCGCTTTTTTTCGGGCAGCTTCCACTTCCGCCTCCCGTTGGCGGCGTTCAGCTTCAAGGCGGGCTTGTTCGGCGGCCTGGGCTTCGCGTTCCAGGCGTTCGGCTTCGGCTCGCGCTGCTGCCTCTTTTTTGCGAAGGGATTCGGCTTTGGCCGCTTCCGCTTTTCGGGCAGCAGCAAGTTGGGCCTGCAAGTCTTCTATCATGTCTTCCGCCTCTTCACGGTGGTTGCGATTATCGGCATCCACCAGATATGCCTGGTATAGTTCGATCTTGTGCGCCGGTTCTGGTGCGTTTTCGAGGTCTTTCTGTAGATGGTTCCAAAATGCCTCATCAGCCCGGTTGCGCTTTTTTTCGTCTTTTTCTGCTTCCAGCTGTTTTTTGTGTGCTTCGGCTTCAGCTGCTTTTTGGGTTTGTTCCAGCTCTTTTTCCAGTTCCTGACCGACTTCGTCGATGAGTTTTTTAAGTTCCCTGAGGCACGCCGCCCAGGCCTCGTCCCGGCTAATCCATCCCGCTACACCGCGTATGCGGCCGTTGTCGTCTTTCGGCAAAAACTGCAGGGTGGACAATTCCGGGTGTAATTCCCAGGTGCATTCCCGCACCAGCACGGGTATTACCCGCGCACTGCCGCTGCGTTTTTTTTCCAGTGCCCTCTTGAGCTCCTTCTTACGAATGAATTCGGAACGCAGGGCATCAGCACTTACCAGTATGATTACTAAGTGCGCCGTATCAAGTTCCTGTTCGATGCGTTTTTCCCACTCTTCGCCTGGCAGCAGGTCTGAGTCCACCCATTTCTCAACATATCCATACTCAACAAAGAGGTGCAGGTGTGTCACCAACTCGTCTTTGAAGCCGGCATCTGCTCGGGCGTAAATAATGAAGGTCTTCAGCGGTGCGGGCATGCGGCGGGTCGGTGGAAATTCGGGGTAAAAATGGGGTCGGTTATGGTGCTGGCGGGCGCCCGAGTCGTCAAAACGGGTTTTCGGCTCGTCGCGGTTGATGGTGTACTTATGGATGTGCGCTTCCCGGGGTGCCGCTTGCTGTTGGCGGTTTTGCGGGTCTTCCGGAATGCCTAAGTGTTCGCGCAGCCGGGCGAGCAGCGGCGCCAGGTCGCGGGCCCAGTTGGCGTCGGTGATGTGGATGAGCTGACAAGCCAGGAGCCCTCGACAGCTTTCCGGGAGCCCTCTTTCTGTGGGCAGTTGGCCGTTGTTCAGCAGGACGGGGATGACTAATTTTTGGGTATCGGCCAGAGCGTGTTCCACTTCCAGGCGCACCCAGTCATCCGGGTCGTCTATGCGCCGTCCCTCGACGCCCACGCCTATCCATTTGGATCGGTTGGCGATGAGCACCAGCACCACGCGTGCTTTTTTTACCTTCTGCGCCAGTTCGTCAGGCCATTTCATGCCGGGTTTCAGGCCGTCTTTGTCGTAAAAGGCCGTGCCTGTGCCAAACGCACGCTCCAATGCATCGAACAGCCGACCGGCCTGAGACTGGCTGTCGGCTACGCGATAACTGATGAATATGAACGGTGAGGCAGACATCTTGGCTTCCCGGGTATTCCGGCAATTGAATATTGGTTTTTGTGCAAATGTAGTACAACTTTTAATTGCAGGCTATTTGGCCTATGAATATACTCATGGGATGAATATTTGCACTCGCATCTTTGTACATTACAAAGGCCTGTTTAATATTTACAAAGATAAAATCGTATTTTTTTGCCACTGATGGCGTCCTCGCCAACAGCAAACGGCAGCGTGGGTACTTAGGCTCAATGGCTCATCCACTACTTTTTGGCGGGGACGCCAACAAGGGCAAAATATACGCGAATTCTATTGTTGTGGAAATTTTCGTATTTTTGTTGTTTGAATGATCACAGCTGAGCACACAAGCGACATCCTGGCCCAAAAAGGTCCGGTAACCACCTTTCCGCTCAGCAGGCGCGATCAGGGATCCATACGCGCGTATGAGGTGTTCACCTTTGGGTTTGCCTCGAACGCTGACATGGACTCTTACGCCTGGCTGAACCGGCTTCTCCTGGCTGCTTTTCCGTTTTACAAGGTTTATTTTGTGTATGTGGAAGCCGGTTCAAGACCCAAAACCGCTATCCGGTCCCACCGCAAGTATTTTTACGCGCACCGCTCGTGGTTGTCCTCAAGGGCTTGTGCAGCGGTGGAAATCGATTCGGGTTCGAGTGAGTCGTTTATGGCAGGGTTGGTGCACGTGGAGCATTCAAATCTGAATGCGGTGTGGCAGCATTTGGGCGCCTCCAATCTGCGGTTTATTTATTTGGTTAAAAAAGGCACGCGGAGTTTTTCAGAGAATACCGGACAATTTTTGCAGGCGGTCGGCAAAGCCGCGGCTCGTTCCGGGAAAACGCACCGGTTGGATGTGTTGGAGGTTGTTGCCCGGTGGGGCGGTAAAAACAAGCATGTATTGCACATGCGCCACACGGGGAACGACGCGGTGGTGGTTCAGTTGTACGCGCAAATTGAGGATAAAAATTTGGTTGGGTTGCTGTCGGGCATGGAATAGGAAAAGGTTGAAAAAGAGTATGATATTCGTCCGACCAGTATACTCGTAGGACGAATATCATAATAGCCGCACTGTCGAAATCCTTTTGTGCCGTTGTCGGCGTCCTCGCCGACAACATACGGCGGAGTGAGGGACTAAACAGATATACCTAAGCATCCGTTTGTTGTTGGCGAGGACGCCA
>Ga0247836_1004713_pt1 | contig 16684 bp, 10 predicted proteins | sample LaCruzMarch2015__4_FD_187116 | JGI IMG/M metagenome (GOLD analysis project Ga0247836, IMG submission 187116) | Freshwater microbial communities from meromictic Lake La Cruz, Castile-La Mancha, Spain - LaCruzMarch2015_14m | ecosystem: Environmental > Aquatic > Freshwater > Lake | place: Spain...
TCGCTCCGGACCAGACGGGTCATGTCCTGATAAATGCTCTTGAGGGGAAAAACATACCGGACCGGTTCCAGAAATCCGACCGAGCTGAGATGCGCCATCTCGTGGCGAAGTTCGACCCCGGCGGCCCGCATGTGCGCCCCGCCCGTTCCGAAGAGCTCAATGTCCGGCTTCTGCTCCCGCAAAGCCCGGGCCAGAAACGAACCCTGATAGTCGCCGGACACCTCCCCGGCCATCATGAGAACCTTCATCGGGCGGGACAGGTAGCCGGATAAAGACGAGAGGCAAGCACAACAGGATTCCGCACGGGCAAACCTTTTTAAAATCGACCCAAGGGCAAAACCAGTCAAAAACCAGTCTCGGTGGAAGAAACAAGCGCAGTCCGGAGGGCAATTCATTGGCTGGTGGCGGGCGGAATCTCGGTCTCCCTGCTCCTGCCGCAGGGCATGATGTTTGTCTCGGCCTGCCTGATGGTCGTCGGCTTGTGGTGCCTTCTCACCCGTCGCTGGACGTGGCAGCGCCAGGATAATCCCTCTGCTTTGATCAATCTGGCTTTCGCCCTATTTGCCTTTGGCTGCGCCGGGATCATGTGGCTGCACGGTGAGAAGGGTGAACACTACGAGCCCTACCTGCCGTTCCTGGGCGCGGGCCTGCTGGCCATCGGCCTGCGCGTGGTGGATCTGCGGGCGTCCCTCGTTGGCGCGTCCCTTGCTGTCGCTGCGGTGGCGGCGGCGATGGCCAGCGCGTTCAGCGTGGCCACGGCCGAGAGCATGCACCGGGCCGAGTTTGTCGCCGTCGGCACCACCTTCGGCGCGATGGGAGCCGTTTATGCCGTTGTCTGCGCCGGCCTGCTTGGTTCCGTGGCCGGAAAACATCCGGTGGCTCAACGTGTCTTGCTCGTGGCCGGGACCGTGGGCGGGGTCGCGGTTGCATTGCTCAGCGGATCAAAAGGCTCGTGGATTCCATTGCTCGTCGTCCTCCCTCTCGCCCTGTGGTTTGCCGGGCGCCGCCTGACCCTGCGCGTCCGGCTGGTTTGCGTCGTCCTTCTCGTCGCTGGCGCCGCCACGGCGGTCATGATGCCCAACAGCTCGGTCATTCCGCGCACCGCGGAGTGGTGGCGGGAGGGCGACAAATTCCGGCGGGCCTACTGGACGGAGGCCATCGGCATGTTCGAGGAGCAACCCTGGATCGGTTTGGGCCGGGCTGAGCTCCAGCAGCGATTGGACCGGGCCGCGCTCTCCGTGCGGCCCTATGCCTCGCATGAAAAACCGCCGATGGATGCCCACAACGAATACCTCGACACCCTGGCCACGCGCGGTGGAATCGGCCTGCTGTTCCTTCTCCCCGTCTTCGTCATCCCGCTGGCGGTTTTCTTTCATCTCTGCCGGAGGGGCGATCCGGCGATGAGCGTCGCGGTCTGCGGGATACTCTTTATCATGGCCTTTGCGCTTGGCGGGATAACCGATGTGCTGTTCATGCAAAACACGAAACGGATGACCTACCTCTTCCTTGTCCTCTTCTTCGCCATCACGGCGACCGCGCAGCCGCCCGCCCGCGGGAAATCCGCATGAGTCCTCCCCCGCCCGTTTACGTCATCAACCTCGACCGATGTCCGGAGCGACTGGAGATCATGCGGCAGAATCTCGATGCCATCGGGATGCAAATCGAGCGCATCACGGCGATTGACCGCCGCGATTTGGAGCAAACTGCATGGCGCACCCACTACGACGAAGCCAGAAACCGGCGCGAATATCTTGGGCCGCTGACCCCCGGGGAAATCGCCTGCTTCCTCTCGCACCGCCGGGCGTGGGAGACGTTTCTGCAAACATCGCGCGCGGCGGCGCTATTCCTCGAGGATGATGTTGTTCCGCGGGCGGGCGCGGACGAAATCAGCCGTGTCTGGCAGCAAATTGCGGACTCTCCACAGCCTGTCCTTGGGAAGCTGAACTCCCTGCGCCGTCCAAGACGAACAGTCCACGCACCGCAACTGCGGCGCACCCTGTTGCCCCCGCTGACCGGAGCCGCCCATGGCATGAACCGTGCGGCGGCCGAACAATTGCTTGCCTTTACTGCTACCTTTCACGAGCCCGTCGATGTTTGCCTCCAGCGCTGGTGGGATCACCGCGTGGACGTGCGTATTGCCGATCCACCGCTGTTCGAGGAAAAACGCGGTGCCGGCTACGCTTCCACAATCAGGCCAGCCGGCGAGGGCCCGCCGGAAGGACGCCTGCAGCGCGAACTGCGCCGCCCGGCGCTCCAAGTGTGCCGCCTGGTGCGCGCTTTGCTGGCCACTACCTGGAGCCGGAGGGGCAGGTAGCGCGATGCCCGCTTTCAACGAACCCCAGGCTTGGGCGCTGGCCATCTTTGCCGCCTTCTGCGTGGGCATGGCCAAGACGGGATTGGGCGGATTGGGACTGCTCGCCGTGGTTGCGTTCGCCGAGTTGATTCCGGCCAAAGAATCCACGGGCGCGCTGCTGCCGCTGTTGATTTTCGGAGACATTCTGGGCGTCGCGATCTATCGACGCCACGCCAACTGGTCCGACCTGGCAAAACTCCTTCCCGCGACCATGGTCGGCATCATCTTTGGCTGGTGGCTTATGCCGCTCATCCCGGACGATGCGTTCATTCCGCTTCTGGGCTGGCTGATCATCGGCGCCGTCGGTGCTTTCGCTGTCCTGCAGGCGAGGTATCCGCAACTTCTGCTGGCGGCCTCGCGCCACTCCGCGCTCGGGCTGCTGGCCGGATTCTCGGCGGGCGTGGCTACTCTGCTGGCCAATGCCGCGGGTGGCATCACGTCGTTTTACTTCCTCGCGCGCCGGTTGGACAAAATGACTTTTGTCGGAACCGCCGCCTGGTTTTTCCTTATCGTCAATCTTTGCAAGGTTCCTTTCAGCATCCACCTCGGACTCATCACCCACTCCGCACTGCGCCTGGACCTCATGTTGCTGCCGGCCGTGCTGCTTGGCGGTCTGGCCGGCCGCTTCCTCCTCGGCCGTATCTCCCAGAAAATGTTCGAGCGGGCGACAATCCTTCTCGCCGCCGTCGGGGCCCTGCGCTTGATTTTTAAATGATGGATCAAACGGAGACCTTCGGGGCCGAGTCACCCCCGCATCAGCAATCGGCTCTCGCTCCCCCGCCCGATCTGAGCATCGTTGTGCCGGCCCTGGACGAGCAGGACAACGTCCAGCCACTGGTCAAGGAACTGGACGAGCAACTCACGGGCAGCGGGATCAGTTGGGAAACAATCGTGGTGAATGACGGCTCGCGTGACGAAACAGGGGCACGTCTGGCGGAGTTGATCCCGACCAACCACCGGTTGCGCGTGATCACGCTGTCGCCGCATCGAGGCAAGAGCGCGGCCATGGCGGCAGGCATTGGAGCAGCCCGCGCACCGCTCATCGGCTTCCTCGACGCCGACCTGCAAAATCCGCCGGCGGACCTCGTCGCGATGGCGCGCAGGATGCTCGACGAGGCGGATTTTGCGCTGCTCCAAGGTTGGCGGCGCGAGCGCTGCGATTCACGCCCCCGCCGAATAGCCTCCCGCGTGGGTTTTGCCGCCAGGGCTTGGATTCTGGGAGACAGGACCGAGGACGCCGGATGCGGCTTGCGTGTTCTGCGCCGGGAGTTCGCGATCCGCCTTCCGCTGGAATTCGAAGGTATGCACCGATTTGTCGCACCCCTTGTCGGAATGCTCGGCGGCCGGGTGGAAGAGATGCCGGTGGGACACCGACCACGCAACAGCGGACAATCGAAATACGGGGTCGGCCCGCTTCGGCGTGGCTGCGGCGGGTTGCTCGACCTGCTGGCCGTGCGGTGGATGCAATGGCGTCATGGGCATTCTGGAGAACCAACGGCCACACCCGGCACCCGCAGATCATGATAGCCTGGAACAAAGCCTCCGGGCCCTGGCGCTTCCGCCTGCTCCTCGGCGTAGTCATCATGTGTGTTTGGGGGACGGCCCTCTTCACCGCCTCGCGCTCGACGTTGTGGGACCGTGACGAGTCACGCTACGGCACCGCAGCACTCGAGATGGCGGCCTCGGGCAACCTTCTTTTCCCTACCTTCAACCATGAGCTGAGAGCCTACCAACCGGCGATGATCTACTGGTTGATGTCTGCCTCGACACGCGTTTTCGGGCCGACGGAAATAGCGGTTCGTTTTCCATCCACCGTTGCGTTCGCTGTTATTTGCCTGTTGACGGCCCTGATCGCCCGAAGTCTCGCCACCGAGAAGATTGCGCTGGCTGCCGCTGCGATCGCCGGGACCACGCCGCTGCTGTTCCTCATGGGCACAGCAGCCACCACGGACGCCGTCCTGCTGGGCTTCATCCTCCTATCGCAGTGGGTCTTCGTCCGCGCGTGGTGCGGCGGCTGGCGGAAATGGCACGTGCCCGCCATGGGGCTGGCCATCGGCGGCGGCCTGCTGACCAAAGGCCCGCTTGGGCTCCTTGTTCCCGTGCTCTGCATCGCGACGGCCCTGATCATAGCGCGCGGAAAAAGCGCGGCCTCGAGAGACGGCTGGCGGCTCGCCGCCGCGGCAGCGATTGGCCTGGCTCTTTTTCTTGCCTGGGGCCTGCCGGCCAACGCGGCGACAGGAGGAGATTTCTGGCGCATCGCCGTGCTCGAACGCCTGCCTGCGCGTATTTTCACCGCCATGGAGGGCCACGGCGGCGGAAACCTTGTCGGCTACATCTTGCACCTGCCTTTCTACCTCGTCGTTCTCGCCGTCGGCTCGTTTCCATGGACCATTTATCTGCCGGGAATGCTCGCCGCCCCGCTGGGAAGCGATGGAAAACATTGGCCGGTTTCAGCGAGCGGAAGACAGACACTGCTGAAAGCGATGACGCTTCCCCCGCTCGTGCTCTTCACGCTCTTGGCGACCAAGCTCCCCCACTACATCCTGCCCGTTGCGCCTTGGCTGGCCATCGGCGTCGCCTTGTTGATCGCCGGAGACAGGATGCCGACCAGGGCATCGCAGATGGTGCGCCGATGCTCGCTCGCGGCCAGCGGCACCTCCACTCTGCTGGCTGCCGCACTCATCGCCGCACCATTTGTCCTTCCGGCGTTGTCGGATTTCCGGATGCCAATCGTCTTATCCGGGCTCTTGGTGCTTGCTTGCGTCGCACTCGCGCTGCGCGCCCAGATGGCCTCAGATTTCCAGAGCGCTGCAGCTGTGCAAGCGGGTGGAATGGTGGCATTTTTCTGGCTCTGCGCGCTTGTCGCGCTGCCCCAAGCCGAGACAATTGCCAAACCGGCTCAAGCTCTCGGGCGAACAGGCGCTCCAAAACTCGGTCCGATGACTCCGGTTGCGGCCTTCGAGTGGACGGAGCCGGGCATCCACTTCTATCTCGGCGGGCGCAAGATCGAGAGACCTCCCGATGCCGAGTCGCTGGTCGCGTGGTGCCGGCAACCGGGCCCGCGGGCCGTCGTCATGCGCGCTGACCGTCAAAAAGACCTCTCACAATCCGGTCTGCTGGCGGGATTCAAAGTCGTCGCGGAGACTTCGGGCTACGATCATGTGCGGGGAGGACGGGTGCAACTCGTCATGATTTACCGGGACTGACCAAGGTTCTTGCCTCGGACCCCGGACAACCCGGAAGGAGAATGGCCATGATGTAAAGACAGGCGTAGATGCCGGCGATGGCGAGCCATTCCCAAAAAGCGAAACTCAAATAGACCGGCACTCCCATCTTCGCCCACTCGGGGCCGACCCAGCCGAGGTTGTTCGGCACGAAAAACAGGTAGGCCTGACTGATCATGGCCCCGGCCATCGGCACAGCGACGAGCAAGGAAACCAGCGCGCATGACCACACACTCCAGCACCGTTCGGCCCGCAGCCAGAGGATCATCGCAGTCCAGAACCCGACCAGACCGAAAAAGATCGCGGCGAAGGTGATGGTGGCCGTGGTTTCATGGAGTTTGGGCATCAGCAGATTGAGCTTGGGCAGGACCATCCCGTCCAGAGCCACGACGATCCCGGCGAGCAAGCCAAGGCCGAGGGCGACGGCGGCGAAGGCGGACAACTTCGGCGCGACCTGCTGCAGCCGAACCCGGAAATGCCCGCAGCAGGCGAGGCCGCCGAAGCAGATCAGGCCGAGGGCCCATGACCAATAAACACTGCCCTCCGGATTCACGTGGCTGTAGCCCAAGCGGCACATCACGTCGTAACGCCAGTCGTAGCCTCCCGGGAAATGCAGCGCCGAGGCGACGAAAAGGCCGCCGCTCAGGAGCGAGATGACCGGTCCCCAGACCCCGATGAGGAACCATTTCGGCCATGCGCCGCGGAGGGAAGAGGTGATTGCGCAAAGCATAGCGAACGGGCGGGGCTTGCCATCGCCGTGCCGTGAGGCAATACCCTTCCGGCAAATGCAGGGCAAGTCCAACCCGCCGCTCGCGGTCTTTTGTTTGAAAAGCGGCGACAAATATTCTGCCGACTACGTCAACCGACTGCACCGCATGGTCCGGCGGCATTTGGCGGCCGCGCACAGTTTTCATTGTCTGACCGAGAACGCCCAAGGCCTGGAGGAAAGCATCATCGCCGAGCCCCTGCCCTCGCCGGATTTGGGCGGATGCTGGAACAAGCTCCGGCTTTTTTCCCCGAAGCTCACGGCGACCCCCACGACCGTGCTTTACCTTGATCTCGATGTCGTGCTGGTCGATTCCATCGATCCGCTCATCGACTGCTCGGCCGGGGCGGATTTCATCGGCCAGCCGGATTGGAACCGTCCGTGGTTTCCGCAATTCAACAGCTCGGTCATGCGCTTCACCTCGGGCTCGCACCCCGAGGTCCATGACGGCTTTTTCGGGGAGTTGTCCTGCGGTCGACTCGTCCGGCGCGAGGAGTGGGATGGCACCACCCAGTCGCGGGACAAGACGGTCTATGGGCGCGGATGGCGGCGCTTCGGCAGCGATCAGGAATGGCTCTCCGCCCGGTTGCGTCCGCGCCAGCCCGTGCGGCAGCGGGCTTTTCCTCCGGGATGGGTGGTGAGCTACAAGACCCACGCAAAGCGCGAGATCCCGCCCGGAGCGAAGATCGTTGTTTTCCACGGAAGTCCCAAACCGCATGAGGTTGATGCCGATTATGTCCGCAAATTCTGGGACTGAACGAGCGCCCCTCGTCGGAGGCCTCTACAGCGCCGTCTGGGGAGTCGTCGCGGCCGCGTGCCGTCCCGTTTTGTGGCTCGACCGGTGGCGCGGGCGCTCCGGCGATTGGCTCGCGGGCAAACTTGGCCTGCAACCCGCAGCCACCGATGGTCCCCGCTGCTGGATCCACGCCTGCAGTGTCGGTGAGGTCGCGGTGGCCCTGCGCTGTATGGACGCGCTACGGACCGCCCGGCCGGAGTTGCGGTTCACCCTGACGACCGTGACCCCGGAGGGTCACCGCCTGGCCTCGGCCCGCGTGAGTGCACCGGACGCGGTGGAGTGGTTTCCGTTTGATGCCCGGGGCGTGATGGGCCGGGCGTTTGATCGGCTGCGTCCGGAGTTTGTCCTACTGATCGAGGTGGAGCTGTGGCCGAATCATCTGCGGGAGGCGCAGGCGCGGGGCATCCCGGTTTTTGTCATCAATGCCCGGCTGGCCCCGCGGGAGGCCAACCGCTACCGGATGGCCGGGAAATTCATGCGCCAGGTGTTCGCCATGCCAAGTTTGGTCTGTGCCCAAACCGCGGAGGACGCGGAGCGCTTCGCCGCGTTGGGCGCGCGGAACGTCGTGGTGGCGGGCAACCTCAAGTTTGACCCCCCAACGGCAGCCGCACCCGACTCGCACCGCACGCGGCCTGACGACTTGATTTTGCTGGGGGCGAGCACGCATGAGGGCGAGGAACGCATCCTGCTCGACATCCTCGCGTCCGCGCGCCAGCGGTTCCCCGATCTGCGGTTGATTCTCGCGCCACGCCATCCGCAAAGAGCAGAGACGATCGCCGACATGGTGCGTCGGGAAGGTCTGTCGGTCAGTCTGCGCTCGGTCAACAATAAGGTCTGGGACACCGACTGCCTTGTGGTCGACACGATCGGTGATCTCCCCGGGCTGTTTGCGCGGGCCACCGTGGCCTTCATGGGCAAAAGCCTGACCGCGCGCGGCGGGCAGAATTTTCTCGAGGCGGTCGAGGCTGGTTGCGCCGTCGTCTTCGGGCCGCACATGGAAAACTTTGCCGAAGCGTCAGACATTTTTCTTTCCGCAGATGCCGTTCGCCAAGTCGCCAACCCGGACGATCTCGGCGTTGCGGTGGCGGCTTTGCTGGCCAATGCGGAAGACCGGCACGCGCTCTCAAGCCGGGCAACGGAACTGCTCGGGCGCCACCGTGGGGCGACCCGCCGCAGCATGGATCTGGCTCTGGGCCGCCTGTCGGACCGGCCAACGTTTACGGACCATCGGCAGCATGGTAACAAACAAGGCGAATGAGCAGCTTGGAACCCATCGCTATTGCCGGCATCGGCTGCCGGTTTCCCGGTGGGGTGACGGATGCCGATTCCTTCTGGCGGCTGCTCATGGACCGGGTCGATGCGATCACGGAGATTCCGCCCGACCGCTGGAACATCGAAAAATATTATGACCCGACGCCGGGACGCGCCGGCAAGTCCGTCTCGAAATGGGGCGGCTTTGTCGCGGACCCGGCGGCGTTCGACCACGAGTTTTTCGGCCTCTCGCCGCGCGAGGCCGCGTCCATCGACCCGCAGCACCGGATGTTGCTGATGACGGCGGCGGAGGCCCTGAATGATGGCGGCCAGGCGGCGGCGCCGACCGGGCGAACCCGGGAGATCGGCGTTTTTGTCGGCATCTCCACCAACGACTTTTCGCAACTGCAATCCGGACCGGAGGAACTTCGACATCTTGACGCCTGGTCCCTCAACAGCACCGCATCGACGTTGGCGGCCAACCGCATTTCCTACGCGTTCGACCTGTCCGGCCCGAGCTTGGCCGTGGACACCGCGTGCTCGTCGTCGCTTTTTGCCGTGCACCTCGCCTGCGAGGCGATCTGGAGCGGCCAATGCCGCGCCGCGCTGGCCGGTGGAGCCAACGCACTTTACCACGCGGGCGGGTTCGTCACGTTCAGCCGCGCCGGCATGCTTTCCCCGACCGGCCGGTGCAAGGCCTTCGACAAATCGGCGGATGGATTCGTGCGCGCGGAGGGAGCAGGCTTGGTCTTTCTCCTACCGGCGTCCGAGGCCCGGGAGAAGGGATTGAGAATTTACGCCGAGATCCTCGCGACCGCGGCGAACCAGGACGGACGCAAACCGAGCATGACCGCGCCCGCGACCGCGGCGCAGACGGAGTTGATCCGTGCGGCCTGCCGTCAGGCGGGTATCGAGCCGGCCGAGATCCAATACATGGAAGCCCATGGGACGGGCACGCAGGTCGGTGACCCGAGTGAAGCCGCGGCGATCGCCCGTGCGGTGGGCGCAGGACGAACCAAGCCCTGCCTGCTTGGTTCGGTCAAATCCAACATCGGCCACCTTGAAGCCGCGGCGGGGATTGCGGGAACGATCAAGGCCGCGCTTTGCCTGCATCACGGAAAAGTTCCGCCCAACCTGCACTTCCACGAAGCAAACCCCGCGCTTGATTTGGCGGGCGGCAATCTGCGCGTGGTCACGGAAGCCGAGGACCTCGACCGCAATCAGGGCCGCATCCTCGCCGGGGTCAATTCGTTCGGCTTCGGGGGCGCCAACGCTCACGCCATTCTCGCCGAAGCGGCGCCGGGTCAGGAAAATCGTCCGACGCCGGTGCATGACCGCAGCCGATTGCTCGTCATCTCGGCCAAGAGTCCGGAGACGCTCAATCGACTGGCCGCACGTTATGCCGATCTGCTGCAGGACGGCGGGAATACGCCCCGGCTTGACGACGTCTGCCGCAGCGCCGGACTCACGCAGTCATTCCTGCCGCACCGCCTGGCCATCTGCGCCAACGGCCCGGCCATGGTCGAAGCCTTGGCGGCCGCGGCGGATGGAGGCTGTCCCGCGGGGGCCTCGCGCGGCAAAGCCGAGGATAGACCACCTGCTCCGGTCTTCGTTTTTTGCGGCCAAGGATCGCAATGGGCCGGCATGGGCCGTGAACTGCTGCGCGAGGAACCAGTCTTCCGGGCCAAGCTCACCGCGATCGACCGGCTGATCCGCGCGAACGTCGGCTGGTCGCTGCTGGAGGAACTGGCCCGCGATGAGGAGCACACGCGATTGAACGCCACGGAGATCGCGCAGCCGGCCATTTTTGCCATCCAAATGGCCCTGACGGCACTTTGGGAGGATTGGGGCATCCGGCCTTCCGCCGTCGTCGGACACAGCGTGGGCGAAGCCGCCGCCGCATGCGTGGCCGGGGCGCTTTCGCTCGAGGAAGCCACGCGCGTGATTTGTCATCGCGCCAAGTCCATGTCGATCTGCCGCGGGCGCGGCACCATGCTCTCGGTCGCTTTGCCGGTGGGAGAGCTGCAGGCCATGGTTTCCGGACGGGCTGGCCGCGTGGCTATCGGGGCCATCAACAGCCCCCGCTCCGCCGTGCTCTCCGGCAAGGTGGAGGATATCAGCGTCATGGGCGAAGAACTAACCAGTCGCGGCGTGCCGCTGCGCAAGGTGCGGGTCGAATACGCCTTCCACAGCGCGTTGATGGATCCGGCGCGGAGGCCCCTGGAGAAAGCGTTGGCCAACATCCGCACAAATCGTCCGCATCTGCCCCTGTTTTCCACCGTGACGGGTGATGAATCGGGCGAGGGCGACTGGGATGCTGCTTACTGGTGGCGCAACATCCGGCAGCCGGTGCTTTTTTCGGCGACCATCGCGCGGATGCTCGAGCGCGGTTACCGGACATTCCTTGAGGTCGGCCCCCACCCCGTGCTGGGCGGTTCGCTGCTCGAGTGCCTGCACACGGCGGCGGCAGGCTCGGACACCCGGGTCTTCAGCTCGCTCAAGCGGCAGAGGCCGGAGCGGGAGACCATGTTGTTTTCCCTCGGAGCCCTCGCGGTCAGCGGCCAACGCCCGGCTTGGGAAAATCTATACCCGGACGCCCGGCCGACCCGCCTTCCGCAATACCCGTGGAAGCTTGAGTCCTCCTGGACCGAGTTGCCCACCAGCCATGCCTCGCGATTGGGTGCGGCCGAGCATCCGCTTCTCGGACATGCGGCCTCGGAGGCCTCGGGCGTGTGGAGCAGCGAGGTGCAAATCTCCGAGCGACCCTTCCTCGCCGATCATGCGGTCAACGCCCAACCCATCTTCCCCGCCGCCGCTTATCTGGAGATGGCCTGTGCCGCCGCGCAGGCGCGATCACCGGGGTTTCCGATCTGCCTCGAGAACATCGACTTTGTCAAAGCCCTGCCGCTCGGCCGCGAGGCTCCGGCCATCGGCCTCCGCTTCGCCCTCGGTCTCGACGGGAGCAGTTTCGAAATCAGTTCTTCCACCCGCCAAGCCGAGGCTCCATGGATTCTGCATGCGCGCGGACGTCTGGCGGGCCACGCAGGAATCACTCCGCCTCGACCCGCCGACCTGACCGAATTGCGCGATGGGTTCAACCAGCATTGCGCGGGCGAAGATCTGCGCACCAACCTGCTGGGTCGCGGACTGCAGCTGGGACCGACCTTCACGGGACTCGACTCCGTCAGCTGGCGCGAAGGCGAGGCCCTGGGCCTCGTTCGCCGACCCGCGATGCTGGCGGAGGAGGCGTCGGCCTACATTTTTCATCCGGCTTTTCTCGATGCGTGTTTCGGCACGCTCGTTTGCACTTTTCCCGGATGGCGGGATACCGCGTCGCGCAAGTTGTTCCTGCCGGTGACCTTTGATCGCGTTCGCTTCTACGCCACGCCCGGCGATGAAATCTGGGCGCACGCGCGGCTGACCTCGGCCGACTCGCACCTCCTGGCCGGCGACCTGACCATCATGGACGCCAAGGGAAACTGCCTCGTCGAGTTCCAAGGGTTCCGAGCCCGCGCCGTCGCGACCGCCGACTCGGCCGGTCTGCTGGAGAACTCGCTTTACGAGGAGCAATGGACCGAGGGCGCCGGCTTGCTTACGCCGGAGACACTGGGCGATCGGAACATTCTTATTCTCGCGGACCGCGCCGGCCTGGGGGGTCAGCTCTCCTCCGCACTCGCCCGGCCCGGCGCGCAAATCACCATGGCGGCTTGGCCGGAGAGCGACGCGGCCGGAATGGACCAGAGCATCAGCGAGATGCTGGCGGGGAAAACTTTCGACACGATCGTGCATTGCTGGAACCTGGATGCCGCCAGCCCGGACGACCAAGGCGGAACCCTGCCCGCGTGCTACAGCCTCCTCCCGATGTTTCGCGCGCTGGGAGCGCGGGGCGAACCGGCCAGGCTCGTGGTCCTCACCCGGCAGGCCCGCTCGGTCACGGAGACTGAACCGGCCGATCCGGCGCAGGCGGCGGCGTGCGGCGTGGTGCGCACCGCCCGCCTCGAACTGCCGCAGATCGCGAGCAAGCTGGTCGATGTTTCGGGCCGGATGGATGACCGCACGATTGAGGCCATCACGGCCGAGATCACCGCCGATGATGGCGAAACCGAGGTCGCCCTGCGCGCCGACGTCCGCCACGTTCCCCGGCTGCGGCGGGTTCGCCTAAACGATCTGCGCGGGGTCAGTCCGCCGGAGGCGCACGCGATGGAGGTGCGGTTGCGGCAGCCCGGCCCCGGGGTTGAGGTCAAGGCCGCCACCCCGCGGGTCGAACTTGGCCCGGACGAAGTGCGCCTGCGCGTCGAGGCAGCGGGCGTGAATTTCCGGGACACGATGAAGGCGCTGGGGATTTATCCGGTGACCAATGAGCTGGACCTTGTGCTGGGCGACGAGTGCGCCGGAGTGGTCGAGGAGTTGGGCGCGAACGTGTGCGCGTTGGCGGTCGGTGACCGCGTCCTCGCGGTCACGCCCGGCTGCTTTGCCTCGCGGGTGGTGGCCAAATCCTCGCACGTGGTGCGGCGGCCGGACTCACTTTCCCCCGCCGAGGCCGCTACTCTGCCGGTTGTTTTCCTCACGGCCCTTTATGCCCTGCGCGAGGTCGGCCGGATCAAAAAGGGCGACCGCGTGCTGATCCACTCCGCGGCCGGCGGCGTGGGGCTCGCGGCCGTGCAGGTCGCGCAGTTGGCCGGGGCGGAAATTTTCGCCACGGCCGGAACAGCGGAAAAGCGGGCCATGCTCGGCCAGCTTGGCCTCACTCACGTGCTCGATTCGCGCACGCTCGCGTTCCGCGATGAAATCATGCAGGCCACCGGCGGACGCGGGGTCGACCTTGTGCTCAACTCTCTGGCCGGCGAATTTCTGGTGCAAAGCCTGGCCTGCCTCGCCCCCGGCGGGCGCTTGCTCGAAATCGGCAAGCGGGACATCTACGAGAATGCCAAGCTCGGCCTCGCCGCTTTCCGCGCCAACCAATCATTTTCGGCCATCGACATGGCGCAGATTCTCCAGCACGACCCGGCCACGACGCAGAGGCTGCTCGGTGAGATCGCGGGCCTGGTGGAGACCGGCCAACTGCGCCCCCTGCCCTGCCTCACGCGTCCGCTCGCCGAGGCAGCCGACGCCCTGCGCGAGCTCGCGCAAGGCAAACACATAGGCAAGCTGGTCCTCGAGGTTCCGGCCACGGGAGACGCACGCTCCGCAGCGGGCGGACCACCTTTTCGTCGCGATGCGACCTATCTTGTGACCGGCGGCGTGCGCGGCTTCGGCCTGGCTTCGGCCGAGTGGCTCATCGCGAATGGGGCCCGCAGCATTGCCCTGATTGGACGAACCGGCACCACGAGCCCGGAGACGAGCGCGACCCTCGCGCGGTGGCGTGCCGCCGGGATCGACGCCCGGATTTTCTCCGCCGACATTTCGCACGCGGGCGAGGTGGCGGCCTTGTTCAAAGAACTCGGCGAAACCATGCCGCCGCTGCGGGGCATCATCCATGCGGCCACGCGCTATGAGAGCGCCACGTTGGCCAATGCTGATGCGAAAAACTTCCGCGCCTCGATTGGTCCGAAAAGTCTCGGAGCCTGGCATCTGCACGAAGCCAGCGGCGGTCTGTCGCTGGACTTTTTTGTCATGTATTCCTCGATCGCCGGCGTTTTGGGCAACGCGGGACAGGCCGGCTACGCCGCCGCCAACGCCTTTCTGTCGGCCCTGGCCGCCCGACGCCGCGCCGCCGGCCAACCCGCGCTGGTGGTCAGTTGGGGAGTCTTGAGCGACGCGGGCCATGTGGCCGAGCATGCCGAAATCGGCGCGCTGCTCGAAAGTCGCGGGCTCGGAGGAATGTCGGCGGCCGAAGCCGTATCCGCCCTCGGCGAACTGATGACGGCCGACGCAACCGATGCCATCGTGGCCCGGGTCCGCTGGAGCCGGGAAGCCGGCGGGGTCGGCCTCGGGGCGAACCTCCCGCGGTTGCAGGAGTTGGTCACCGGGACCGCCACGGCGACCGAAGCGGGCGGTGCGACGGTCCGCGAGACCATCCTCGGCCTTCCAGCGGAAGAGAGGCTGCCCGCCATGACCGCGGACCTCATCGGCCAGCTTGCGGAAGTTCTCCGGTTGCCGGCGGCCAGCATCGGACCGGACGCACCGTTGCAGGAACTCGGCCTGGATTCCCTCATTGCCATTGAAACCGTCATCCGCATCGAGCGGCGCCTCGGCATGTCACTACCGCCGGGATTGATCGCCGCCGAGACCACGGTTGAGGACCTCGCGCAGAAACTTTTGCATTTGATCGGCACCACAGCTGTTGCCTCCGCCGCGGCACTTCCCGAGGCCCACGCCAACGAAAACACGCCGCAGGCCAAGCCAAACAGGATTACCTCTGGCTTGTCCGCGGAAACAGCCGCGACCGCAGGCACCGGGAGTTTGGAGACGGAGGCCGGGCCGGAATCGGTCGGCACGGCCTTTTATCTTGAGTGGCTCGCCTTGCGGGCCGCGGAAAAATTCCTCCTCGGCCGCGACATTGCCAGCGCACGAGCCCGCTTGGCCGGATTGCTTCCCGTCTTCCGTCTGGCCCTTCGGCGCGATTGGCAATGGGCGCGCCGGAATCTTCGCCTTGTCTTCGGTCCAAACCTCGACGACCGCCAAATCGGCACGTTGGCCACGTTGGCGATGGAGAACCACCTGGCCAGTTACTTGGAGAGCGCGTTCTCCCACGAGCTGGATTTCAATTTTGAAAACTACGCGGAGTTGTTGGAACTGGCGGGAGATCGCGGGGTGATCCTCTGCGGGGTTCACCTCGGTTCTTGGGAGCCCTTTCTGCGCTGGGCACCGGACATCGGCCTCCGCCTCGCCGCCGTCTACCGCAAGGCGCGCAATCCCATGGCGGAGCGAGTGTTTCAGGAACGCCGCGCACACTACGGAATCGAATGGATTCCCTCGGGCGACAGCCGCGCGATCACCCGCGCGGTGGACGAGCGAAAAATCGTCGCGTTCATGACCGACCTCAACACCTACGGCAATCCGATCTTTTCCGATTTCCTCGGAGTGCCGGCCAGCTGCGCCGCCGGGCCCTACGCCCTCTCGGTGCTGAAAGGAGCACCCATCATTCCCGCCGTGGGAATTCGCGAGTCGGCCGCCCGCGTTTCGGCCACGTTCGCCCCGCCGATCTGGCCCGAAATGGACCGCCCGATTCAGGGAGAAATCAGCCGCTTGGCCGCGCAACTCAACGGCACTTTTGCTCCATGGATCCTCGAATACGCGGAGCAATACAACTGGCTCCACCCCCGCTGGCGCCACCGGCCGGACCGAAGTGTCTGGACGCTTCGGACAGCCGAGGCAGAAATGGCCGCCGCCCGCACCACTCCCTACGCAGTCCCATCCGCCCGCCTCCTGGGCGTGATCGCCAGCGCAGCCGGGGCTCGCTGAACCGCTTTTGCGGTCAGGAGAAGCCATTTTCTTCGTGAGCCTTCCGGCCCAAACCTTTATGCACTACCGACGCCCGGCTGCAGAGACGGCAAGAGGCGTTCGTCTCATCTTTCCCAAACCTGCGCCGTCATGCGCCCCATTCAGGCTGTGACCAAGTGCGGCAGCTTGGCGGGAACACCGCCTCCCGGAATCCATGCCCAATCCCGACAACATTGAGTTCTGCTCAACTGGATGCTCTTCCGTCCCTTGTGTTACCCATCCCGTTATGGTAAGTAGCAAGTCTTTCTGTATAGCCTCGGCCCGTCGCGTGATCGCGGTCCGCAACGAGTGCCAGGGATCCGAGCGATCAGCTTGACCATGCTGCAGTTACTCGGCCGCAAGCAGGGGAAACCATGAAGAAAGCGGTCATCACCTACATTCTCGATGGCTATGACCGGCTGAAGGATCCGGCGGTTGTCACCCCGGGCTGGGATTACCTGTGTTTCAGCGATGATGACTTTGGTTCTGAAATCTGGAAACCGTTGCCGCTCCCGCCCTCCCCTTTCGGCACGATCTGCCCGAAGCGCAGAACCTCGTTGCTCAAGATCCAGCACTTTGACTACGTCAGCGAAGATTACGACCTAGTCATGACGCTCGACGGGTCCATGACCATCAATTGCAACCTCGACGCGTTTCTGGACGAATTCTGGACGGACCAAACCGACTTGCTGATCGCCCGACACTTCGAGCGCAACTGTCTCTACGCTGAGGCCAAGGCGGTGCTTGTCCTGCCTCAGACGGAATGACCTGATGGATTGAATGGGCTAAGCTACGGGCAAAGCCGAAAGGAACCCCGTAGCATGAACCAAACAGAACCGACCAAGACCGAAGGCCCCGCCCCCCGCCGTTAC
>Ga0247836_1004714_pt1 | contig 16682 bp, 9 predicted proteins | sample LaCruzMarch2015__4_FD_187116 | JGI IMG/M metagenome (GOLD analysis project Ga0247836, IMG submission 187116) | Freshwater microbial communities from meromictic Lake La Cruz, Castile-La Mancha, Spain - LaCruzMarch2015_14m | ecosystem: Environmental > Aquatic > Freshwater > Lake | place: Spain...
GCTAAGCCCGCTGGGCTCAACCGCCGGATGCGGAAAACCGCATGTCCGGTGGTGTGGGAGGGGTGACGGGCGCAATCCCGTTACCCCGACCCGATCGAACGACTGGTAGTAGTCGCCCGAGTACCAGTCCCGACACCACTCCCACGCATTGCCGTGCAGGTCGTGCAGGCCCCAAACGTTAGCGAGCTTCCGGCCGACCGGATGGGTCCCGTCACCCGTTTCGCGGCCATACCAGGCGTAGTCGGTGAGTTGTCCCTCGTCGTTTCCGAAGCAGTAAAGCCCATCGCTACCCGCCCGGCAGGCGTGCTCCCACTGCGCCTCGCTCAGCAGTCCGTAGGTCTGACCGGTCTCTCGACTCAGCCAGTCGCAATAGGCTTGGGCATCCTTCCAACTGATGCAGACCACGGGGTGGCGGTCGTCCTGCGCAAAATAGGGGTTGCGCCAGCTCGCGTCCTTCTTTTCGCCCCAGTTCCCTTTGACCAATACATAGGCACCATCCCCCTGCTCCGCCTCGGTGCGGTAACCGGTCGAGTCGCAGAACCGCCGAAACTCCCCGACCGTGACCGGGTACTTGCCGACGGCATAGTGGCTCAAGGTCACGTCATGGACCGGCCGCTCGTCGTCGGCACCGACACCCGCGGGACTGCCCATGCGGAAGGTGCCGCCGGGGAGCCAGACCATCTCGGGGGCCTCGCCCGAACCATCCGTGAAAGGGTCGCGAAAGGGGGTGGGCGCGGTGGGGGGCGGCGTTGGAACCGGGTCCGGGACGCGGGGTGTCGGCGCCGGGGGAGGATCCGCGAGTGCCTGGGCAAGGCGCTCGCCGCCGCGCAGCCAGGCCCCGCCGCGGCGCCGCGCGACATCCACCGCGATAAGCGCGAGGGCACGCTCCCAGGGGTCGCCGTCCAGCAGCCCCGCGGGCAAGCGGAAGGGCGCGCCGGCCGCGGCGTCCTCGATGAGCAGGGGCCAGTCGGCCGCCGGGTGCTGACCGGAACGCCGCAGCGCGCTGGTCAGGGTGCACAGTACGGTCCAGGCCTCGTTGCGGGACACCAGATTGGCGAGGGCACGCACGACCGGGCCGGTGTCCGGCCGGTCGGTGCCCTGGCCGACCAGGCGATAGCTCTTGGGATGACCCGGACCCGCGGGCCGGTGCAGTTCCAGCAGGCCCCCGGAGAAGACCTCCGCGAGTGCGGACAGGTCCTCGCCGGGCTGCATCGCCCGTTGCACCAGGAGCATCATCCGCACCGTGAGGGGATAGGGCAGGCGCGACAGATAGCCGGCCAGTCGGCGCGCCGCCGGGGACGCCACCGACAGGAAGCGCTCCAGCCGCTCCGCGGGGGGCGGGTCCGTGCCGTAGGGAGAGGCGGCGCCGAGCGCGACCCCCGGGCCGTCGAGGCGATAGCCGATCAGTCCCGCCGCCGGCCCGCCGCCCCGCAGCAGGTCGACCAGGGTGCGCACGCCCCAGGGCGTCTGGCTGATGACCGGCAAGGCGTCGGCGTCGCCCGCGAGTGGCGCGATCACGGGGAGCTTGGGGTCGCGCGTCCGCGTGACGCCGAGCCGGACCTCCACGCCGGCGCCGAGCGCCGTGTCGATCCAGCGGTTCGCGGGCAGGAGTTGCACCAGGACCGCGAGTCCGTCCCGACCCATCCGGTTCAGCAGCCGGTAGGTGGCAGGGTCGTACCAGGCGCGGGAGATGCCGTCCGAGAGCACCAGGGTCAGCATGTGCCCCGGCTCCGCGCCGGGCAGCGGCGTGCCGAGTGCCGCCGCGGGCACGGGTCGCCCGGCCTCGAACAGACGCGGGGCCGCCGTTGCGCTCTCCAGGTGGCGGATGCGGACGGTGCCGAAGGCCCCGGTGCGCCGCAGCAACGCGGTGAGTTCCCGCACCTGGGGCTCCCAGATGGCCATCGCCGGTCCGCGGTCGATGACCAGCGTCAGGTCGAGCCAGGGCACGGAGCGCGCCCGGTAGACCAGCCCCCAGAGGCCCTGACGGTTGAGGCGCTGCTCGACGAACCGCTCCACGGTGGCATCGAGGTCGAGCGCGCACGCGCGGCGGGACGGACGCCGCCGACGGAGCATACGCCAGGCCCGGCCCAGGTGCAGCGCCTGGGGCAGATAGGAGCGTTCGGGAACCGAAACCGCAGACGCCGCAACGGCGCCCGCCGCCGCCCGCGCGGTCAGCGGAAAGGCGGGAATGCCCGCGGCTCGCTCGGGCTCGGGACTGCCCGTGGCGTGCCCATCACGGTGGCGGCTGTCCGGGCCATCGCCGGACGCGGCGGGCGGGTCGTTCCGGTCCGCGGCGCCGGGCGTGGGGGCAGCCGGCGGCGGCAGGGGCGGAGCGCCGTCGGCGTTCAGGGTCGACCAACCCGGCGTGACCCGGCCGATGCGCAGCGCCAACCAGACCGCACCGGCCAGCTCGCGGCTGTCGGGCCGCAGGCCGAGGTCAGCGAGGACGCGCATCAGCTCGGCGATCGGCCCGGCACCCGGCCCAGGCGCGGCCGGCGGTGGATTGTGCGGTTCGATCATGGGCGCAAGCCGCTCACACCGGGTGTCCTTCCTGCATTACTGCACGGGACGCCAGAGGCGCCGAATCAGCGCGTCCTTGTCCTGGGGCGCGGCGCGTCCCTGCTCGAGGCGCGCCTCCACGTCGACGTTGTGCAGTGCCAGAAAAACGGCGTGCAGCAGTTGGTCCGTCGCGAGGTTATTCTCGCTCTCGGTCCGGGCAGTCAGAAAACCCTGGACGATCGTGTTCACGCGCTCCCGGAGTTCGGGGTCCTCGCCGAGCTTGAGATGGGTCTGGACGATCTCGGCAAGATCATCCGGGTCCGGCGGCTGGATATCGAGTTCCAGGCAACGGCGGCGAAAGGCGGGCGGAAAGTCGCGCTCGTCGTTACTGGTCATCAACACGATGGGGAACTCACTGCAGCGCACCACCCCCTTCTCGATCGAGACCGGGCGCGCGCTGCCATCGTCCCCCGGCTCGGTCAGCACCACGCGGTCGCGGTCGGTCAGGCGCGCAAGCTCCGGGATCGTAAACTCGCCCTCCTCGAAGACATGCAGCAGGTCGTTCGGCAGGTCGATGTCGCTCTTGTCCAGCTCGTCGATCAGCAGCACGCGCGGGCGCCCCGGCGCGGAGGTGGCCAGCGCGGCGCCGACCGGCCCGAGCTTCATGAACGCCTCGATGGGCGGCGGCGTCATGGCCTCGCCGAGCTGGTCACGAAGCAGGGAGGACTCCTGCAGCCGGCCGATGGCGTCGTAGCTGTAGAGCCCGTCCTTGAGTGCCGTGCGGCTGGTGATGGACCAGCGCAGGACCGGCGTCAGCCCCAACTGCCGGGCGACGGCATAGGCGAGCGTGGTCTTGCCCACCCCCGGCTTACCGCGCACCAGGAGCGGCCGGCGCAGCCAGATCGCGGCGTTGATGACGTCGAATTGCTTGGGGTCGATCTTGAAGTCCTTGCCGCGGTCCGCGGCCGGGGTCGCGGCGAAGGTCCGCCAGGGCGGAGCTTCCTTCAGGTTGGCGAGGCCGCCATTGGGCGGCGTGTTGCCCGGACCGACGATCCACCAGCTCGGGGGGGTGCTGTTTGTCTCTGCCACCTGGCTGCTCCTGTTCTCTTGTCAATGCTCGGGTTCCGCGCGGCGACACTGGACGGCGGGGGCTACCCGTCCGGGTCGCGCATGGGCTGGGGGAGGCGCCGCCGCAACGGATGATCCATCAGCAACCCGATGCGGAAGCGCGGATTGCCGTGATCACTTTCGAGTTTGCGGCGCAGGGCTCTGAGTTGCTCGGGGACCTTCGCCACCTTGCAGGAGCCAAGCGCCGCCTGCAAACAGGCGAGCGCGGTGCCGCCGTGGTCCAGTCCGCGCCGGAGCCAGATGACGACCGACAGACCCGCCGCGGCACACAGATCGATCTGCGCGGCCCCATGCCCGCACGCCTCGATGACAGCGACGCGACCCTGTGCCCGCAGCGCATCGAGGCCGTCACCCTGCATTGCGGTGCAATCGCAGGCGTGGGCCTTGAACTTGCGCTTGAGAACGGTATTCCAGTGATCCTTACGGTAGCGATTCTCGCGTCCCTCGAAGCCCGCGACCGAGCGCAGCACCACCGGATGCCGCAACCCGAGCGTGAAGCCGTCCCCGGTCCGCCAGACCTCCGGCGCGGCGTCCCAGCGCATCATCAGGTCCGACTTGGCGACGACTTCGACACCGCCGGCGAAGCGCGCGCCATCGAGATGCTCCATGATCGCCGCAACTGCCTGTGGGCGTGACACGACACCGGGGAGTGACACCGAGTCCGGATCCAGGGCCGCCAGGTCGACCTGGCCTAGCCCGATCGGCAGATCGACACGTCGATGCTGTTCGGGGGCCTCATCCCCCCGACTCCAGAACTCATAGATCTCGATGGCAAAGATATCGGACTCGCCGCCGCTCAGGCGCACAACCAGGGCCGTCTTGCACAAGGTTGTTGCGATGCGCGTGCAGACCTCATCGATCGCCGACGATGGGATGTCGTAGAAGTCCTGGATCGCGCAGGCCAGCATCCCGATCCGCTCTTTGAGCGTAGGGCTGCGGACGCGCGACTCAGCATAGTTGAGCAGCCCGATCGCCAGGGGTTGCTCGGCATGGGTGAACTCAAGCAGCCAGTGCGCCTGCCGATACGCGGATTTGCCGGGGGCTGGCAGGCAGTGATCGACCGCGGCGCGGACGTCCTCGATCCATTCGTGCCAGGGAGGGGGCACTCCCCCATCGGTTTCCGACAGGAGGTCGGCCAGACACCGGGTCAGATCGGTATGTCCGTCCGGTGCGGTACCCGCGCCGGACCCGCACTCGCGCGCGATTTGCGCTTCCAGATCGTTAATTCGCCGTCTGATTTCCTCTGCTTCTTGATGCGTTCGAACCCGGTCGGCCGCACCGGCGGCGTTGACGCTTTGGCCCAGAGCGGCTTTGTGCTGCGCCAAGAGATCTGCCAGGGCTTCCCGGTACTGATCGCAGAGTTGTGCCTGGAGATCGTTCGCCATCGTCACCCCAATCCGTCGAGCTGCGCCCGCAGCTGGTCGATCCTACTCTTGATCTCCCGGACCTCGGCACCGGCGCGCACCCGGTCGGCCGCACCGATGGCGTTGATGCTCTGATTCAGTGCGGCCTGGTGCTGCGCGATCAGCGCGTCGAGCGCCGCCTGCAGCGACGCGCGCAGTGCCTGATCTATCGGATCACCCGTCGATGCCGGCGCCCGCTGGACCGCCGCGGTCTCCAACAGCCGCCCCCCGTCCCCTTGCCTTGAGCGCAGATAGAGCACGGGCCGGTACCATTCGTCCGGGCAGGGCTCGGCCATGGCCTGCTGCACTTGATGCAGGGCTTCCACCAGCGGCAGCCCCTCGCCCAGACCTTGGTAGAGCAGGCCGGCGAACTCTTCGGCCGCCCGGGTTTCCAGCGGGAAGGGGGTGGCGATCACGGCCGGGACCAGGTCCATCAACTGTTGAGCCAGCCCGTTGAACACGTCGGCCCCACCCCGGCCGGCGGCCGATTTGCAGGCGTTGAGCACCACCAGGCGCACGTCGGCCTGTTTGAGCACGTTGCGCAGGCCATCAATGCTGACCCAATCGGCTCGGCCCGTGTCAGGATCGGTGAAGGCGAGGAATCCCATCGGCGCCCCGTGGCGCTGAAAGCCGCAATCCGGCGCGCCGCAGGGATTGCCGTCGCGTGTGTTGGCGAGCGTCCGGCATTGCTCGCAGCGCCAGCCGAAATCCCCGTGGCCGGCAAAATGAAAGATCGCGGGCTGGTCGCGCAGGGCATGGAGTGCCTTCTGCGCCGCTCGATAGCCCGCGGGTACGACGGGGCTGACCACGAATCGCCCTGCGAGCTTGGTCCCCTTGAGTCCATCGACGATCCGCTCGCGCTCTTGCAGACGCAAACGCGGGAGATCGTCGTCGGCCGGATCGCTCTCCAGGACCAACAGGTGCAGCGTGGGGGCCGGATCGAGCCGCCCCGGCGCCGCCTCGTAGCGCAGATAGCGGCCGACGTGCACGTCGCCATTGGGCAGGCGGTGTTGGTGCAGCAGTTCCCAGGGCAGACGCAGCAGCGGCAGGTCGCGGTCCGGGCGGAACTCCAGGCGCAGGTAAAGGATCGGCCGCGCGCCGGGACGGGCGGTGTGCAGTGCGGTGAAATGCTTTTCGATTTGGAGCGCCAGCGGCTTCAGCAGCAGATCGGCGAGCCAGCCGCGCACCTGAGCCCGCAACTGCTCCCGGTGGATGTCCTGGCCACACAAGTCCGCAGCCGCGAGTGGTGCCGGCGCGCGCCGCAGGAGCTTGAGTTCGGCGAGCCGCGTGATCTCATCCAAGCTGAAGGTGCGTGTTAAAGCGGTGCCGCCGTTCAGATCCAGGGCACGTTCGAACAGATCGAGATCCGTGGACGTGAAGGGTAGCGCAATGGGATCAGGCTCGACCTCGCCGATGACGCCGGAACTGGCGCGTAACCTCAGCGCCCAGGATTCAGGCTCCAGTGCCGGCGCGATCTGAAGCTCAGATGCGTCCATCCCTCACCCCCGGCACGCTGCGTCCGGCGCACTGCGCGGGCGGTTCAAACCGGGTTGCCGGACCCACCGCGGGTCCCGCGGGCCACTGCCTTGGCGGCCGTCTGCGTCACCCGCTCCCGCTCGGCGTCACCGAGCTGGGCGAGGTATTCCTCTTTGCTCAGCAGCGGGGACAGCTTGATCGTGACCGTCTGTGTCAGTTGGCTGCCCAGCGTGGTCTTGGTGTCGACCCCGGCGTCGGCGCGCAGTCCGAGCACCGCCAGACTGATCCCGAGGCCGGCCTTGCCCCCCTCGGCTTTCTCCCGTCGGGCGACGACTTGGGCCGCGATCTCCACGCCATCGATAAAGAATGCCGGGTTGTTTCCGGCACCCTTGGTCAGGAGATCGGTCTTGATCTGCTCGATCAAATCCGCCAACGAAATCAGCTCCAGTTGCTCGCTCATCACTCCTCCTCAAGGGACACGGGAATGCCATCGGTACCGATGCCGCGCAACGGCGACAGCTCGTTATGATACGCGCAGCCGATGTGCGCGTGGAGCCCGTAGGATGCGGTGAGGAGCGTACACTGGTGGCGAATTGCGCTCAAACGGGCGTATCCGCCGCACCGGCTTGGCTCAGATCCGGAATGTCTGCCGCGTGACGGCCTTAGGTTACACTTGCGACTGACGCCAACCCCCAGAGGAGGACCGCGGCGATGAATCCGCTCGCGCATTTCGATCCTGATGACCCCTATCCGGAGAGCGACGGCGAGCCCATGGCGGAGAATACCGAACAGTATGAGTGGCTGGTCAAGATCAAGGAGAATCTCGAGATCCTCTTTGCGCAGGACCCGCAGGTTTTCGTCGCCGGGGATCTTTTCTGGTATCCGGTCCCCGACCGGCGGATCGCCGGCCCGGTGGCCCCGGACGTGATGGTCGCCATCGGCCGGCCAAAGGGCCGCCGGGGCTGTTACAAACAGTGGGAAGAGGGTGGTATCGCCCCTCAGGTGGTGTTCGAGATCCTCTCGCCGGCGAACAGTCTCAAGGAGATGGCCGATAAGCTCGCCTATTACGACACCTACGGGGTCGAGGAATACTACGTCTACGATCCGTCCGCCAACACGCTGGAGATTTGGCTGCGCCAGGAGGGGCGGCTGCGGCGGATGTCGCATCTGAAGGGCTGGGTCAGCCCACGGTTGGGTATTCGCTTTGCGTTGACCGGCGAGACGCTGGAGATCTTCGATCCGCAGGGGCAGCCGTTCTTGACCTCGGTCGAACTCGCCGCGCGCTTGCGCGATGTGGCGGCGCGTGCCGAGGAGGAGCGTGTGCGTGCCGAGCAGGAACACGCGCGTGCGGAGCAACTGGCCGAACGGTTGCGTGCCCTGGGGTTCGAGCCTTGAGCCTGGGAGCCCGATCTAAGGGTGCGAGTTCGCCACCAGTGTCAGGAATGGACCCTGATGGCGAATTCTTCGTGGCCAAGCGTTGATTGGGACCGGCAGGTTCGGGGAAAACGTTTCGGAAGGGGCAAATGCCCCGTCCAGCCTAGGTACTCCGGCTCCCACGCTCCAGCGTGGGAGCACGTGCGGGCGCTCCGCGTCCTACGCCAAGACCGGACGCGGAGCGCCCGCCCGGCATTCCCACGCGGAGCGTGGGAACGAGAAGCCGCGCCGTCGGCACTTAACTTAATGGCATTGACGCTCCAGCGTGGGAGCGAGTGAGATCGACATCACCTGCGCATGAAACTGCTCTTGGTGCGCAGACTGCCGCTACGGTGATGATGGAAGATGCAGGTCAGCCACTGGGCTTCCATAACCACAACAGTCACGCGCCTTTCGCGGTTCCTATCGGGTACTCACATTACGGAGCAGCCATGTCCAACCAGGCCCCCGCCCTACTCCCGATGCTGCAAGGCTTGATCGGCACCCTGTCGGTCAGCAGTCTCGCACCGGCCTTCGACCACAGTAACCGACCGCTGATCGATCTGTTGGCCGGTTGGCTGGATGCGGCCGGGTTTCGGGTCGAGATCCTGCCGATCCCCGGCCATCCGGGCAAGACCAATCTGCTCGCGACCCTGGGCGCCGGGCCTGGCGGACTGGTCCTGGCCGGACACACGGATACGGTTCCCTATGACGAGCCCTATTGGTCCTACGATCCGCTGGCGCTGACCGAGGCGGACGGCCGTTATTATGGGCTTGGCACCGCGGACATGAAATCTTTTCTGGCACTGGCGATCGAGGCGGCGCGCGGACTGACGCCGCGGGACCTGACCCGACCGCTGATGATTCTTGCCACCGCGGATGAAGAATCGTCGATGACCGGCGCGCGCGCCCTGGTCGATACGGGCCGCCCGCTGGGGCGCTATGCGGTGATCGGTGAGCCCACGGGGTTACGGCCGGTGCGCACACACAAGGGGGTGATGGGCGAGGCGGTGCGGCTGATCGGGCGCAGCGGCCACGCCAGTGACCCGCGTCTGGGCAACAATGCGCTGGAGGGGATGCACGAGGCCCTGACCGCCATCCTCGCCTGGCGCGATGAGCTGCAGCGCACCCATCATCACCCGGCCTTCGCGGTCCCTTATCCGACCATCAATCCGGGTTATATTCATGGCGGCGACAACCCCAATCGCATCTGCGGCGACTGTGAATTGCACCTGGACCTGCGCGTGCTGCCGGGTCTCGACCCCACGGACCTGCGCGACGAACTCACCCGGCGGGTGTCGGCCGTGGCCGAACGGCGCGGGCTTGCCTGGGTGGTGGAGCCGTTGTTTCCGCCCATCCCGGCGGTCGAGACACCGGCGGGCGCGGCGATCGTGCGGGCCGGCGAGGCACTGACCGGGCATACCGCCGAGGCGGTCGGTTTCGGTACCGAGGCCCCGTTTTTTGATCAACTGGGGATGCAGACGCTGATTTTAGGACCCGGCGACATCGCCCAAGCCCATCAACCGGACGAGTTCCTGGAAATCGCCCGTATCCCGCCGACCATCGAACTACTGCGCGGGTTCATCCGACGGTTTTGTATGGAGTGATGATCGATGCGGGGGTCAATGTCCGGCTTGATCATGGCCTTAGGGGGAATGGCTGTCATCGGGCCGTCCCTGGCACGTCGTTTTACTTTTTCTCGAATAGACTGAATCAGGTGCTGCTGGGACGCCCGCCGACGGATGCGGCCGGAACCGGTGAACAAGACCCCGAACCGGAGGAACAATCACGGGCGTTGTTGACCTGGGTATTCGCTGCCTGCTTCCCACAGGCGGCGTTAGCACCCGCTCCGCTGTCAGCACTGTTTGCTCCGTACCACCTCGCGTAATCCGGCACTCCAGCCATCAAAGGAACAGGGGACAGCAAGATCGCCATTGCCAGAACACGGTTTTTCATTATTAGTCCTCTCAGTAGTTATAGCTTCGCCGACCGGTCGACCTGAAGATCGGCCTGGATTCACGCAATCCTGGACTGCGTCAGACTTAGATGAGTGAACCGCCGATAAGTCCGACTGCCAACGTCAACTATAGCAGGGTTGTTCAGATCGTCAACCGTCTCGTCGCAATTTTCTTGGCTATACCGCTCGCGGTGTCGGCGGCAACCGCTGGCGAGTGGTCAATGGTATCGGGATATGCGCGGCAAGGTATCCGGGTGTTCTGCATCAATAAGTGCCGGACAGCGCCCGGTACGCCTCCCGAACAGGTCAGACGGGGATGCGCTCGAATCGGACAACGACGGCGGTAACGTTATCGCGCCCGCCCGCGTCGCAGGCGCACTGCACCAGCGCCTGGGCCGTGCGCGACGGGTCGACACCGCCGTCCGTGCCGGCGAGCACGGCAGCGATCTGCGGATCGGTCAGTTCTTTGTCCAAACCGTCGCTACATAGCAGGTAGCGGTCGCCGTCACGCAGGGGTTCGATGCGGGTGTCGATCTCAACCTGAACGTCCGCGCCGATGGCGCGGGCCAGGACATTGGAGTACGGGTGGCCTTCGGCCTGTTCCGGGGTCAGCAGCCCCTGGTCGACCAGGGCCTGCACCTGGGTGTGGTCACGGGTGAGCCGGACGATGACGCCGTCACGCAGCCGGTAGACACGGCTATCCCCCACCCACAGGATGCCGCAGTGATCGCCGACCGCGATCAGGGTGACGATGGTGCTGCCGATGACGTCGCTGCCGGCCGCCGCGGATTCATCGAACAGCGCGCGGTTGACGGCGGTCAGCGCCGCTCGGACAGCGTCGCCGGCCGCCCCGAGCAGGCGGGGGTGCGGCAGGGCCGCGAGCGCCTCGACCAGCAGCCGACTCGCCCGATCGCCGTCGCGGTGCCCGCCCATCCCGTCGGCGACCGCCCAGAGCCCCAGGTCGGGGCGATCCAGGAAGGCGTCCTGATTGACGGAGCGGCGCATGCCCTGATCGGTCGCACCACCCGAGATCCAGCGGAAGCCCGCGCAGGGATTGTCCACGTCAACCCTCCGGATTCGCGGTGCGCGGTGCCTCCCCGAGCAGCCGCCAATCGCCCCCGGACCAATCGCCGTTGAGGAGCGCGGCAAAGCCATCGGGCGGCGGCAACCCCTGACAGGCCAACAGCGAGGGTGCAACCAGGTCGGACCCCTGGCCCCACCACAGGCTGTAGGCGAGGAACACCTGATTCATGGCCTGGTCCAGCAGGGTCGGGCAGGCGCCGGCGGCCGGTCCGTCGGCCGTACTCAGGTGCCAGGCATTGGGTCGTCCACGACCTGGGTCGGGAGGGCAGAGCACACCATCCACGGCGATGGGGTCACCCAGCGCCAGGACTTTGGCGTCGAAGTCATCCAGCGAGAAGGGGTCATCGAGGACGGACAGGGCCAGCGCCTCCGCCCGCTCGAACCAGTCGGTGACCTGCAAGAGCCGGCAGGGGTTGGTGCCCGTCGGCAGCGAACAAGCGAGGGTGAGCGGGAAGTAACGCCCCACCCGGTCCACGCTCGGCATCAGGACCCCGGCCCAAGCCCCCTGCCCCGCCACGCCGGGACTGAGAACAAAGCGCCACAGCGGGCTGGTGAGATAGTGCCCCAGCCACGCCTCGCCAAGACGGGTGCGGCTGGCCGCCAGGGAGGCTTGCAGCCATTGGTCCCAGGGCTCGATCAGTTCGGTGGACAAGCGCCGGCCGACGAAGTCACCCAGGTGCGGGAGTTTGCCGTAGAAGCCAGTACCGACCGGGTTCCCCGTGCTCATAGGCGCTCCGGGCAGGCGAAGCCGCGCAATTCGTCCAGTTGGAAGGGATTGCGCACACTCATCGCACGCAACTCGAAAGCTGCCGACAGCCCGCCCAGGGCAAAGGTCAGGCGAAACAGTTCCGGCTGTCCGGTCGGTTGCAGCTTGGCGCGGTCCAGCACCCGAAACCAGGCCCAGGAACCCTCTTCGGTCTGACCCGGGGTCTTGCCGTCGACCCCGGTGAACACCAACCGCACCTGTCCGAACCCGTCGGGAGGAGGCCATTTGAGCACCTGCGCCTTGATTGGCCCATGGCGGTAATCAAGGAGTTGACCGCCCAGATCGAGCGTGACCTGGGTCGCCCGCGGGTCGAGACTGGTCGGGGTCAGTGCAAACTCCACCCCAGGGACCTTGGCTCCCGCCGCGAAGAAAGCGTCGCGGATGGTCGCGGCCCGCTGGAACGCGGTCAGGACCGACGCGGGGATGCCCAAGTCGGCGTTCACCCAGCGCCACTGGCGGCGCGAGGTGTCCACCAGAGGGGCCAGGTTGGTCTTGAAGAAGGTCTCCAGCAGTCCGCCGGGGCCGAACAGTTGCCCGAAGTCGGCCAGAGTGGTGTCCCTGGCGCTGCCCTTGTCGAATGGGTAGCGGCCCTGGATCGCCTCGCGACAGAACGGCAGGATTTCGGATGTCCAGAGATTGTTCAGGTGCGACCGCGCGCCCCCGGCCACCAGACCGGCGCTATCCTCCGCCAGCGCACCGAGCAATGCGGCGAGGACCGGCGGTTGGGCGGCCGCCGCCTGTTTGGCCGCCTGGATCTCGGACCCGGTGCCGACCGCCAGGGTGCCGCGCCCGGTGGTGGCGGCAGCGGCCACTGACCGCAGGTGCACCCCGAGCTGGCCGACACTCTCCAGGGACTTATCCAGCGGTGCGGGCCGATCGCCCTTACCCTGCACCAGATCGTGCAGCCAGGCGAAACGGCGCGTCACATAGGCTTCCGGCGCCTCGCCCGGCTGCTCTTCAGTGGTGGGGGTATCGAAATAGCGGCCGACCTGGTTGCGCAGGTTAGTGACCATGCTCGTGGCGCCGGCGGCCCTGGCCGCGATCTTGGCCGCCTTGTCGCCGGCCGCCTCCGACTCGGACGGGCGATCCAGTGCAGTCTCGCGGGCCGCCGCGACCAGCAGTCGGCGCAACGGCGAGTCGTCCGGGGAGGCGAGCGCATCGGCCACCTCGGCCGCGTGCGGCAAATCCCGCGCCGGGACCACTCCGAGGTCTTCGAGCAGGCTGTTCCACTGCGCTACATAGTCGCGCAGATAGGCCGTGCGGACGGCTTCGATCAGCGCCTTGGCCTCGGGGCTGCCGGGGGTGAGCCGCGCGGTCGGGCCCAGGACCCAACTCTCCGCGGCCTCGTCCGCGATCAGGCGGGCAGTCACCGCGTCGAACCCCTGATGGTAGCCCGCGTAGGTGTAGAGCGCGGGAATGCCCTGGTTGATCGGCTTGCCGCTGCGCCGCTGGAACACCAGCTTGGCCAGATCGCCGCCGGCGGTGGCGATGGTGAAGTCGGGCAGCTTCGCGCCAGGGCCCGCTTGCTTCAACTGCGCATAGATCCTGGCGGCCGGCGGGGCACTGCTCAGGATTTCGCGCGCCTGCCCGATCAGGTCCGCATCCAGTGCCAAGGGTAACGGACTCGGCCGGGTCTCCAGCAAGGCGGCCAGATGGCCGGCCAGGGCTTCGCGCTGCTCGGTCGTGGTCTCCCGCGGAAGACTGCGCGCCCAGTCACGCTCGATCGAGATCTGCAACTGATCGGGATCGTAGTGCTCCGCATCGTCCAGCATCAAATAGGAACGCAAGGCGTCGTAGAGAGTCGCCGGGTCGGCCGCGCCCTGGCGGATCTGCTCCTCCAGCCGCAGGATCACCGCGGGCAGCAAGGCGCGCATCAGGACCCGTCGATAGGTCCGCTGCGCCTGGGAGCCAAGCTTATCCCCCTGATACAGACCGAACCCCATGGTCAGCGGTGTGCCGGCGTCGCGCTCGGCATAACCGCCTGGAATGCGGCGGGCGGCGTCGAGCAGCGGCAGCACGGCGAGCACATCGCGCCCGCCGGGCTCGAGCGCATCGATCTGGGTCTGGATCGCGGCGACCTGAGTGGCGACCTCGGCGATGTAGGCGCGGTTGCGCGCGTAGCTCAGACTCCAGAGCGCGCCGGCCGTCACGGCGAGCAGCACGGCCCCTGCATAAGCGCCCCAGCGCAGCCAGCGCCGCTGCTGTTCCCGGCGCGGGTCGAGCCCGGCGAGCGGGGCCTCCGGAAACACCACCTCGGTGAGCAGACGGTTGACGAAGAACGTCTTGGCAGTGCCGTTGAAGGGTGCCGGCCCCTGGCGCCCCAGGCCAAAATTGGCGGCGATCGCCGCGAGCACCCGGTCGATCGGGGTGCCGGTCTGGGTGCCGCTGGTGAAATAGACCCCGCGAACAAGGGGCCGTACCTCATAGCGGGTGGACTCCAGCGCGTCCGTGAGAAACTGCTGGATGGTCTCGCCCAGCGCGGCGAACTGACGCGGGAAGTTGAACACCAGCCCGCGCCGCCGGGGGTCGCGCTCCTCCTGCATCCGCCCGAGCAGACGCTGATCGAGCCGCTGCGACAGCGCCTGGTGCTCGGCGTGGAAACCGCTCAGTGTGCCGGGGGCCGTGGGGGCGGGATCGAAGGGGAAGGTCATGCCCCACACCTGTTCACGCCCCTCTTTGCCGAGATCCGCGAAATACTCCATGAAGCCGGCCACCAAATCGGCCTTCATGAACAGGACATAGAGCGGGACGCGAATGCGGAAGGCGGTGTAAATCTCCTGCACGCGTTGGCGGATCGCCTGGGCATGGGCGGCCCGCTCGGTCGGGGAGAGTTGCAGCAGATCGGATAAGCTGACCGCCACCAGCACCCCGTTGATCGGGCGACGCGGGCGATGGCGTTTGAGCAGCGCCAGAAAGCCGGTCCAGGCGGCGTTGTCGACCTGGGCATAACTGTCCTGCGTGGTATAGCGCCCCGCCGTGTCCAACAGCACGGCCTGATCCGAGAACCACCAATCGCAGTTGCGGGTGCCGCCCACACCGCGGACCGGGTCCTGCCCCAGCCGCTCGGCGAGCGGAAAGCGCAGCCCCGAGTTGATCAGGGCGGTGGTCTTGCCGCAGCCGGGCGGGCCGATGATCAGATACCAGGGCAGTTGATAGACCCAGTGCCCGCCAAGCCCTTTGCGGCCCGCTGAGCCCTTGAGCAGCGATAGCGCCTCATCGAAGCGCTGCTTCAGCGTCGCCAACTCCTCCGCGGAGGCCGCCTGGGTCGGGTCGGGCGCGGCGGCGGGAACGGCCGCGAGTTGCTCCATCAGCCGGCGGTTGCGCAGCCGCGCCGCAACCGCCGCGCCGATCTGCCACAGCGCCCACAGGGCGAAGAGACTGCCGATGACCCACCAGCGCGCCGCCTCCGGCTCCAGCGGCACGCGCCCGGCGAAGCCGAACAGGGGGCCGATGAACCACACCAGGGCCGCCAGCGCAGCCGTGCCTAACAGGGCCAGGAACCACCGTGCCGTGAGAAATCCAAACACTGCCTTCATGGTGCGAGTCCCTCCGCGCGGGGTACGGACAGCGCCCCAGCGGCAGGCGACCGGGCCGCGCTCGGCCGCTGCAGCGTGATCTCGACGCGGCGGTTGCGCGCATCGCGGGGGTTTTCCGGCACCACCGGCTCGGCGTCGGCGCGGCCCTCACCGGTGAAGCGTCCCGGGTCTTTGGTGAGCTGCCCGAGCCGTTTGGTCACCTCGTCCGCGCGGGCTTGCGACAGGTGCCAGTTGGATGGATAGCGCAGGGATTTGATGGGGGCGCTGTCGCTGTGGCCGGTCACCAGTACCGGACCGGGCAGTTGCGCCAGGGCCGCGGCGATGCGCTCGATCAACGGTATGACCGTCGGGGTGAGGGTGGCCTGCGCCGAGGCAAAGAGCCCGTCACCGCGGATCGTCAGGGTCTGGCCTTGCGGTCCCTCGACGACGGCGATTCGCTCTGCGCCGATATCGTCGGCGAGCAGGGTACGCAGGGTGGTCCGGGGGACCTCGGGCGTGGGCGCGACCGGCGGCGGCAGGGCGCGGCGCGGCCGGTCCGCCGGATCGGGAATCCCCCGATCGAGGGTCGCCAGCGACAAATAGACTGGGTCCGAGTCGCGACTGAGCGCGAACGTGAAGGCGGTGAAGAGTCCGAGCAGCAAGAGGCCGGCGACGGCGGAGAGCACCCACAGTGGAACCTGCTGGATCAGCGGGTCGCGTTGGGGCGTCACCCCTCGCCAGTGCGGAGAGAGTTCCCGCTCCGGTTCGCCGCGCTGGGCGCGGATGGTCTGGTACAGGTTGGTGCGGACCCCTTCGAGTTGATCGCGGCCCCCGTCACGCACCCGGTAGCGACCTTCGAACCCTTGGGCCAGACACAGATACATCAATTCCAGAAGATGCAGATTACCGGCCGGGTAGGTCAGCAGGCGGTCGAGCGCATCGAAGAACTTCTCGCCGCCCCAGGTCTCATTGTGGAAGCTGACCAGGAGCCCCTGTTTGCTCCAGATGCTCTGGCTGCCCCAAGGGGTGTCCAGCACTGATTCATCCAGCAGGGCACACATGACATAACGCGCCGGCAGCACCACCGTATCCGCCAGGCCGCGGGCCCGGGCGCAGTGCTCGAAGTCCCGTACCTGACCCACCAGACGCTCGCGCAGCCCCGCCGGGTCACGGTGCGTTGCGCTGCCCCGCAACTCACCGGCGACGCTGAGCAGGTCGCCGGCACAGGCGACCAGTGGGTTGTCGGTGGCGATCGGCAGCGGCCGCGAACCCGCCCCAGGATCAGCCGCAGCCGCCGGGCGCGGCGGCGCCGGATTGAACGCCGGGGGCGCCATGGGCGGCAGCGGTGCGCCGACGGCCGACCGCCGGCCGCCCGGGGTCGGCCGGATGACGGTCGGACCCGCGTCATTGGGATTGAAAAAAGGGTCGTCGACGGTCACAGG
>Ga0247836_1004718_pt1 | contig 16667 bp, 10 predicted proteins | sample LaCruzMarch2015__4_FD_187116 | JGI IMG/M metagenome (GOLD analysis project Ga0247836, IMG submission 187116) | Freshwater microbial communities from meromictic Lake La Cruz, Castile-La Mancha, Spain - LaCruzMarch2015_14m | ecosystem: Environmental > Aquatic > Freshwater > Lake | place: Spain...
GAAATTAATCACCAGTTAGAGCAAGAGCTAAGAGAACGCTTGATGATTGCCGGTATTGAAGTAATCGAATCGAGGATCAGCAATTTGGCTTATTCTGCTGAAATAGCAGGAGCTATGTTGCAGCGCCAGCAAGCTACGGCTGTTGTAGCTTCGAGATTTAAAATAGTAGAAGGTGCGGTAAGCATGGTAGAAATGGCCTTAGAGCAATTGTCGGCAAAGAAAATTCTAGATTTGGATGATGAGCGCAAAGCCGCCATGGTCAGCAATTTAATGGTTGTTTTATGTTCTGAAAAATCAACCAATCCTGTAATAAATGCAGGTACATTAAACCATTAAAAAAGGTGAAGTTGAAATAATGAGTAAGAAAAAACCATTTGTATTGCGCATTGATGAAGAGATGCTGAAATCCGTTGAAAAATGGGCTGCGGATGAATTTCGTAGCTCAAACGGGCAAATAGAATGGTTAATAAAAGAAGCGCTTAAAAAAGCTGGTAGATTATTAAATAAAGAAAGCAATGAAGAGAACGGAGAAGTTAACGGAGCTTAAGCATGAGTTAGAGGCTTTGTCGCCTCCAGAATTGTTGAAAATTGTTCTTCGTTTGGCTAAGCACAAAGTAGAAAACAAGGAGCTATTGAGTTACCTCCTTTTTGATGCCGAAGATCCTTTGAATTATGCAGAATATTTAAAAGAAGAAATGGAAACTCCGTTTTTACAAGCTGTTTCGCATCCATATTATCTGCTAAAATCTTTAAGGAAATCTTTAAGATTGATAACCAAGTATTACAGATTTACTGGCAATAGAAATGGCGAGGTAGAATTATTGTTAAAACTCGTGAGCTCTTTTCACGAACATTACAAAAGTCATTATAAATATGCTGCATTATCTAAATTCATTTTCCGATGTCTAGACAAGGCTGAAAAAAGTATAGATAAACTACATGAAGATTTGCAGGCAGACTATATTGAATTGCAAAAAGAACTGATGAGAAAATCGATCGCTCGTCTAGGAAACGATTTTAAATAGACAGGTAAAATCCTACATTTTAGAATGAATGGTGTTAAATAAACACCATTCAAACAGTGTATTTGAGTTAAAATCAATATACAATTTTCAATTTTTGTTTGAACAATTATAAAATTTTAATTTAATTAAGTAATTGATTATTAAAATTATAAATATTTTTATTTACCTTATATAATATCTAAATTCTTTTTGTATATGTAATGTATAGGTAGCATTTTAATGATTAGTTATATAGATTAGCAAAATAATTCAGTGTAATAATTACACCAACCTTAATCTCTAACTTAATTAGCTATTGAATGAAAAATTTTACCCTATTATTATTTTGTTGCGTGCTTTCTGTTGGAATTTATGCACAGAAAAACCAAGTTGAAGTAGTAAGCAACGATGCGGGAATGAAAATTACCGTGGATGGAAAGCCATTTATTGTGAATGGTGTAAATTGGGATTACTTTCCAATCGGCACCAACTACTCATATTCTTTATGGAATCAATCTGATGATATCATCAAAAGAGCATTAGATAGTGAAATGTCGTTGTTGAGAAATATGGGTGTTAACACTATTAGAGTTTACGCTGGAATGCCTAAACAATGGATAGAATATATTCATAAACAGTACGGAATTTATACCATGCTTAATCACTCTTTTGGCAGGTATGGACTTACCTTAGACGGGACATGGTTTCCTAATACTGATTATTCAAATCCTAAAGTTATTGATTTGTTACTCAAAGAATCTGCACAATTGGCTGCTGATTACAAAAACACACCCGGATTATTGCTCTATTTGTTAGGTAACGAGAATAATTACGGGCTTTTTTGGGAAGGGGCAGAAACCGAAGATATTCCTATGGCTGATAGAAAATCGACGAAAAAAGCCGATGCATTGTACAAATTGTTTGATAAAGCTGCTGTTGCAATGAAAGCAGCTGATCAATCGCACCCAGTGGCAATATGCAATGGAGATTTGCTATTTCTTGATATTGTTGCGAAGGAATGTAAAAACGTTGATATTTATGGTACAAACATGTATCGTGGGGTTTCATTTGGTGATGCATTTACGCGTGTAAAAAATGAATATGGTAAACCAGTTTTGTTTACTGAATTTGGAGCTGATGCATTTAATGCTTTAGCTAATGATGAAGACCAAAAAGCACAAGCAGAATACTTAATGGGCAATTGGAAAGAGATTTATGAAAACGCTGCTGGTATAGGTAAAGCAAATAACTCGCTAGGTGGTTTTACTTTTCAGTTTAGCGACGGATGGTGGAAATATGGTCAAACCAATAATCTAGATGTACATGATAACAATGCGTCTTGGTCGAATGGTGGTTATATTCAAGATTTTATAAAAGGAGAAAACAATATGAATGAGGAGTGGTTTGGAATCTGTGCCAAAGGTCCAACTAATGGTCAAGGCCTTTATTCACTTTACCCAAGAGCTGCATATTATATTTTGAAAGATGTGCATCAGTTCAATCCTTTATCTGCAGGAAATACCAATGCTACATTAAACAGTTACTTTAATAAGTTAGCAATAGCTGATGCTGAATTGAGGGCTAGGGGCGATAAAGCTGCTTTGGATGGAGAAAAAACTAAGAAAATCAGATTAAGTAGATTATCAGCTAATTTTACTACTTTCAGCACCGGAGGGTCACTCGTTACTACTCCTAAAGTTGCAGATCCCAACATTCTTGTTTTTCCAAATAAGCAAGGTTTTGATCACATGGAGTCATTTTTCGTTGGGGTAGAAGCTAACCCTGCTCCAAATATGAGAGCTAAAGTAGACCTTAACGTGTTGGGTAATAATGCACAAAACCCAATTGATCAAATCTTTTATGAAAATCGAGGCAGGCCAGTTACTGTTGTAGGACCTAATGGTAATTTGAAGCTAGAATCAATCAATCGTGTTCAAGTTTATCAGGCAAGTTATGAATGGAACCACAAACTTTTTGATTTAAAAGGATTCTACAGAACAGGTCATTACCATTGGGGGTATGAAGGCGATTTCTTTGGCCTTTACCCTGAGGCTAATTATGGGCCTAATATCGATATTTACAATGGTTTGGCTCCATTGGGCTTTGAAGTAACTGGGAAAAAGCAATTAAAGAATTTTAAAGTGGCATTTGGACCTCAACTTTGGTGGGGAGCTAATCCAGCAATATTGCTTAAATACAGCAAAGAAATTGCTAAATTCAAAGTAACTGGAATGTTTCATGAAGACTTACAACAGCAAGGTTTAACTGAAAGTTCTTTCGCTATTCCGCAACCTAAAACAAGAAGAGCAACTCTGCACGCGGGCAGGAAATTTGGCAAATTGGGTGTTGATTTAGGTGGAATTTGGGGAGGACAACCTTTAATAGGAAGAGATATTCAGGTTGCTCGTTTGGAAAATGGTGAAACAAAAGTTTATCAAGATAAAATAAAAGCAAGCGATACTTGGGGAGGAAAAGCAAAATTGACTTATGCTGGCGGTAAATTCAACTGGTACGCACAAACTGCTGCAATGGGTTTAGTCGCTTTTGGGTCAACTGCTGATGCAACTCAAACTTTTACCGGCTGGAGGTTGAAAGACAGTGGTAGTGGAAATCAGATTAATGTATTGTCAGGTATGACCTACAGCATTGGTAATTTTCAAATTGCTCCTAATTTTATCTGGCAAAAGCCAATTGAAGGACCAATTCCAGGAGATGTTTTAGCACCGGGAAGACCAAGAAATATTCTGGAAGACCCATTTTCAGTTCGTTCGAACAGAGAAATGACCGCAGCTGAGATTTTGTTTACATACGACCCAACTCCGGGCACTTGGATGTATAATTGGGACAGTGACAGGTCTGAAGATGCTAAAATGGCGATTAGCGCAGGATTGGTTTTCCGCCATTTACCAACTGTTCAAGATGCTGCTATTGGTATCTTTGGTGATGGTAGAACCTTCTTTGCATTTCCTGGTTCAGCACCTGCGCAAGATTTATGGGAGGTTAATACCAGATTGGTATCAAAAATTAACAAGAATTTTGGGTTTATTGCCAACATTTATGCGGGTGATGCACAAGCCAATGGTAGTGACCCGAGGTTAATTAAAAGATATGGAATGGATTTAAGGGTGATTGCCAAGACATTTAAAATCAACTCATTTGTACGTTTTAACGATTGGGGACCTTATGATTATCACCGCGATTTCAACTTAACATTTCCGCTACAATGTATGCTCGATTTATCAGTTAATTTGGGTAACCCAGACTGGTTAAATTTCCCAGGAACTCGTTTGGGTGTGATGGGAACTTATAGAACACTTAATAAATATTCGCCTCGTTATGCACCCACTTATTCAGTAAATGCAGCGGGTGACTTTGTTCCCGATCCTAACGCAATTGGTTTTCCAAATGGTAACGAATGGGAAGTTAGGGTTTATTTACATTTTAATCTTTTTAACTAAAACAAGATGAACACATTTATAAAATTTCATTTCAAGAGCGTTTTAATATTCGGAATTGTGTTACTAACTAGTTTAGCAGGTTGTAAAAGGGATTTGGAAGAATTAACTCCTCCAAAATACCCAACCGACCCCAAAGTTTTTATTGATGGCTTTAGTGCTGGTTTGAATTATGCTGCTTTTGGTGGATCAAATCCTAAGGCTTTTCAAGTTGATAATCAAGTAACTTATAATAATTCAGCAGCTTCTATGCGTTTTGAGGTTCCTGCAGTGAATGACCCGGCAGGTGCTTATGCAGGTGGTTCATTTTTTACAAGTGTAGGTAGAAATTTGTCAGGTTATACAGCACTTACATTTTGGGCTAAAGCGTCACAATCGGCAAACATTGATGTGGTAGGTATTGGAAACGATTTAGGAGCCAATAAATATCAAGCATCTGTTGCTGGTTTGGCAGTGAACACTAACTGGAAGAAATACTACATACCAATTCCTGACCCATCTAAATTTGTAGCTGAAAGAGGCATGTTTTTCTATTCTGAAGGAGCTGAAAGCGGCAATGGATATACGTTTTGGATTGATGAGGTGAAGTTCGAGGAATTAGGAACAATTGCTCATGCTCAACCAGCAATTTTGTTAGGACAAAAAGATACCATTAATTCATTCCCCGGCATAACAACTCAAATTGGAGGTTTATCATCCGTTTTTAACTTACCAAACGGAGTCAATCAAACTATTGATTTGGTTGCTTCTTATTTTGAATTCTTTTCATCAAATGAAGAAATCGCTACAGTGAGTAGCACTGGTGTTGTTTCCATAATAGGAGGTCCTGGAACAGCTGTTATTACTGCTAAAATGGGCGGAAAAGAAGCTAAAGGTTCATTAACGATAATAACTGCTGAACCTTTCGAAACGGCTCCTGTACCAACCAATGATCCAAATGATGTAATCTCGCTTTTTAGCGAAGCTTTTCCAAATGTTCCTGTAGATTATTACAATGGTTATTGGGCGCCTTTTCAAACAACACTTTCAGAAGATTTTACTGTAGGCGGCGATAATATTTTAAGTTACACCAATTTTAACTTTGTAGGAGTTCAATTCTCTGATCCAGTTATCGATGCGACAACAATGACAAATCTTCGGATAGATCTCTTTTTTCCAAATGACATAGCTCCTGGGACCCAATTTAAAGTGCAATTGGTAGATTTTGGAGCCAATGGTGCTTTCGGAGGTGGTGATGATTCAAATCATACGATTACTTTTTCAAGTCCAACCATTAATACTCAAAACTGGATTAGTTTGGATATACCATTGGCTAATTTCACAGGCTTAGCTTCTAGGGCTCATTTAGGACAGCTCATATTTGAAGGTACCAACATTTCAAATTTCTATGCAGATAACATTTACTTCCGTCGTTAAAAAATTAAAACATGAAAAAAATAAATATGATGAATAGCATTAAAATCAATATTGCAGCTCTTTTTCTCATTTTTATGGGTTATGGATGTCAAAAGAATGAAACCCAGGAATTAGAAACCAGAAATTGGAAATTAGTTTGGAGCGATGATTTTGATGGTGATTCCTTAAGTCAACCTGATTCTACTAAATGGACTTACGATTTAGGAACTGGCCAAGGAGGCTGGGGAAATCAAGAACTGCAAAGCTATACCAACAGTCCTGAGAATGTTTCTTTAGATGGAGCTGGTAACTTAAGAATTACCGCAATAAAAATTGGAGATAATATTACTTCAGCAAGAATCAAAACTAAAGGTTTATACAGCCAAAAATATGGTCGTATCGAAGCGCGTTTAAAAACACCTTATGGACCTGGTATTTGGCCGGCATTCTGGATGCTTGGCGATAATATTGATGAAGTTTCATGGCCTCAATGCGGAGAGATTGATATAATGGAATTACGTGGGCAAGCACCTAACATTATTGCGGGAACTTTGCATGGTCCGGGTTATTCTGGTGGAAATCCAATTACAAAAAGTTATGCTTTACCAAATGATCGTTTTGATACGAAGTTTCATTTGTTTGCTGCAGAATGGGACGAAGATAAAATCGACTTTTTTGTAGATGATTTTCTTTATCAACGCATTGAAAAAAAGAGCGTTACCAGTACTTGGGTGTTCGATCAATCGTTTTATATGATTCTCAATGTTGCTGTAGGCGGAAATTATGTAGGTTTTCCTACTTCGGGAACTCCATTTCCTCAATCTATGATTGTTGATTATGTGAAAACTTATCAAAAAGCAGATTAGATAAGTATAAAATACAATTCAAAAATAAGCGCTACAGTTTAAATGACCAATAACGAAAATATACTAATGGATGTAGAAAGTGCTGAAAATCAAAACACTGGTGTTGATATTCAAGTGGTGGAAATTGAGAAAGAAACATTCTTCAAAATTTCGAATCAACAGTTGATGCGTCCATTTTTGATGAGCATTGTGAGTAATTCAAATCATTGGATGTACATTGTTAGTAATGGCGGCTTAACTGCAGGACGAAAAAATCCTGAATATGCTTTATTTCCTTATTATACTGACGATAAATTGACTGAATTTGCTGATATCACAGGAAGTAAATCTATTTTTCAAATTACACATGAAGGGCAATTAAACATTTGGGAACCATACAGCAATAGAAATACATCTAAATACAAGATTAGTAGAAATTTATACAAGAATATTTACGGTAATAAAGTCATTTTCGAAGAAATCAATCACGATTTAGCCATTACTTTTAGATACCAATGGAATTCCAGTAATCTGTTTGGATTTGTGAAAAAAACAGAACTAATCAATCACTCTGAAAATGATTATAAAATTAGTGTTGTAGATGGTATTCAAAACATTATGCCTTTTGGTGTTAACAGCTATTTGCAAACTAATACAAGCAATTTGGTGGATGCTTATAAAAGAAGTGAATTAGAACCAAAAAGCGGTTTAGGCATTTTCGCATTGAGTGCCATCATTTCAGATAAAGCAGAACCCAGTGAATCATTAAAAGCAAATATTGCCTGGTCTTTAGGACTTGAAAATCCAACATATCTTTTATCTTCTTTGCAGTTGGATGCTTTTAGAAATCACAAAGTAATTCACGAAGAAACAGATGTAAAAGGGGAGAAAGGCGCTTATTTTATTTGTTCAGATTTCATATTGGAAAGAGATGCTAGAAAAGCTTGGAAAATCGTTGCAAATGTAAATCAAGACCAAACTCAAGTAGTTAATCTTATTCAGTCGATTGTATCAAAAAACGAAATCGAAAATCAACTTGAATCAGACATTGAATTAGGAACCAAAAACTTGATGGAATTACTAGCCCAAGCAGATGGTTTGCAGTTTACAGCTGATAAGTTCAAAGACGCCCGTCATTTGTCGAATGTGCTTTTTAATATCATGCGTGGTGGAATTTTCGATAACAATTACCAAATCGAAAAGCACGATTTCGTTAAGTATTTAGCAAAAGCTAATAAAGCTGTTTTTAGCACTAATGAAGCTTTTATAAATGCTTTATCAGATGAATTCAGTCAATTAGATTTGGAACAATTGCTTTCAAACAGCAATGATGCCGATTTAATTCGATTGTGCAAGGAATATTTGCCTTTGAAATTCAGCCGCAGACATGGCGACCCGAGCCGTCCCTGGAATAAGTTTTCCATCAACACAAACAGTGAAATAGATGGTTCTAAAATTTTGGATTATGAAGGTAATTGGCGCGATATCTTCCAAAATTGGGAAGCCTTAGTTCATGCTTATCCGGAATTTATCGAGGGAATGATTTTCAAGTTTTTGAATGCATCCACTTTCGATGGGTACAATCCTTACAGGATTACTAAAGATAGTTTCGATTGGGAAATTGTGGAGCCAGAAAATCCTTGGTCTTTCATTGGCTACTGGGGCGACCACCAAATCATTTATCTATTAAAATTCTTAGAATTCGCTCACAATAAAGACCCTAAGATATTATTAAACATTTTTAATGCTGAGTATTTTGTTTATGCCAATGTTCCTTACAGAATTAAGCCATACAACGAAATACTGATTGACCCTAAGAATACGATAGATTTTGATGAAGAATTAGACATTCATATTCGTAAAAAAATAGTTGAAATAGGCGCCGATGGGTCAATGTTGACCAAAGCAGACGGAGAAATATATCATGTAAATTTTCTTGAAAAAATATTGGCCACAGTTTTATCTAAAACCAGCAATTTTATTCCCGAAGGAGGCATTTGGATGAATACCCAGCGCCCCGAATGGAACGATGCCAATAACGCTTTGGTGGGCAATGGCGTATCGATGGTTACTTTGAATTATTTACGAAGATTCTTCAGTTTTTTTGATCAAATACTTATTCAAATTGAAGTTCAGGAAATCTACATTTCAGAAGAATTAGAACTCTTGTTTTCTAGCATTGCAAATACGCTCACATCAAACCAACACTTACTCGTTTCATCCATCAGCAATAAGGACCGAAGAACCATAGTTGATGCATTGTGCGGAGCTGGAAGTAATTACCGAGAGACTATTTACAATACCGGTTTTAGTGGTAAAAAAGCTGAGATAAAAATAGAGGAACTTAAACATTTCATCAACATTTCATTAAAATATTTTGAGCATACTATTGCAGCAAATAGAAGAACAGATCATCTGTATCATGCTTATAATTTGGTATCAATTCATGAGAATGGCGATTTATCACTCGACCATTTAAGTGAAATGCTAGAAGGTCAGGTGGCAGCAATTAGTTCGGGTTATTTGAGTAGTGAAGAAACTTTATTGTTGCTCGATTCCTTAAGAAACAGTTCACTTTATAGAGCCGACCAAAACAGTTATTTGTTATATCCCAACAAAGCATTGCTTGGGTTTTTGCAGAAAAACAATGTTTCTGAAGCATCTGTAAAGCAATCGAAACTATTGCAGGAAATGGTAAATACGCATAACCATCAAATAATCACGAAAGATGTGTTGGGAAATTATCATTTTAATGGAAACTTTAAAAATGCAGGAGATTTGAATACTGCATTAAATGAGCTAGAAAATTCTTCCTATTCCGATTTATTATCCAAAGAAAGAACGCTCATCCTTCAAATTTTCGAATCAGTTTTCAACCATAAATCATTCACAGGCAGGTCGGGTACTTTTTATGCATACGAAGGTTTAGGTTCCATTTATTGGCACATGGTTTCTAAACTCTATCTCGCAGTGCAGGAGGCTTGTACCAAAGCTATTCATTCAAATTCGGATGAAGAAGTTGTGAAACAGTTATTGAAACATTTTTATGAAATTGGTGATGGCATTGGAGTTCATAAATCTCCTAAATTATACGGAGCTTTTCCAACCGACCCTTATTCGCATACGCCTACGCATCGTGGTGCGCAGCAACCAGGAATGACCGGACAAGTGAAAGAAGACATTTTGGTGCGAATTGCAGAATTAGGCGTTTTTATAGAAAACGGAAAATTAGGTTTTAATCCGCTCATTTTGAGAAGAAGCGAGTTTTCGAAACAAGCAGAAATCGCTCATTTTATTGATATTTCAAATAAAAAAATAAAGGTTCAGCTTGATGAAAATGCTATTGGTTTCACCATTTGTCAAGTGCATGTGGTTTACAATATTTCTAACAAAACAGGAGTAGAAATCAATTTGAACAACGGAACAAAAATTCATTTTGATGGCTTTTTGCTTGATGAATCAACAAGCTCAGAAATTTTTAAAAGAACAGGAAAAGTCTCAAATATCAAAGTTTACTTGCTGGAACAAAATTTAAGAGGATGAGCAAAAAATCGGCATTTCAAAAAGGGAAATTCAATTCAGCACCAAGCTTACGCTTAGGTATGTTGATTTTTATGGTTTCCTTGTTGAATGCTTCTTTACTAGCTCAACAACAAAAAAATGCTAAAAATATGACAGCTAAAGAAATATTAGGCAATCCAGATTATTTGGCCATTAGTTTTGGAGGCTTTCGCGATACTTCTAGGGAAATTGAACCAACAATGGCGGAATTAACAGAAGACTTGCGAATTCTTTCGGCGATGGGCATTAAATTACTTAGAACCTATAACGTTTATTATCATGAAGCTGCCAATTTACTCGAAGCTATTACAAAGTTGAAAGCAGAAAATCCTGATTTTGAAATGTACCTGATGTTGGGCGCATGGATAGATTGCAAGCATCCACGTTCGAATCATCCTCATCACCATGAAGAAAGCGAGCAAAATGCTTCGGAAATAGAACGTGCCATTGCTTTAGCCAACAAATACCCTGATATTGTGAAAATTATAGCCGTTGGCAACGAAGCCATGGTGAAGTGGGCAACATCTTATTACGTTGACCCTTACATTATTTTAAATTGGGTGAATCATCTTCAAGGCCTGAAGAAAAAAGGGAAGTTACCAGCTGATTTATGGATTACCAGCTCTGATAATTTTGCTTCATGGGGTGGAGGTGGACCTGAGTATCATAATGATACTTTAAATCAACTCATAAAATCGGTCGATTTTATTTCCATGCATACCTATCCAATGCATGATACGCATTATAATCCTCAGTTTTGGGCTGTTCCTGAAAGCGAATCTAATTTAACTGATTTAGGAAAAATTGACTCAGCCATGCAAAGGTCACTGCGTTATGCAAAGTCGCAATATGAAAGCGTTGTTCATTACATGAAGAGTTTAGGAGTAAATAAGCCTGTTCACATTGGTGAAACTGGCTGGGCCACTTATTCAAATGAGCATTACGGCGACGAGGGTTCTCGAGCTAATGATGAATATAAATCAGGAATTTATTACAAACAAATTCGGGAATGGACAAAAAAAGCAGGAATCGCTTGTTTCTTTTTTGAAGCTTTTGATGAGCCTTGGAAAGACGCAAAAAATCCTATGGGTTCTGAAAATCATTTTGGATTAATCAATATTCGTTCTCAAGCTAAATATATGATTTGGGAAGAAGTTGATAATGGAACTTTTAAAGGTTTAACAAGAGGCGGAAAGCCCATTACCAAAACTTTTGATGGAAATTTAGATAGTCTATTGAAACATGTGAAAGCGCCTATTGCTGCTCACGAAATTAAAATTCATCACTGATGCACGCAAATGAAGAAAGTACATTTACATATCTCCATTTTTATTGTCTGCAACTTAATTGTACTTTGTATGAATAGTTGTGCCGATAATAATATATTGAATGTGTCGCTGCATGAGACTTCAGCTTCAGGAAATAAATTGACAGCTATTAAAGATTTTTCGAACTCGGGCAATCCATCAATCATTACCATAATGCCACAAGAAACTTTTCAAACCATCACTGGTTTTGGAGGTTCTTTCACCGAAGCATCAGCACATTTGTTGACTCAGCTCAGTGCCGAAAACAGAAACAAAATTCTAGATGCTTATTTCAGCGAAGCAGGCGCAAACTATTCGCTCACCCGCACGCATATTAATTCCTGCGATTTTTCATTGGGAAACTATTCTTATGCTTCAGTTCCAGATGATAATGAACTCCAACATTTTTCCATTGCCGAAGACCAAAACGATTTAATTCCCATCATAAAGGCTGCCATGGAAAAATCAAAAGATGGTTTTAGAATCATTGCATCACCTTGGACAGCGCCGCCATGGATGAAGGATAACAACAGCTGGCGTGGAGGTAAATTATTACCTAAGTATTATCCAACTTGGGCCTTGTACTTTTCGAAATACCTGCAAGCATATCAAAAAGAGGGTATTCAAATTTGGGGAATCACAGTTGAGAATGAGCCATTGGGCAACGATAGCAATTGGGAAAGTATGCATTACACACCTGCAGAAATGAACGATTTTGTAAAAAATCACTTAGGTGCTCAATTGAAAAAAGACAGGCACCAAGTAAAGATTTTAGGTTTTGATCAAAACAGAGATGAACAATTAAAAATTTGGGTTGACGCTATGTATGAAGATGCCGAAGCAGCCCAATATTTTGATGGCACCGCGGTACACTGGTATGCAAGTACTTTCGATTATTTTCCTGAAGCACTGCAATATGCCCATAAAAAAGCGCCGAGTAAACACTTGATTCAAACTGAAGGGTGCATTGATGCGGAGGTGCCGCGTTGGAAAAACGATGCTTGGTATTGGTCAGAAGAAGCAAAAGATTGGGGCTGGACATGGGCGCCTGAACATCAAAAACACTTACATCCGAAATATGTGCCCGTATTCCGTTATGCCCGCGATATGATTGGTTGCCTCAATAATTGGGTAGACGGTTGGATTGATTGGAACATGGTGCTCAATAAGCAAGGTGGTCCGAATTGGGCAAAAAACTGGTGCACAGCTCCCGTAATTGTTGATGTGGAGAAAAATGAAGTTTACTTTACGCCATTGTATTACACAATTGCGCATTTCAGCAAGTTTATAAGACCGGGTGCAAAGCGAATTGGATTCAAAAATTCGAATAACAACATCATAATTACTGCTGCCGAAAACCCTGATAAAAGCATTGCAGTGGTCATTTTTAATCCAAACGAAAAAACGGAAAATATTCAAGTGAAGCTTGCAGAAAAATCCATTGATTTTAAAATTCAAGGCAAGGCCATTCAAACACTTTTAATTTCACCTAATTCTAAATCCAGCTAAACAAAATAACTATGTCAACGGAAACTCAAACTACAAGAAGCAAGATTCCTTTAATACAAAAAGCAGCTTTTGGAGCAGGACATTTGGTAAATAATTTATTACCTGGCGCCTTAGGTGTTTTTTCATTTTTTTTACTTACAGCATTTGGTATTGACCCTGCTTTGGCTGGTTTATTAGCTGCAATTCCGCGTTTTGTGGACGCATTATCTGATCCAATAATTGGATTTATCTCTGACAATACTAGTTCGCGTTGGGGGAGAAGAAGGCCTTATATTTTTATTGGGGCCCTGTTATGTGGAATTTTGTTTGCGGTGCAATGGCAGTTATATGCAGAGAACGGTACGGTTTACAATTTTTGGTATTTTCTTATTTTTTCAATCTTATTCATTTTAACTAATGCCATATTTGCAACACCTTTGATTGGTCTTGGTTATGAAATGACCAGCGATTATAAAGAACGCACGCGATTAATGGGCTTTTCACAAACCATTGGTCAAATTGCATGGATGGTTGTGCCATGGTTTTGGGTACTCATTGCGAATCCAAATCTTTTTGAAAATCAGGCTGAAGGTGTGAGGCAACTTTCAATAGTTGTGGGACTTATATGTGTGGTGCTTGGCCTATTACCTGCTATTTTTTGTATTGGTATAGATTCTTCACATATAGAAAACAGGGCTGAGATATCTTTTAGGACAATCGGAACGAATATGAAAAGGCTACTTATAGATATGAAAAATATGACTAAAAATAATCCTTTTATGCGCTTGTGCGGTGCAACATTTTTGGTTTTTAATGGCTTTCAAATGGTGGCTTCATTTAGTTTTTTCATCATTGTTTTTTACATGTTCAAAGGTAGTTATGCAGATGCGGGCACTTTACCTGCTTGGTTTGCAACAGTAAGTGCAATTCTCACTGCATTTGGTGTAATTCCTATTGTTACCTTTTTAGCGAATAAATTTGGAAAACGTAAGGCATTTATTATCTCAACAGTAATTTCAATAGTCGGATATATGCTTAAATGGTGGGGATTTAATCCTGCTCACCCTTGGATGGTTTTTATACCTGTTCCATTCATGGCGTTTGGCTTAGGCGGATTGTTTACCTTGATGATGTCAATGACTGCCGATGTATGTGATTTAGATGAATTAAGAAATGGAATGCCACGCCGAGAAGGTACTTTTGGTGCTGTTTATTGGTGGATGGTAAAATTAGGGCAAGCCTTGGCTTTGGCTTTAGGTGGTATCGTTTTAAAAGTGGTAGGGTTTAATCAAAACTTAGCTACTCAAGCTCCTGAAACTATGCATAACTTGCGCTTAATGGATGTTATCATTCCTTCAGTAACCGCAGCATTAGCGATTTGGTGTATGTGGAATTATGATTTGAATGAGCAAAAAGCAGAAGAAATTAAGGAAACACTTATAAAACGAAGAGGAGAATTGTAATTTTTTAACAAATTAAAACTAATTGATATGTCATTTAGACCAGAACAATTTTTAAATAATAAAGGTAGAAGTTTTAAAAACGGAGAAGGTTTTTTAGAAGAAAAATCTGAAGGTGAAATACAAGACATTTTCCTGGAAGTTTTGCATAATGGAGTGCATGGGTTTTGCTTTAGTCCTTATGAAGAAGGGCAAAAACCTGGTGACACATTAACGGAAGTGCAAATTCGCAGAAGAATTGAGAAGTTGAAGAAACATACACAATGGATTCGCTCTTTTTCAACAACCGAAGGCAACGAATTGATTCCCAAAATAGCCAAAGAGTACGGACTAAAAACGTTAGTTGGTGCATGGCTTGGCAGCGATGCTGAAAAAAACAAGACCGAAATTGATGGTTTAATTCAATTGGCAAATGATGGTTTTGTTGATATTGCGGCGGTAGGAAATGAAGTTTTATACAGAAAAGATTTAACAGAAAAGGAACTCATTGATTGTATCGAATCTGTTAAAAATGCAATTAAACATGTTCCTGTTGGTTATGTTGATGCGTACTATGAGTTTGTTCAAAGACCAAACATTACTGCTATTTGTGATATTATACTTTGCAACTGTTATCCATTTTGGGAAGGAACTCCATTTGAATATTCCCTTGCGCACATGAAGGACATGTACAATAAGGCTAAAACAGCTGGGGGAAACAAAAAAGTTATTATCACAGAAACTGGTTGGCCTAGCAGTGGACAGTCTCTTGGAGGTTCAATTCCTTCAGAAATAAATGCATTGAAGTATTTCATTAATACCCATTTATGGGCTAGCGACGATAACATCGAAACTTTTTATTTTTCATCTTTTGATGAATCTTGGAAAGTAGGAAGTGAAGGCGATGTTGGAGCGCATTGGGGAATATGGGACAGCCAAGAAAATATTAAATTTGTTAGGGAATTCATTTAAAAACTAATGCTATGTAAAAAAACAATCTCATAAATCTAAAAGAAGAAAATACATTCTTCATTAAAATACCACTTGAAAAAGTGCATTACAATTCTAATTTTAAATACGTAAAACAATTAAACATGAAAACAACTTTATTTACTTCGGTGATGCTTTTTGTATCATCAATGAGCTTTGCTCAAAATGCGCCTGTCGACTTTGAAGCGGGCGGAAACGGTGCTGCTTGGACCTGGACTCCATTTGAAAATGATGACAATCCTCCTGTTGAAATCATCGCTAATCCTGATGCTTCAGGAAACAATCAATCAGCAACAGTTGCCAAATTTACAGCAAGGTTAGCAGGGCAACCATATGCAGGTTGCGAAACAAACAGTGGCGCTGATTTAGGACCATTTGTATTGGACGCATCTAATTCTACAATCAAAATTATGGTTTGGAAATCTGTAATTAGCGATGTGGGAATTAAATTAGCTTCTCCAACAGGTTGGTCGCAAGGTGAACTTAAGGTAGCTAATACACTTACAAACCAGTGGGAAGAACTTACTTTTAACTTTTCAAGCTTTTTGAATCCTCCGGGGTCTGAAGGTCAGTTAAGTCAAATTATAGTTTTTCCTGATTTTAATGGAGCAAGAACATCAGATAACATTGTTTTTTTCGACAATATCACTTTTAATGCTTCTTCTGTAACTAACGATACACCATTAACAGCAGCGCCAACTCCAACAGAAGATGCAGCAGATGTAATTTCAATGTTTAGCAACGCTTACACAAACGTTAATGTTGATACTTGGAGAACAGTCTGGTCTAATGCTATTTTAGAAGACATTTTAATTGTAGGAAATGATACGAAAAAATATTCAAACCTTGATTTTGTTGGAATTGAAACGACTACCAACACCTTAGATATTACTAATATGACAACCCTTCACTTAGATGTTTGGTCATCAAACTTTACATTTTTTGGAGTAAAATTGGTAGATTTTGGCGCTGATGGCGCTTTTGCTGGTGGCGATGATGTTGAACACCAAGTTAACTTTAACGCACCCGTTCAAGGTGAATGGGTAAGTTTAGATATTCCTTTAAGTCAATTTAGTGGTTTAGTTACTAAAGAGCATATTGGTCAATATATTTTTGTTGGTCAACCAACAGGCGCATCAACAGTTTTTGTTGATAATATGTATTTTTACAATGGAGTTGTTGT
>Ga0247836_1004720_pt1 | contig 16661 bp, 23 predicted proteins | sample LaCruzMarch2015__4_FD_187116 | JGI IMG/M metagenome (GOLD analysis project Ga0247836, IMG submission 187116) | Freshwater microbial communities from meromictic Lake La Cruz, Castile-La Mancha, Spain - LaCruzMarch2015_14m | ecosystem: Environmental > Aquatic > Freshwater > Lake | place: Spain...
CATGTCGTCGCGTCGCAGGATTCGTTACCGCCCACGAACAGATATCGCCAACGGAACAAGCCGCCGCGCAAAGGGCTTCCGCGGTGCGTCGAGGGGGTCGCGTTGACGTCCCAGGAGCGGGCGCGACTGCGCGCCCAACTGAACGAGGAACTCGGCTTCTTCCCCGCCAGCGTCGACCCCGAGTCGGTCGCCCGGCACCGGCGCGAGACCGCTGAGTCCGAGGCCGACTACGCCGCCTACCTTCTTGAGTACGGGCCGAACGGTTACAAACGGAACCGTTGGCGGCACCTCGCCGAGCAGAAGCGCCAGACCGACGTCGAGGCCGCGGGCCGCGCCACCGTGGCCGACCTGTATGAGTAAGCCTGTGCCCCGACGCATCCGGCGCAAGATTTTCCCCGAGGGCTGAGGCACTGGAGCTAGAACTTGGTATCGCCGGTGATATCAAATTTCGATCCATTCCCTGTCAGACCCTGCCGCTAATGTCGTAGGTGGGGGTCCGGGGGATGAGGCCACCGACAGGGGGAAACACCATGGGGAACCACGCCACCAGACCGCAATCAGATTCTCCCGGATGGGGTTTCGCGAGCAAGATCCGCGCGATGATCACCTCCGCTTGCGCCGCGGCCTTTACCGTCGGCGGATTGGTATGCGCGCCAGCAGCAGTGGCGGCGCCCGGGCAGTGTTGGAGCAGTCCGTTCGGCGGGTTCTGCGACGAGTTGCCGGCCGCCGACGGCAGTTTCATGCATTGCGAGCGGGTCGGGTTTGGTTCGTCGCTTTACCGGAATTGCTATCAGGCGTGCCTGGACGATGGCGGCCGGTTGTACCCGACGGACTACCAGTTCGACACGCCCTGTTAGGAACGGACCATATCGATGTGCATCGTGACGCGGTCACACGAAAGTGCTGCGGCATGAATATCGTTGGGCAGGAATAATATTCATCCCTAGAGGGTTGTACAAGAGGGAGGGAGAAACACAGATGAGGAGCAAAGAAATGGTCTACTACGACATCATCGGAGACGTTCACGGCCGCGTGACGAAGCTCAGGGCGCTGCTGAATGAACTCGGGTATCGGCAGGACGAATCAGGGGTCTACCGCAACCCGGACCGGACTGCGGTGTTCGTCGGCGATCTCATCGACCGCGGCGACGATCAGCTCGAGGTGCTCCAGCTGGTCAAGCCGATGGTCGACTCCGGCAGCGCGCAAATCGTGATGGGAAACCACGAATTCAACGCCATCTGTTGGGCTACTAAGCATCCGGAGACTGGTATGCCGCTCCGAGAGCACTCGGATCGGAACAAGAATCAGCACAAGGAGTTCGTCAAGCTGACCCCCGAGGATCAGGCGTACTACGTCGAGTGGTTTAAAACCCTGCCGCTGTGGCTCGACCTTGGGGACATCCGGGTGATTCACGCCTGCTGGCATGAGGCCTCGATGAAGGTCGTCCGCCGCATCACCGGCTCGAACCAGCTGTCGACCGTCGAGCATTTCGCAGAGGCCAATACTCCCGGTACCGACTTGAACCGTGCGATTGAAGTGCTGCTGAAAGGGCCTGAGATCTCGCTGGTCAAACATGGCATGGCACCGTACTGGGACTTCGAGTCCAAAAAGGAACGCAAAGACGCCCGCATCCGGTGGTGGGACCATGACGCGGCCACACTGCCTGCGTTGGCCGAACTCCGGGCCGCCAAGCTCGAGAACGAAGACGACTACCCGGTCTACGAGCCTCGCGCCGTCGATGCTGAGCACCGGGACTACGTGTACAAGGACAGAACCCCACTGTTCTATGGCCACTACTGGCGTGAGTGGGAGTCCCAGAGGGACGAGTGGACTACCTACACCGCGTGCGTCGACTTCAGCGGGGGGAGCGGAATCATGGTCGCCTACCGCTGGAGCGGTGAGCCGCAGATCCAGTGGGAGAACTACGTTCCGCACGATCCGCAGATCGTCGCGCGCACTCCGTCGGACGAGACGGTCTGACCACAGCAGGACAACACAAGGGGGGAACATGGGAAACAGTGACTGGACATTCTCGACGCTTGCCGAGGTCTGGGAGTACCGCAATGGGACGATCGTGGCCGGCGGGGAAAGGCTTGACGCCCTGCCCGAACCCGAGCGGCAGCGATCGCTCGCGGATCTGAGCGCGCGGGTGCGGGCACAGTTGGCGCAGTGCGACGACGGCTGGCTGGTGTCGGTTGCGTGGGTGATGGTGGAGGACCTCTACAAGTCCTTCTTCCGTGGGTTTGTCTGGACCCCGGGCGTTCACGATTACATCGCCGCTACCGCCCCGGTGGTGGTGGACGAGCTTTCCCGTCGTGGCTTCACGGTGAACTACGTCGTCGACGCTGTGCAGCCTGACGAGAATCTCGCGGTGATGCTGGAATACCTGCCCGGGGTCTTCGAGGCGGCGGGCTTGGCGGTCATCGGGCCTCAGTTGGCGGCGGTCGAATTCCTGAAACGGGAAGAGGGCCATCCGCCGGCCAACATGGCCGCGATTCAGCGCTACCGGGACGATGGCCACGCGCTCGCCAGTGAACTGATAACGCAGTGGCACCAGGAACGCCGGTCGTCGGCCTACTTCAACCTCGATCGCGACGATGAGCTGCCGGCGCTTTCTGTCGATGCCGCTCTGGCGCGAGACGGCGTTCCCGGAATGATCATCGTCTTCCGCGAGTTGCCGCCGGCGGAGGGTTCAGAAGCTGTTCTGAGTCCTCCCGAGGGAGTGGTGCTGCCACCCGGAATGCCTGGGCGCCAGAAGAATTGAGTCACCGGTTTGTCAGTGGTCGGCGGTAGCGTGCACCTGAACCAGCACAGCTTTGGGGAGGGAGGGTCGTGTACCAGCTGTACACAGACGAATTGCGCCGCGTGTTAACGGTTGCCCAAAGGCATGCCGTGCAACGGCAGCTCGATGCCGTCTGCGTCGAGCATCTCCTGATTGCTTTGATCGAGTACGGCCGGGGCCCCGTTGAGGAGGCATTCTTCGCCCTCAACGTCACCCCAAGTGAGGCTGGGGCGCAGTGCGAGTTGATTGCTGTGCAGCCGGTCGCCGGCTCTGTCGAGGAGGCGCGTTCTCTGCCGTACACCCCCGGCGCGGGCCGGGTATTGCACCTGTGTCTGGACGAAGTGCGGCAACTCCGCAACAACTTCATCGGGTCAGAGCACCTGCTCCTTGCGCTACTCAGGCATCTCGACGACCCGTGGGCAGAGCCAGAGCTGGCTAGCGAGTATCTCGAACGCCTCGGGGTGGATCTTCGACGATTGCGAGAAGAACTTCTGTCCCATATCCCGGCTGACGCCGATCCGCCCGCAAGGAAGCAAAGGGAGATTATCCGGGGACTGCCGCCGATACCCCAGATGGATTGGTGGCCAGGAAAATAGCCGAAGATCACTGACTCGCTTTCGTCCTTACTGCGCAAGTCCAGGCCGGTCTTGCCCGAGCATCACTATTGAACGGGGATCCAGAACATGACGACCATCACGACCGAGACCGAAGTGCCGGCCTGCGGCCGGTGCGGATCGACCGCGCTACACCATGTTGTCTACGGCATGCCCACGGTGGATCTGTTCGAAGAGGCGGGCCGGCGGTCCGACCTGAGCCTGGGCGGGTGCTGCATCGGACCCGATGACTGGGCCACCGAGTGCGTGACCTGCGGCCAACGGAGGTACCTCGGCAACGACTCATCGGAGTGGACGACGGGCACCCGACCGCATACCGCCGGTCTAGTCACGCGCTACGCGGCGTTGGCTCGCGACAGTGTGGTGGAAACGGCGACGGCGACCGCCGTTTCGTATGCGGGGCTCTGGTTGCTCCTGGCCCACCTCGCGCCGGTTGCCTCCGATGATCATCGCGAAGCAATCGCCGAGGCGATCGGGATCTCGTGCGATGAGGCCGCCGCATTAGCTGAGGAACTGCTCACGGTGCCGCACGCCACCATCGCGACCGCTCTGGGAGCGTGGTCGCGGGTTGTGTTGAAGACAAAGCTGGCCGTGGCACTCGAGGCGATGCCCGACCAGGCCGGCCTTGACCGCTGGGCGTCCGATCACACCCGCGGGCTGATCAACGAGTTCCCCATCGCAGTCAGTCCCGAGACGATGCTGGTCGTGGCGACCGCCCTGGTGCTTCAGCCACGCTGGGCGAAGGAGCTCTGGACTGACGATGACGGGATGCTTGTTCTCAACGATGGACTGCAGACCATTGTCGACACCCAAGCCGCGGGCCGCGTCGCTGTCGCCAAGCCGTTCAGCGAGGACGGCGTCGACGTCGTCAGTGTGATTGCCGCACCTGAGGTTTCACCGCAGGACGTATGGCGCGCGGTGGACGAGGTTGTCGACAAGCTGAACCAGGGGGCGTTGTGGAACGGCGGCCTCCGCGGTGGGGACCTCATCGATGGGCACTCATGGAAAGTTCGGAAAGTGACCGAGAGTTTCATCAAACGGGACGCGCCCGACGATTTCGATATCGTCTGGCGCAGCCATCTGCCGAAGTGGAGCGGGGACACGGTCAGCACGCTTTCCGGCGCTCCCGGTGTGGCTGAGATCGTCGCGGCACTGTGCGAGGCAGCGCCGGCGTTGGCCGGTCCGTTCGAGTGCATACAGACCGCCACCGCCGCCTACGACGAAGCCGGTTTCACCGCAGCGGCAATCTCTGCCCTCGGTGTGTTGACGGGAAGGCCGGCGTTGGTCGAGCGCACCATCCGTCGCGTTGAGCTCATGTTCGACCGGCCCCACGCCGTCATCGCGATTGCCCGTGGCGGCCCATGGGAGGGTATGCCGGTCTTCAACGCATGGGTGACGCCGAGTTAGAGGCGTGGCAGTTGATGCCTGGGCGCTAGCCCATTGCCTGGACTTAGTGCGTGGCGATGATGGCCAACTGTGCCAGTGCCGCGGCCAGCGCCAGGATCAGAAATACCGTGACTCGTGGACTGGCGTAGGCCCGGACGAACGGCTGGGTTGGAAACGAGAACGTTTCCTCAACGCCGAGCAGCTTGTATTTGTGCGCATCGCCGAAGGTGGGGTCCACCGCCATTTTCATCATGTCGCGCCGTGAGCGGTAGCGCATGAAGCCCACGATCGACCAGCCCGGATCCGGGCCCACCTTCCAGGCATCGACGTAACCACCGACCTTGCGTGCCGCCAGCGCCGGGTGGCTGCCGTGCTTGATCAGCAGCGGCATGAAGGCCTTGGAGTAGGCCTTCATCATGTCGCTGGCCGGCACCTGTGCTCCGGTGTCAGGGTCGGTGACCATGGTGTCGGGCACCCGCACCAGGTTGACCATGACGAACTCGCGACCGTCGTCGTCTTCGAGGAACTTGCGGACGATCGACAGGTCGTTGAGATCACCCGCGCCCTGGGCCTCGGCCCGGGCGAGCATGGTGTCTATCTCGGTCGGGGTGAGTTTGCCGCGCAGGTTGTCATAGAACAGGCGAAAGCCCAGGTAGAGCACCGCCGCCACCAGCCAGACCCACCAACCCAGCACTGCGCTCTCCTCTTCGATCGGGTCTTCCGCCGCTCTCATCGTGCCCGGCCGGAACCGGCCGACCTCACGGGCCCGCCTGTGCCGGGCTTGACCTCGGGGCGTAACGGTTGTTCCCGGTACCCTCCGACCATGCCGGCAGCAGTGCGGGAACTCATTGGTGTCTACGACGCCGATGGCACTCTGGTCGGCGAAGTGCGCTACTGGATCGGGGCTCGATTAGGTCGGACGCACTGCGGGCTGTGCGAGATCACCCACGGGCTGTTCACCGAGCGCGCCGACTGGCGGCAGTGTCGCGATCAACTCGATGTCGAGTTCCGTACCTATCACCGCAATGACGCACCTGCAGATGTGCTCGCCGTTGGCTCACCCGCGCCGTTCGTGGTCGCTCGCACCGATCACGGTCTGGTGGCACTACTCGGCCCCGCCGAACTCGACGCGTGCGCCGGCGATGTCGAGGCGTTCAGCCGAGCTCTCAGCCGAGCGTGTGCTGAGCGCCAACTCGACGGGCTCTGACGTGGGCACGAACGGTATCGATATCTCTAGCGGTCAGGATGCGGATCGTGCTGATCACCGACTGGTCGGGGAGAGTGGCCGGATCGGCGATACGGCCCAGCAGGATCACCGTAGAGGTGTCGAGCATGCCAAGACCCATCACAACCCCGGTTCGATGATGGCGTCGAGGTCAGCGCGCAGAGCCGCGGGGTCAACCGGGGGGAGGGTCGGGCGACCGTCCTTGCCCAACCACGCCATCGCCGCGGCCACCAACGCCGCCGTCCCGGTGTTGAGCGTCGGCTGGATGACCGGCGCGAAGCGGGGGGAGTGGTTGGACGGGATGTCGCTGGTCACGGTGCCCGCCGCGAACGCTGTGGCGAACGCGGCCGGGTCCGTTCCGCCGAAGAGCCAGTAGCAGTACGGGGCGCCGACGCCGTTGGCGATATCGGAAAAGTCTTCGCTGCCCATCACCTTCGGCGCGGGCACCATCACGGCCTCGCCGAAGTGTCTGGTGAACGCGCCGGTGACTTTCTCGGTGACGTCGGCATCGTTGTCGGTCAGTGGCGCGTGCTCGAAGTACTCGAAGTCCGGTTCACGCGGGCAGTTCGACGCCTGGCATTCGGCGGCGACGATGCGGTGGATCGCGTCGAGCAGTGCGGTGCGCGCCGTCTCGCTGTAGCTGCGGATGTTGATCTGGATCTCGGCGGTGTCGGGGATGATGTTGGCCTTGGTGCCGGCCAGGATGCTGCCCACGGTCAGCACCGCGGTGTCGGCGGGGTCGATCTCGCGGGCGACGATCGTCTGTAGCCGCATCACCACCGCCGCAGCGAGCACCACCGGGTCGACGGTGGTCTGCGGCATCGACGCGTGCCCGCCGCGGCCGTACAGCGTGATCTTGATGCTGTCCGCCGACGCGAACGCCGGCCCGGCGGTGGCGGCCAGGTGCCCGGCAGGCAGCGGCGTGACGTGCTGACCGAGCGCGATATCCACCTTCGGAATCCGGGTCGCCAAACCGTCGGACACCATCCCAGCGGCCCCGTTGATGGTCTCCTCGGCGGGCTGGAACAGCGCGATCAGCGTTCCGCTCCACTGCCGTTGGGAGTCGGCCATCAGCTGCGCCGCACCCAGCAGGCACGCCACATGCATATCGTGCCCGCACGCGTGCGCGACGCCGTCATTGGTGCTCGTGTACGCCAAGCCGGTGTCCTCGGTGAGCGGCAGGGCGTCCATGTCGGCGCGCAGCAGCACACTCGGGCCGTCGCCGTTGCGCAGCACGCCCACCACCCCGGTACCGCCGACACCGCTGATCACCTCGAAGCCGGCCGTCTTCAGCCGGTCGGCGGCTTTGCCTGCCGTGCGGTGCTCCTGATGGGACAACTCGGGGTGGCTGTGTAGGTCCCTATAGAGGTCCTCCTGCCAACCGCTGACCTCATCGGCGCCCGCGAGGACTGCGGTGACGGCATCGTTCACCGGTCAAGTATGGCAAGCAGCCGTCGACGACCGCTACCGCTGATAACGATCACCGCAGCACGGCCACCAACATCGCGATCGCCAACCCGGCCCGGCAGGTCCAGGCGATGGTGCGGATCCAGTTGGTCGCGACCAGCCGATCAAGGGTCTCCTGATCGAAGTGCGCGTTGAGTCGTCCGTGCAACGGAGCCGAGACGAACACCGTCGTGCCGATCGCGACTGCCTCGACACCTGCTCCCGCCCAGGGCAACCACCCGGGCAGGCCGGCGGGCGGGGCGAACAGAAAGGCGAGCACGCACAGACCCTCGACGGCCATCAGTGGCCCGACCACCCACGAGATGCGCGTTTGGTGTTCGGTTTCGAAGCGGGCGAACTGCTCACCGGAGGCGAAACGCATCAGCGGGTAGTGCACAACTTGCATGACCCAGATCACCCCGAACATGCCCACCGAACCGACGATCTGCGCGACGGCGGCGAATTCGGCGATGCGGGGGTTCACATCTGGACCTCCGCCACCACCGCGAAGTGATCAGTGGCCCACACCCCGTCGACCGCGTCGTCACCGGCCAGGAAGCAGCGGTCAACGTGGCCGGCACCGGCTCGGCGCGGGGTGGACACCATCACGTAGTCGAGTCGGCGGTGTGGGTGGATGGCGAGGCGCGGAACCAGCGGGTTGCGCGCCGACCAGGTGTGCCCCGGGTCGGTATTGCCCGCCGCGGTCCAGGCGTCGACGAGGGTGAACGCGGGTATCGGTCCGGCGGCCAGGCCAGTGGCGCAACGGTATTCGTCGGACTCCGGGATGCAGTTCAAATCACCGGCGAGGATGGCGGGCAATGATTCGCGTCGCTGGGTCTCATCGCCGAGCACCTCAGCGAGGTGATTCATGATCGCGGTCAACTGGACGCTGCGCCGCGCTGAGTTTTCCAGTCCATGCTCAATGTGGGCGCCGGCCGCAATGAACTCGCCACCCTCGGCGTCGGGCCGGTGCACCCGGGTCACCGCGGCGTGGCGCCACGTCGGCTCGCCGTGCTCGTTGGGCAGCGGGCAGAGCCGTTCGATGGTGAGCGGCCATCGGGACAGCACCGCGTTGACAACCCAATACGGAGCCTCGGGGTAGCGGTCGAACCCGGCCAGATCCGCGGCCGTCACCGAATACATTTCGAGCTCTTCGCCGAGCTGGGCGGCCTGGGTGGTGCCGTCGGGCTCGACCCACGATTCCTGAAGGGTGAGCACGTCCGGGGCGGTCCGCTCGATCCATGACCGCAGCGGGCCGTGCCGGTTAGTCCAGTCGCCGATCCGGCCCTGGACGTTCCACGTCATGACCCGCAGCGGTTTATCCACATCGCACAGCCTGCCCGATCCGTTCCCGGTGTCGACGTGAGGCCGGAATGTCGGGCACCGCCAGGGTCAGGCGCGCGTCGATGCCTCCCTATAGTCGACCGATGGCATCTCAACGGCCCACCACCTCCGAGCCACCCGCCATCGCGGGCGTGCGGCGCTCCTTCGTCGTCGCGCGAGGGGTGCGGTTCCACGTCACCGAGGCCGGGCCGGCCGACGGCAGACCGGTGATCGCGCTGCACGGCTGGCCCCAACACCACTGGGTCTACCGGGATTTGTTGGCCGATCCGCCCGAGGGGCTGCGGATCATCGCCCCCGACCTCCCCGGCTACGGCTGGTCCGGGCCGCCGCCGCATCGCTGGGCCAAAGACGACGTGGCCGCCGATGTGCTGGCCCTCATGGATGCCCTCGGCATTGACCGGACGCTGCTGGTCGGCCATGACTGGGGCGGCTTCGTCGGCTACCGGATGCTGCTGGCCGCGCCTGCGCGCTTCGACGGCTACCTGGTGTGCAACATGGCCCACCCGTGGCAGAGTCCGCGCACCACGCTGCCGCACTTCTGGCGGTTACTGGCCTACCAGCCCTTCGTGGCGAGCGCCGGGGTGGCGCTGCATCGGCGCACCCCGTATCTGGAGCGCATGATCTTCGCCGCCGGCCCCAAGCGGCACCGCATCGAGCCCGCCGCGGCCCGGATCTATGCCGATCGGTTTCGCGATCCGGTGTGCGCCCGGGCGGCCACCGACACCTACCGAACCTTCCTGCTGCGCGAATTGCCCTCCGCGGTCAAACATCCCGAGCAGCGTCGCGCGGTGATCCCGATCCGCGCACTGTTCGGCATGCGCGACTTCGCCGTGCATCCTTCGCTGGCCTCGCCGCGGACCGCCATGGCCGATGACTACACCTTTGAGGCGGTCGACGCCGGACACTTCGTCATCGATGAGCGGCCCGACCTGGTGCGGGCGCGGTTGATTGCGCTGGCGCAATCCACCGGTTCCCGGGGGGTTAGCAGGTAGAGGTCCAGGTTGGTCGAGTCCTCGGCGTCGAACGGGAATCAGGCCGTCGCCGCAAACCGCGCCAGGCGCTCGGTGATGAGGGCGTCGGCTTCGGCCATGATGCGATCGATCAGCTCCGCCACGGTGGGGACGTCGTGGATCAACCCGGCCACCATGCCGCAACTCCAGGCGCCGGCGTCCATGGTGCCCTCCATCATGATCTTCGGGTAGACACCGGCCACCTCGTCGATGATGTCGGCGAACCCGAGCTTGTCGCCGAGGGCCTTCTCTTTGTCGAGCAGGCGGTCGACGGCGGCGTTGCGCAGCACCCTTTCGGTGTTGCGCAGCGGACGCATGACCAGTCGGGTGTCCAGTTCGGTGGCCGCGACGATGGCGTCCTTGACGTTCTGGTGCACCGGGGCCTCGCGGGTGGCGATGAAACGAGTGCCCATGTTCATGCCTTCGGCACCCAGCGCCAAGGCGGCGACCAGGCTGCGCCCGTCGGCCATGCCGCCGGAGGCGACGAACGGGATCGTCAGTTCGTCGGCGGCGCGCGGCAGCAGGATGAAGTTGGGGATGTCGTCCTCGCCCGGGTGACCACCGCACTCGAAGCCATCGACGCTGACCGCGTCGCAGCCGATGGCCTGGGCTTTGAGGGAGTGGCGCACGCTGGTGCACTTGTGGATCACCTTCACCCCGGCCTCCTGCAGCACCGGCAGCCACTGTTGCGGGTTGTTGCCGGCGGTCTCCACCACTGTGACGCCGCCGGCGAGGATGGCGTCGATGTAGCCCGGGTAGTCCGGGCTGCTGACGGTGGGCAGGAAGGTCAGGTTCACCCCGAACGGCTTGTCGGTCAGGTCGCGGCACTTGGCGATCTCGTCTGCCAGCAGCGCGGGCGTCGCCTGGGTGAGGCCGGTGATGATGCCCAACCCGCCGGCGTTGCTGACGGCCGCCGCGAGTTCGGCGAACCCGACGTAGTGCATTCCGCCCTGGATGATGGGGTGCTCGATGCTGAACAGTTCGGTGATGCGGGTCTTCATGGTGTGTCCTTTCCGGCGAGCCGATGTCTGGGGGGGTGTCAGCGCGGCGGCAGGCCGTGCACGATCGTCAGGAACTGCAGTTCGGTGCCGGCGCGGCGGTGCTCGGCCAGCGCCTGGTAGTCGGGGTCGTCAAACCAGGCGCGGGCTTGGGACTCGGACGGGAACGTGAAGAGGATCATGCGGCCCGTGCGCGGCGACGTGCCCTCCAGGGTGAAGGCCGCGTCGTCATAGGTGATGAACTCCCCGCCGTATTTTTTGAGCAACGGAAAGAAACCCTTCTCGTATTGACGGTAGACGGCGGCATCGTTGATGTGCAGATTGACCATCGCGTACACGGGGACATCGGACACGGGGACATCGGACACGGGGACATCGGACACGGGGACATCGGACACGGGGACATCGGACATGGTGTGACTCCTTTTAATTGAGGGCTTTAGGTGTGGGTGCGACGTGGAGTCGGGCGGTACTCATGCGACGGCACCGCGGATCAGCTCGAAGGTGGTGGTGATGGGTTGCAGGTGCTGGACGTCGGGTAGCCGGCGACGGCTCGATACCCGGATGCCCTCGTTGACCAGCATCAGCATTGCGGCCAGTTCCTCGGCGCGGGCCGCCGTGGCGCCGGCGTCGCGCAGGCAGGCCTGAAAGACGCGTTGCATCTCGCCGAGATGGCGGCTGGCGTGCTCGGCAAGGCCGTCGTCGACTCCGGCCATTTCGAGCACGGTGTTGACCAGCATGCAGCCCCAGTGTCGACTTGCCGATGCGCCGACACCGCTGCCGGGCACGCCGATGAAGTTGCGTTCGAAGAAGTGTTGCAGGGCATCGACCGGTGGCATCTCGCTGCGGGCGTGCTGCACCACGTCCACGGTCCGCGCGGCGAATAAGTCGAGGCACTCCAGAAATAGGGTGCGCTTGTCGGTGAACGCGGCGTAGAAGCTGCTGCGGCCGATGCCCATCGCGGACAGCAGATCGGCCAGCGAGCTCGCTTGGTAACCCTTGCGCCAAAACAGCACCAGCGCCCTATTCACCGCCTTGGATCGATCGAACTCGGGTGGACGCGCCATGGATGGATTCTGTACCGATTGGTGCACAATGGCAAGGCGGCGGCGCGGTTGCTGATTCAGGACCGGTGGAGTGCGGCAGCAGCGGCACGGACGACCGCGAGCGCATCGTGGACACCATTGTCGTGACCCTTTTCGAAGTCCTCGCCCTCGACAGCCATGGTGTTGGTGATGTGGGCCAGGCCGGCCGCGGTGATCACGTCCCGACGTGCCAGGCTCACAGCCGCCAACCCTAGGGCAGGAAACCCACCGGTCGGGTCTGCCTAGCCGCAGATCCCAGCCACGATGAAGTTGAGGAGATCCTCCAGTGCGTCGGCCCGCGTGGAGCCGGGCGGAAGTTTCGCCGCTCCATCAAGGCACAGGCGGGCGAAGCCGTGCACGGCGACCCAGGCGTTGAGTTCGGCACCCGGCCGACGAGACGCGGCGAGGATGCCACTGCTCACCAGGTCGTCGAGGGCGCTGCCGAGCAGGGCGTAGGGGCCGGCCTCGTCCCCGGACGGGTCCCCGGGCGCCAGGGTCATGGCGCCGGTTCGGCCGAACATCACCTCGAATAGTTCGGGATGGGCCAGGGCGAACTGCACATAGGCCCGACCGGTCGCGGTGAACCGGTTGACGGCCAACTGCGCAGGGTCCTTGCCGGCCCGGGTGGCATTCATGGCGCGCCGCATCCGCTGGGCCAGCTTCTCGAATCCATGAGCGGCGACAGCGGTCAACAGGTCGGACTTGTCATTGAAATGCCGGTAGGCGGCGTTGGCTGAGACTCCGACCTCGCGTGCGGCGGCGCGCAGACTGAACGCGTCGAGTCCGTCGTCTTCGATGAGGCGCACGGCCGTGAGGACTAACGCGTTGCGCAGATCCCCGTGGTGGTAGGCGTTCTTCGGCACCGTCACACCCTCCATGTTGACAGTGTGAACACTATGGGTAAAGTTCACGTTGTCAACATCCCGGCGCGAACGGGACTGCCCACTTGAGGAGTGTCCATGAATCTCGAGAACCAGACCGCGCTGATCACCGGTTCCAGCGGCGGAATCGGCGAGGATTTTGCCGTCGCATTCGCCAAGCGCAAGGCCAACCTGGTCCTGGTCGCGCGGCGCGAGGACAAGCTCGCCGCGTTGCGCACCCGACTGCTGGAGCAGCACCCCGGGCTGACCATCGACATCATCACCGCTGATCTGTCAGTTCCGGGTTCGGCGGCCGAACTAGCGGCCAAGGTCGGCACCCTTGGGCGCACGATCGACATCCTGGTCAACAACGCCGGCGTCGGCGGGCACGGCGACTTCGTCACGCAGGACGTCGAGAAGAACTCCGCACAGATCCAGTTGAACTGCGTAACGCTGGTCGAACTCACCGGGTTGTTCCTGCCCGCGATGACCAAGGCCAAGCGGGGAATGGTCATCAACGTCGCCTCGACGGCGGCCTTTCAGCCCACGCCGAGTATGGCGGTGTACGGCGCCACCAAGGCATTCGTGCTGTCATTCACCGAGGCGTTGTGGCAGGAGACCAAGTCCACCGGTGTGCGGGTGTTCGCGCTGTGCCCGGGCGCGACCGAGACGGAGTTCTTCGCGCGCACCGGCGAGGAGTTCCTGACCAGCGGCCGGCAGACCTCACAGCAGGTTGTCGACACCGCGATGGCGGCCATCGATAAGTCGACGCCGACGGTGGTGTCGGGGCTGAAGAATTCGGTGCTGGCCAGTGCCTATCGCTACACGCCGAGGAAGGTGATGCTCGCGGTGTCCGAGCGCATCATGAAGGCGAACTAGTCGGGCACCAGTTCGGCGACGTCGGGGTGCAGTGCGACGAGTCCGCGGTCGAAGGTGGCGAGGGTGCCCCCGTTGGCCCGCGCCAACTGGGCGAGGTACGCGTCGGTCACCTGACGGTGCCCGATGACTCCTCGGAGTGCGAAATCGGTGAAAGAGACACTGTCGGGCCAGAATTGGTGTCTCGAGTTCTCGGCCAGCGCCGTCACAACCGCGTGGGCGTCCTCGGCGCTCTGCCCACCTCTGATGAGGAGTCGCACGAGGCTTCCCTGGGTGATCGGACAGGTGGCGAACGAGTCGTCCACACCGGCGAACCAGCTTTCCGCCGCGTCATGGTGAACGTGGTCGGACACGATCAGGGCCACCAGCACGTTGGCGTCCAAGAGCGTTGTCACTCCTCGTCGTCCACGGCGCGGACATCGTCGGTGGTGATCACGGTGCCGAGGGTGACGACCGGCAGGCCGGTTCTCAGGCTGGGCGACACCGCTGCCGGAATGGCAGGGTTCAGCCCGCGCTGCATCAGATCGGCCACCGTATCGCTGAAGGTGCGGCGGGTATCGCGGGCGATGGCACGCACTTGACGATGCAACTCATCGGGTAAATCCACGGTAGTTCGCACAAACGCATCATAACATCAACGCATCATGATGCGATAAGGCCGAGTCGGCAGGTGGACGGCCCGGCGAGCGCTCGATCTACCCGCCCGCCTCGATCGCGGCCACCACCGCGGCCGCCTGCGGCCCGCACACCGGTTGGAGTTGCACCGGGCCGGCGGTCACCATGTCGTCGATCCGCCCACGCAGATCACCGGAGGCGACGTGGCTCTGCAGATTGGTGCCGGGGCAGGAGGTGGCCGCCGCGACCTGTTGGTGGCTGGCCAAGGTGGCGGAGGTGATGCCGAACTCCTGGGTGGCCCAGGCGAAGGCGAGTGCGGCCCCGTTGAGTTGTGCCTCGCTGATCGGCTCCACGTTGAAGTCGCCTTCGCAGACGACTAGGAAGTGGCCGGTGGTGTCGTAGTTCGTGGCGGTATCGCCGGCGATCGCGGTCCGGCGCAGTTCGAAGATATTCCCGTCGCGGTCGACGCCCACGTGATAGGCGATGTCCACCCACCCCCTGTCGATCTGGTGGTAGCGCTGATGCTGGCGAAGCCGCGAGGTGATGATGCTGTTGTCGCCGAGGGCGACTGCGGTGTGGTGAATCGTCATCCGGGTGATGGTGTGCGGCCGACCACCCGGCAGCGCCGGACGCGCACCCCAGGAATCACGGCACAGCAGGGCGGCTGAGGCCGGCGGGGGAGTCGCGCGGGCTTGTCCGCTGGCGCCGACAACGCCAACCACCCCGGCCGCGCCGGCCAGGTGCAGCAGACGTCGGCGGCTGATGTGCGCGTCCCCGGCCGTCATCGGTGGTTCTCTCGCTCGGTGATCGCCGCCTGTAACTGGTCGAGGCGCTGCTCGCGCGGGCCCTCGAGTTCGACGAGCAATGGGGCGTCTCCGGCTGGCATGACGTCGAAGCGTCCGTCGCGGTAGATCTGCTTGAAGATCTCATCCACGCTGTCGCGGTAGATGAGATCGACCGGACGGATGCCGTCGGCTTCCATCTCCACCGGCCAACGCGCCGACCCGGGTACGAACGCCAGGATGTCGAGGTGGTCGAGGGACTCGCGCACCGCGGGCACCATCGACGCCACGAACTCGTCGTCGATGTCGGTGGTATGGCAGTCGGCGGTGAATTGCGAATAGGCGAGATAGTCCACCGGCGCCCGGTCGAAGATGACATCGGCCGCGCTGGTGGCGTAGCGATGGACGCGGCTGATGTTGTAGTACAGCTGAATTCCGTTGTGCAGGCGGGTGGAGGAGTCCCGGAAGAGGATCTCGTAGGGGCCGAAGAGCCCGAGCGCGCGGTAGGGCTCTTCCTCGCGGAGATACCCGTCGTGCGCGGCCACCCAGTCGTTGACGACGGTGGACTTGCCGAGCGAGTGGGAACCCGACACAGCGATCCGCACGGCGTGAAGACTACTACCCGAAGAGGTCGTCTAGTCCGAAAGTGGGCGGGCGGTCGGCGAGCTTGCCGACTACCCACTGGTTGAACGAGACCCGCTGCTCGCAGGCCTCGACACTGAGCCTGGCGTGTAGTGACCGCGACGTGCGGACCAGGAACCGCCCGCTGTAGCGGTGATCAGTGAGGGAGTCCGGGGCGGTCTGGCCGTACTCGGCCATCTCGGCCAGTGTGTCGGTGATGATTGCCTCCAGTGCGGCGATGGCCTCGTGGGCCGTGAACGCTTCGGCATAGCGGCCGGGGAATTCCAAACATCGCGCGAAATATTCGAGCCGCGCGGGATCCCATTCGGCCCGATACGTGTAATTCAGCGCCATGGCGACCATCATGCGGGGAACGCGCGCGCGGGGCTTTCAGGGAGTGAGGACACTGTGCAGAACTGGGCCCCGCGCCATGCGGCGCAGTACAGTGAGGTGATGTTGCGCGGGATCCTGCTTAGCTCCGTCGTCGCGGCCAGCGTCCTGACCGGGGCATCCCCGGCTGCCGCCGACCCGGTGGCCCCGCCGCCGCCACCGATCCCGGACGTCTTCGCGTACATGCCAGTGAACCCGGTTGATTACACCGTCAACACCGGCAAGTGGTTCGCCTTTGCCGGGCCGGCCGGAGTGGTCTGCATCCTCGACTCCACCAATGGCGACTACGGCTGCAGCGGCCCCCTACCCGGGGCCCCCGACGGCGCCAACCTGGTCAGCGCGGGCCCGGTCGGCATGCCGGTGTTCACCACCACCGAGACCCCGGAGTACGCCGACGCCGGAGTGGTCAGGGCGCTGCCGCCCAACCGCAGGCTGAGTTACCGCCAGGTCGCCTGCGGGGTGGACGACGCCGGTGTGGTGGCCTGCCTGAATAGCCGCGACCAGGTGGGCTTCGTCATCGGCCCCGAGACCAGCTTCGTCGCCTCGAACGCACCCCCGCCGCCGCCGGATGCGCCGTTGCCGGATGCGCCGCCCTTGGATCCGGTCGTGCCACCTGCGTAGCCCGAA
>Ga0247836_1004726_pt1 | contig 16653 bp, 13 predicted proteins | sample LaCruzMarch2015__4_FD_187116 | JGI IMG/M metagenome (GOLD analysis project Ga0247836, IMG submission 187116) | Freshwater microbial communities from meromictic Lake La Cruz, Castile-La Mancha, Spain - LaCruzMarch2015_14m | ecosystem: Environmental > Aquatic > Freshwater > Lake | place: Spain...
TGAGCGCCACCACCAGCACCACTTCCAATATTATCAGTATAAGTGCCACTAATTTGCTGAACGTTATTAATAAAGTTCCCTCCCCTTGTTATAGCAAGAGACCCTGCTCCAGAACCTGGGTTCATCAAAAGTCCATCAAATGTGCCACCCATTAAAAGATTACCACCACTAATATTAAGTTTTTCAGTAGGCGTAGTTGTCCCGATACCAATATTACCAGAAGTAGTTAATTTCATATTCGCAGTTCCAGCAATAAGATTTAGATTACCATATACTCCTGCTGTTCTATTATAAGTATTTATATACCCCTCACCTCCTAACGTGCCTATTTCTGCCGCCAATCCAGAACCACCTGCTGAATACCAACCTTTAAATCTACCTTGATTACTGCACTGAATACTCTCACCGACTACATCTAATTTAGTCTCTGGTGTAGTTGTTCCAATACCTACATTACCATCGCTTCTTGCTATTAAAATTGGATTATTACCATCGTAATTTTGAACTACTAATGAATTTTGACTGCTGGTGTTTCCTCCTCTTATTGCTAAACCTTCTCCTGTTGCTGATGTATTATAAAATACTCCAGCATAACCCAAAGCATTTTTTCTTACCTCAAGAGTAGAGGAAGGAGTGGTTGTTCCAATACCAAGATTACCATTTTTATAAGCAAGTGTATTTGTGCTATTAATGTATAAAGGTTTATTACCAGAACCATCTACAAAAGTTGGATAATATGTTGTTCCAGTAATACCTATATCTGTTATATTTATTGCTGTAGCATTTGGATTTGACGCTCCTGTAGCACCAGTAGGTCCAGTATTACCAGTAGGTCCAGTATTACCAGTAGGTCCAGTATTACCTGTTGAACCAGTATTGCCAGTAGGTCCTGTATTACCAATTGGACCAGTTTCACCAGTAGGTCCTGTATTACCAGTGGGACCAGTATTACCAGTGGGACCAGTATTACCAGTAGGTCCTGTATCACCTGTTGGACCTGTAGGTCCAGAAACAACAGGAGGATAAGCAGAACCGTTAATTGTGACAAGGTCAATGTTATCGACTTGTAAAATATCATTGTTACTCATATCCAAAGTTCCATTAACAATAAGATTTAAAGAAGGGTCAATAAGAAGATTACCGCCTCCATCAATACCTATTAAAGCATTATTTGTCCCATCATTTAATTCAATTGTATCATTTATTTTAATAGTAGTAGCATTTGGAGGTAATACTACTGCCTGAAAAGCGGTTTGAACTAATGCTAATCGTTCTAAACCTGTTGTATGACTAACAATTCCGCTAGTCCAAGTAAAACCATTTTTAGTGATTTTGAATTGTTTTGGTAGTAATGTAGTTAGGTCGTAATCAATTATTACACCTTTACTTGTTCCGTCCATTTTTAAAGCAATAGTTTGCGTTTCGTCTTCACTAATCATTTTAAGACCTTGAAAATCAATTTTAGTAGGTTCTACACCGCTCATTTATTATATATATACAGAGGGAAAAGAATTTCCCCCTTACCCCATTCTTTTTTTGCTAAATTAAAAAAGCGTCTCTTAGGGGCGCAACCCTAAGCAGAGAAAGAATATACTTGAAAAGACCTACCTTGCGAAGTCATAGCAGTAGCGTCTAAACACCTGACATTACATTCAAAAGAATATGAATTATCAGGTATAGAAAAAAATATTTCAACATAATTAGTAAAAGGAACAATCCACGCATTCGCACCTGAAACCCCTGAAAAGTTTTGTTGATAAGTCCAATACATTCTTCCATTAGGAGCGTAAGTAGGAGTTCCAACATTATAATTGGCGTTTCCTTGTATTTTATTATTAATATTCCACTCGTTAGTTAATGAGGTATTATTATAAAATCTATTTGGATAAAGTTGTAAGTAGCAAAAAGTTTGCCCCCAGTTAGAACCATTAAAAAATGTAAAATTAACTTCATAAAGAGCAGAACGAGCAGGAGGAATGGTCTGCGTCCAAGCATCAATCCTTACAGCAGTTCCAGCGCAAAAAGTTGCTAAAGCAGAAACAGTCCTTCCACCTGTTCCAGTAAAAGAAAGAGAACCACCAGTATTCCAACCATTAGTATTAATACCATAACTCGGTTGAGAAGTTCCATTACCATTATTTATTGTTAATGTATTAAGGGTTAATGAAGACGGACTAGGAGCAGCAGAAATAGCAGACTGAACCCAAGCAGTCGTAGGAATTTTAGTTGAACTATCATTTGTAGCAGGTATAACTTGACTACTAACAGGAGGCGTAGCAGAAGTAAGAGAAACAGGATTAGACAAAGTTGTTAAAGTAGAAGCAACTTGTAATGGAGTTGTTGAAACTCCTGCTCCATCTTTCGTATTAAAATTAATTGTTCCGCTATTGTTTGAATTGACTATCTCCAAAGTAGTTCCTGATGTATATATTTGATTTGTATTAACACCAGCAACAATATCGTATAATGTTAATGTTCCACCAGTAGTAGTAGTAGGTTTCTTTAAGTTAAGGTCGCCATATATATCAGTTGCTTTCAATAAATTTTGATTTGTATTTGTTGTTAAGTCTTGAAGAATATTATTAGTTGCTCCAGTTTGGACTATCTCGTCATTAAAACCTGCTATTCCATTAACATTAATCGCTGCTAAGTTCTCTGTTCCTTGCGCTGTTGGGAAGCGTAAGTATCTTTTGTCTGCTACATCTTGAGTTAAGGCAGTATCGCCACTAATCCAATATAAGTTGTTAAATGTATTTACATTAGGGTCAGGAGGATTTGAAGCACTCATATTATATATATATACTTTTAAAAAAAGTATAGCAAAAACTTATTAATATTTTATTCTAATAGTATATTATATTAATGTCTAATGATGATACTAAACAAAAACTGATTGATTGGTATAAGAAAATACCTAAGAAGTATTTGCTAAAAACCCATAATCCTCATTACGACAAGCATCGCATTAAATTGCCTTTCCGTATGATAATCGCTGGAAATTCTGGTTCAGGAAAAACCCAGACGCTATTGAACTTGATTTACAATATGCCTGATACTTTTGAGAATATCTATATAACAACCAAAAACAAAGACGAACCATTATATAACTATTTAGAGGATAAATTAAAAGAAGATGGACTTAAAATTACTGAAGGTTTAGAAAACTTACCTGACTTAGACCAAATGGATAAGGAACAAAATACCTTAATTATACTTGATGACTTAGTAAATGAACCTGCTAAACAACAGAGACCAATTGCCGACTATTTCATTAGAGCAAGAAAGAAGAATTGTTCGCTTGTATATATTAGTCAATCCTTTTATCAAGTCCCAAAATTGATTAGAGACAATATTACTTATCTTATCATTAAACAAGTATCCAGTATGAAAAACTTGACTATGATTGCGAGGGAATGTTCGCTTGGTATTGATAAGAAAATGTTGAAGAAGATATACGATGATGCTACGCAATCCAAACAAGACTTCTTATTGATTGACTTGGAAGGAGATAAGGAAGAGCGATTTAGAAAGAATTTCAACTCGGTTTATGAGATAGACGATATAATGTAAGAATATTGATTTGTAAGAATATTGATTTAAAGACAACATTTTATATATAATTATAATGGGATTTATATACAAAATAACCGACAATACTAATAATGCTATTTATATTGGTTCTACAAAACAAGCATTAAAATTGAGACTACAAAATCATATAAGGCATTACCGAAAATATATCAAAGATGGTAATTATAGTTATTGTATATCTTATGATATAATTAAAAACAACGACTACAAAATTGAACTCATAGAAGAAACAGATGACTTACAAATTAGAGAGCAATATTGGATAGATAATACAGAATGTATTAACAAATATAACGCTAAAACTGATAATAAAGAATATAAGCAAAAATGGTATGAAAATAATAAAGAAAGATTACTCTTTAAAAGCAAAGTATATACCGAACAAAATAAAGAGAAGATAAAGGAATATCAAAAGCAGTATAAGCAAGAGAATAAAGAGAAACAAAGGATTTATATGAAAGAGTATAGAGCGAAAAAGAAGATTGAAGACGCTTTTTCTTAAACCAAAGGTAGCGTTGCTTAAAACATATGATTTTGAGGTTTTGCTATACTTTTTCAAAAGTATAAAAAGTTTAGAAATGTTATAGTTTTCGTAAATATACATTAATTTTTGCTATACTTTTTTTAAAAGTATATTTTTATCTAAACCTATATTATAATGTCGTATATAATACCTCCAAGATTAAGGAACAGCGATTATACTAAGGGTATGATTACCCAAGATGAATACCTAAGAATTGCTATTGCTAATGATGCTAATATTTCAGCAGCGAGAAAGGCAGTTAAGAAAGGCGAAGTTATACAACCAACATCAGTTCAAGATGCTACACCAGACCAACTTTTAGCAGATATGGGGAAACAAGAAAGCGACGCAAGAAGCAACCTTATTAGATTAGGATTTAGAGACCTTGAGGCGCAACAAATTACCGCCAACTTAATAAATGAACCTGATGTTTTAAGAATGTTTAATGTAAGTTTCCCTGCTATTGAAACAGATATTAAGAAACGATTTAACCCAAGATTGATTACTCCAACCTTTTTCTTAGAATACTTACGAGAATATAACGAAAATCTTAATGCTTCAAGAGGATTAGACGCTAATTCATCAGGGGCGGTTAAACAAGGTATTAACGCTTTGATTAATAATGTAGCAGAATTGAGAGCAATTATTCCTGACCCTGCTATTATTGAATATATTAGACAGAGAGCAGAAACTCAAGGTTACATAGGTCAAGAAGCGCTTAATAAATTAGCAGAGTTAAGAGATATTGTTTTAGGACAACAACAATTAGCAGCAATCGGCGCTTTACCTCCAGTTAATCAATTTCAACTAATACAAGAAATTCTGGATAAGTTAAGAAATATACCTACAAGAGGAGAAGTAGATAATATAGCAAGAATATTACAAGAAAGTTCTAATATTGAACGCAGAGACATTATACAGAAGATTAATGATTTAGCAGCATCAGTTCCAAGTAGAGCAGAATTACAACAATTATCAGCAGCGTATAGACAAGCAGGCGTCCCTCCTGCTCCAAGATTGGTTAGACAAGTAACCGCTTTAGAAGAAGTCCAAGGGGTCTTAGCGAAGCAAAAGGGGGAAGATATTCCCTACTTGGAAGATATTCCCTACTTAGAAGAAGACTTAGAAACTTCAACGCAAAGAACGGCGAGATTGAGACAAGAAAGAGATAGAAAAGCAGCAGAAACAGTAGTAGCAACAGGCGGAGACCCAAGAAGATTAACACCAGACCAACAAACAATTTATGCCCAACTTACAGGAGTAGTTAGAATACCTCCTACTTTATCTCAAATTAGCGATATAACTGGAACTACTACTGAAAGTTTAGGTTCATCAGTCGGTGTTCCAACTGCTACTTTAACTCAAATCAAAGCAACTTTTAAAGCGAACCCTGATTTAATAGATAGATTAGTAGCAATTTCAAATGTAGGTAAGTATGAAGTAGGAGATAAAGTTAATTATAATGACTTAGCAAAAACCCCTCCAGCAAATACTCCAAAACAACGCAAGATATTTATTGACGATACTAATTTAGCAGACATATTTAGAGCGAAGTTTGGTAGAGGTATTGGTTCTACTTTTGGGAAAAGTAGAGCAAAAAAAGCGGAATTAAACGGCGCAGGGGTTTATAAAATGGGACAACAAGTCGCTAATAAAGTAATGAGAACTATTGGAGGTAGTATGAGACCTGAACCAAGACTTATGAACCCTGCCCTAAGCAACGCTGCCTTCGGTCTAAGCAACGCTGCCTTCGGTTCAATGAAACCTCCTCCATTAAAGCGTATTAAACTCGGTAAAGGTATTTCAGTCCAAGAACAACCTACATATAAAGAGTTTGGTAAATACGCAATCCATATGCCTCAATTGGAAGAACAAGATATATTGAATGTTAAATACAAGTCATTAGGCGGAATACCAAAGTTTAAACCTTTTCCTGTAAGCGATATATTCAGGGATTTTCTGTTAGATGTATTAGATGGTAAAAGACCAAGTGAAAGAGTATATTTACAGATAGAACCTAACGAAAGAAAATCATTTGAAGATATTTCTATTGGTGCTGGTGTATGGTCTTCTCTTGGACTAAAAAGAACAACTACTAATGATGACGAAGAAGATAGAAAACGATTTGAAGTTCTAAAAGGCATCTATACTGCTGGTAATAATAGTCCGCAAGTTTCTCAGGAGTTAAGGCGCTTGATAGTAAAGTTCATTAATGAAGGAAAAATGAAAAGACAACAAGGTCTAAATCTGCTTATGGAATTAAGTATTTAATATACCTTTAAAAAAGGTATAACCAAAGTTTAGAAACAATTAAATAATAAGTTTTTGCTATACTTTTTTTAAAAGTATATATATATAATAATGAGAACGCTTATCTTGAATAGTAGCAATATTGTCGCAGGAACTAATAACTCGGTTTTAGAATATGAGTTCGTAGGCGGTAATGTTAATTTAGTAAAAGGTCAAAAAGTAGCATTAGCATCTATACAAATGTATTACTCAACATTTAATATAACCTCTGCTTATGGTAATAATGTATTTAACTATGTATGGGTTGATGGAACTACTCATCAAGTATTATTTCCTGACGGATTTTACGATATAATCGCAATCAATAACTACCTTCATTTTATTATGCTTCAAAACAGACATTACCTAATTGATAATGATACAGGAGAATTTGTATGGTTTATTACCTTTAGTCCTAATCCTCAGCGCTACGCTATTGAAGTCAATTGTTTCCCTATGTCTGCTACTTCTTATGTAATTGGAGTTGGAGCAGGTCAATATACTTTACCAGCAGGAGCAACTTGGGTAGTTCCAACCGCAAATATAGTCCCTGAACTCCAAGTTTTAGCAAATAACTTTAGGCAAGTTATAGGTTTTGAAGCAGGATTGTATCCTAATGCCTCAATAGCAGGTGTCCCTCCAGCGCAAATTCAAACTCCAACTTATACAACCCCTCAAACATTCTTATCTTCATTTACTCCTCAAATTACTCCATTTAGCAGTTTCTTAGTCAATTGTAATTTAGTCAATAACAACTACGCTGTTCCTAACTCCCTTATCTTCTCCTTCAGTCCTCAAGGTATATTTGGCGAACAATTTACGATTGCTCCAAACGAGTATGTATTTATTGATGTTTTACCAGCGCAATACAATAGATTTAGGATATTATTTACAGACCAAAACAACCTACCTATTTCCTTCCAAGACCCAAATATGATTATACAGATACTTATTAGTGACCCAGCAGACAATACTAATCAACTTCAACTACGATAATTTAGCAAACTTTTTTCTAAAACTATATATATGTATATTCATCGCTTACGAAAGACAACTATGGGTAATGGAGGTTCTATGACAAAACGCCATATACTTAAAAATGTAGTCGCTGCTCCTCGTATGAGTAGAATGATGGGTTCAGGAATTAGACCTGAAGTTTATACTATGGAAGCATCAAGACCTACTCAAGTATTAAGCAATGTAAGAGTATCAAAAAGTAGAATGCCGAAAAAGTATATTACCTTTGATTAAATCCATCTTTGGAAAGATGGAGGCAAACCTTTAATTTAGGAATTTTGCTAAACTTTTTTTAAATCCATCTTTGGAAAGATGGAGGCAAACCTTTAATTTAGGAATTTTGCTAAACTTTTTTTAAAAGTTTATAAATTTAGGAATTATTTTGCTAAACTTTTTTTAAAAGTTTAGAAGTTAGTTATAAATATTTTTATCTCTACAATATTTATAAATGGATAGTATTGTCTTTGAAGAGAGCGTTAATAGCGAGATTTCCTCAAGTGAATTTGTTGATAAGCAATGGTTATATGTCAATGACAATAACAACGGAAGTTATAGTTCCCAAATTGTTTTAGATACAACCCCTCTTTCCAATTCAGGTCAGTATATTAATTGGAGCGAATCATTCCTGCTTATGCCTCTCGTCTTACAGATTGAAAGCGCCGTTGCCGTTTTAGACGCTAATAATAACTTTGATTATTTAGGCGCTTTGAAGAGTGGTTATTGGAATATGCTTCATTCCCTTACTTGCGAATTTAACAACGGAAACATTATTCAGCAAGTCCCTTTTTTAAATGTTTTCTGTTCTTTTAAGAACCTTACCTCTTGGTCTAAAGATGACCTTACCAACTGGTCTTCTGTTACTGGTTTCCGTCCTGACAGTGCTATGTCTTGGTGTTATTCTAATGCTGCCCCTATTGCTCTTGGTCTTGTAGTCCAAACTGGCGGAACTGGTTTAGCAAACAACAGAGATAGTCCTTATGTCTCTATTAGTATCGTTGCTCGTTCTACCTTTACTGGAACTCCTGTTGCTTCTCCTCTACCTGACCCTTATACTCCTGCTGGAACAATTGCTTCTACTGCTGTTGCTTATAACCAACTTACCCAAGCAACTCTCGCCTCTAATGATGTTAGAGCATTCTGGAATGAAGGATTATTTGAACGCCAACTTGACCTCAATTATGACCCTACCTTGTCTGCTGCTGGTGCTGGTGCTTTTAGTTCTAACAAGGGCGCTCTAATGACGGCAGATAACGCTACATCTGTATTTAGAAGTTTCGTTAATAAGTTGGCGAATACTCGTTGGTATTGTATTGATGCTATTGTCCGCTTGAAAGATGTAGCAGATTTCTTCCAAAAATGCCCTATGCTTAAGGGTTCAACTATGCGTATCTATATTAATACTAACCAAGTTTATTATACTCTTGGTCTTGTTGGAGGTCGTTTTGCTGCCGCTACTGGAATTCAAAATGAATATGGTGCTATGGCGCTTACATCTGCTCCTGTTATTCTTGGTGGAGGTGGAACTAACCCTACAATCTTCCCTTCAGTTGATTTAGGACAAGGTTCTAACTTGCTTGTTCCTCTTACGAGCGACGCTGGTGCTGCTAATACTGCTGCTGTTTCGGTTGGTCTTTCTATTGTTAGAACTCAGTTTTCCCAACTTACTACTCGCTCTTGTCCTATTACTTCTTGTAGATTGTATGCCCCTGCGTATACTATGAACCCAATTGCGGAACAAAGGTATTTATCCCTTACCCCAACTAAGAAAGTTGTATATAATGATATTTTCCAATTCTCCTTCCCTAATCAAGCAGGAGCAGGAGCAAACTTTAACATCTTGGTTACAAATGGTATTCCTAATATCCGCTCCGTCCTTGTTATTCCTTTGCTTCCAAGAGCATCTAACGGAGTTTCTGCTGGTTCAGTCATCGCTAATACCCAAACTTCTTCTTCTCTATTGTCTCCTTTCTGTTCTACTCCTGCTTCTCCTGACCCTATTTCTATTGAAAACTTCCAAATTCAAGTAAGCGGCAGAAATTTATTTATCAATCAACTTCAATACGATTTTGAGACCTATTACGAGCAACTTGTTTGTTCTAACCAATTGAACGGCAGTCTAACAACTTCTCTATCTTCAGGTCTAATTTCTAAACGAGACTTCCAATCTTTATATAGATACTACTACGGCAACTGCTCCAGAGGTCTTCCAAGTGAAGAGGGTGTATCTAAGGCAATCCAAATCTTAGGTCAAATTAGGTCTCCTGTTAATGTTGATTTAATGGTTTTCGTAGAATTTGAACGCGAGGTCACTATAGATGTCCGCACTGGGGCAAGGATAGCATAAAAAAAATATCAATTACAATTAAAACAAAAAACCTCAAGAGATAAAGAAGTTGTAGAAAAATGGTTAGAAGACATTAAGCAACAATTCTCTCAAAAGGTATAATTTTGAGTAAATTATAAATATTTTTATCTTTGTAATATTTATAATGAAGACTATGAAAATGGTAGAACATCGTATAAAGGCAAGTCCAGCGCAGATTAAGAAAATGATTACTGGAGGCGCTGTTACGCTAAAACCTGAAAACTTTGACCCTTCATCTCGTCGTATGATTGTAGTTATGCCTAATACATCAAGGCGTATTGCTACTGCTATGAGAAAAGGTAAAGGAGTTAGAATTATGTTGAAACCTGATGAAGATGTTATGGAAGATGGTATAGAAGGCGGTAAAATATCCTTGAAGTCAATTGGTAGAACATTAAAGAAAACCTTTACTGGAAGAAAGGCGATGAATACTTATAAGGAAATTGGTAAAGAAGTATTACCTATTGCGAAAGGTATTGCTGATGCTGGTATTGATGCTGGTTCTATGGCGTTGGCGACTTATATGGGTAATCCTGCTTTAGCGCCTGTTATTGCTGGAACTGCTAAAGTTGGAGTTGATAGAGGTTATAAAGCGCTTGGAAAAAAAGTTGGATTAGACCCTAATGCCCCTGTTCCTCAATTTGATAGCCCTGAAAGCGTCCAACGATACGCTATGGAAAGAGCAGAAGCAAATATTAGACAGCGAACAAAAGGCAGAGTTAGAGATGCTGGTCTTGCTGCCTTATCAGGAGACTATGCTACCGCTCAGCAATTAGGAACTGACTACTTAATTGATAAGAAACTTGGAGGCGTAGAAAAGAAAATCGCTAAGAAGGCGCAACAAGGTCAATATTCATCAGTTCAAGATTTAGCAACTGATTATGCTGCCGAGAAACTTGCTGCTTCTATAGAACAAGAACCATCAGGACAAGATGAAATACAAGCATTAATGTCAGGTAGAGGTATTAGAGTTCGTAAATCAAGAGGTGGTCTTAAAATTGGTGGAGCATCTGCTTACTTAACTTCTGCTTACGAACAAGGATTAAAAAATGCTATGAGAGGAGGCGCTATTACTGGAATGAGAAGCGTTGGATTTGATATGAGAGGGGTTACTTCTACATCTGCCCCAGCAGGAGGTATTACTCAACTTGGAAGTCCATACCAACGCCTACAATCTCCAAGTATGTCTCCTTTTATTGCCGCTTCCCCTCAACTTGCTAATAAACCGATAACTTCAGTCGCTACGCTTTCTGGAGGTTCTTTTATGCCTGCTGGTAGATATGGAAACGGATTTGTTCCTGCTGGATAAGACCTTCCTTTAGCAATAAGTTTTTTGATATACTTTTTTTAAAAGTATAATATATAAATGTCTATAAATCCTAACAGAGTTGATGAATTATACTTACAGCGACTAATTGATGACTTACAAGCAGACCATAATAATCTATTTAATTCCCTGAAAAACAATGCTACAGAAAAAGAACGCTTAAAATTAGCAGACAAGAAGGTAGATAAGCATACGAAATTATTGGGAGAATTGATGAATAAGGCGCTTACATTAAAAACTCTATTATCTACTATAAAGAAAAAGTAATAAAGATATTACAATATTATTTATAATGAGAAATCTTAGAGGAGAAGTATATAGCAACGATGATGAAACCTATTGGTTTTATTATGTATCAACTATGATAGTATGTTATTATATATTATATATTTGTAATAAAAAGCATATAAAGATAATATAAGTATCTAATATATAATGAGTAGAAACAGAGAATTAGATGCTGCCTATGAAGAGATGGGAAGAGTTAATGAAAACAAGTATAAACCTATTATCCAAGCGACCTATGGTAAAGTTATGAAAGCAAATTTCAAATACTCAAGAATAGACTTCTACGGAGAAACTTATATGCTTGAATTAAAGAGTAGAGATATGAGTTCAACTGAATTCAACGAAACTATGATTGGTTACAATAAAGTAGAAGAAGGATTTAAAACATTAGACCATTATAAACATCATCTACCTAATTATAAAGTATATTTTGCGTTTGGATTTACCGATGGTTTATTCATTTGGGAACTTAATAGAGAAAACTATGATGCTAATGGAGGGAATAATGGAAAGCGTATTGGAGGAACTTCTAATAGAGGTTGGGATAATTTTAAAGACCATTACTATATTGATTGTAAAAATCTTATTAAAATTAGTGATAATGGTTGTTGGGTTCATCCTAAGGTTAGAGAAAATACATTAAATAGAAAGAGGAAATCATCTATAAGGCGAACGCCGAGCGTTATACCTGATGGTGTTTGTTTCTTAAAACTGCTTAAAAAATAAAGTTATATTATATAAAAATTATTGTTTATATAATATAGATGCTTACTAACTTTGATTTAGAAGATATGGCGGAAAAAATGAAACTTGATTTAATAGGAGTATTCAGTAAAGATATGTTGCCTAAGGAAAGAGTTGCTGGTTCTTATATTATTAACTTACAAGATTACGATGATGGCGATGGAACTCATTGGACTACATTTAAAATATTTGATAATGGTAAATGTTGCTATTTTGACCCATTCGGTATGTTTATGCCCCCTGATGTTAATTCTTTCCTAATGAAGTTTAAACCTGTTGCTGTCAATAACCGAATTATTCAAGATATTAAGAGCGACAAATGCGGATACTTCTGTATTGCCTTTATAAAATATTTTGATGATTTTGATACTAAGAAGAATGATGTATTTGAGGCGTTTGATGATTTTCTTAATTGTTTCTCTAATAAAGCAAAAGCGAATGATAAAGTAGTATTTGAATTGTTAGATAAATAATATAAAGATAATCTATTATTAATATATAATGGAAGAAACTAAAAAAACAACTTATACTCCTGCTGTTAAGAAAGCGATAGATAAGTATAGACATAAGAATATTGAAAAGTTTAATGAGAAACAAAGAGAATACTATAGCGAATACAAACAAGATGAAGAATGGCGTAAGAACTTTAATGACCGATGTAAAGTTAATAACCAAAAGTATAGACTTAAGAAGAAGGAAAGTTTAGGAGGCGATGTTAAACCAAGAGGGCGACCAAGAAAAGTTATACCTCCTTTAATCGTTGCTGATATTGCCTCAGCGCTTTAAATTATATTTGCGCAAAATATATTTTAAAAAAAAAAACAATTGAAAAAAAACAATTTAAAAACAAAATATCTAATATATATAAATGGAAAAACGAAAATCCATAGATTTAAAGTCTCCAACTATTATAATGAGTGATTATCAAAAGGCGAAACAACATTATAAACTTACAGGTAAGTCATTAGAGGACGCTGCTAAGAAGATGAAGTGGAACACTTACGAGAAGCAAGGTAAGAAATATGTTAAAATACCCCCAACCAGTAAAGAATTTAGAGACAAGTTTGAGAACTTTATAATTAAAAAGTGGAAGACTGATACTCAAGAGTATATTGGAACTTATAGTATGAGTTATAAAGTTTATGATACTAAAAAAAGAAAGCAAGTAGATAGAATTACAAAGATTACTGCTATTGGAACTAAAAAGAGTGTTCTTGCTAATGCTGTTAGAACTTACGAAGCAAGAGTTCAACGCTATATGGAAGACTACCCTGAAAATGATAGTTATGCGTTTAACCCTGATGCTGATAGTTTAATACCTGTTAAAAGTGGCGATGGTATTAGAGTTGAAGAACAGCGAGTAGAAAGTTCTGTTAGAGGAGGTCAAAGAATAATTGGTATGAAAGGCAATAAGCGTCATATGCGTATGAAAGATGCGTTTAGTTTCTTTAAGTTCTCTAAGGATACTGATTACGAATGGGACTTAAAGCAAGGAACTTGCGTATTTGATTATCTATATCATCGCTTTAAAGATACTGAAGGTTGTAGTAAGTTCTTTAATGGAACTAAGACTAAACCGAGAACAAGAGAAGAAGTTTATAGAGACTTGAATATTATTCTTGGTAGAGATGATGGTTCTATTGGAGTTGTCAATCCTCTTACTGATGGTGTATCTGTCAATATGCTTGAAAACTTCTGCGAAGAGTTTGGTATTAATATGTATGCGTATGATAAAGATGATAGTTGTATTCAAGTATATAAAGTTAAAAACCCTAAGAAGAAAGGCAACAACTTATACTTCTATGTTTATGACGGACATTTCTACCCTGAAGAAGATGTCAGTAATCAAAAGAGTATGAGTGCTAAGAACGCTGACAATAAAGGTATGGGAGTTAGTTATAAATCTAATGAAATAGAAGACCCTACCTTCTCTAAAGAAGCAGTAAAAAAGATTGTTATTGCTCCTACTGAAGAAGAGTTTGAAGCAATCAAAGAAACTACTGCTGATTATCTTAGCGTTCAAAATAAGTGGGCGCTTCAGTATATCAAAAATAATAATGCTGAAATACCATTTCCTATCAACAATCGTAATATTCAAATAGAAGAAGCAACTATTCAAAAGTTAGAGTATGAAGATAAGATTGTAATGACAAGACCTATTAACCCTTATGTAAAAAAGTTTTATGATTACTGGACTACTAATGGATTTCAAGGCGAAAGTCCTGCGAATGTTATGCGTTATATTTGGGAGAATAGATATGGATTTCAATTAGGCAAAGCGCCATTCAATTCTAATATTGGTTTGCTTAATGACTTACTTGCTGATAATGTTAAGTGGAGAACTCATCTTGGAAGAACTACTGATAAATATTCCCCTGAGGAAATAAGAAATATGTTGCGTAATGGTAAAGCAAAAGTGTTTGATATATCTAAGTGTTATAGTGATTGTATATATAACCAACGAGAACCTTTTATAGTATTCAAGGGTAAAGAAAGAATAGAAAAGTATGACGGCGAACCTTTGACATTAGGATTATACTTTGTAGAAACCGACGATATGACTTTGTTTCATCAGTCTAACTGGTATAGTAGAAAGATTATAGAACTTGCTGAAAAGGAAGGTATTGACTTCAAGATAGTAAGACAACTACGATGCGTAGATGAAGAATGGAACTGGTCTAAGGAAATACCTGCTGAAAATGAAGAAGATGAACCAAGAATTATTACTCTAAGTAATGATAAACTATTTAAGGACTGGTGCGATGAAGTTATAGAAATGACTATATTTGACGAAGACCCTACTTTATGTAAGATTGTAATGAACTCTCTAACTGGATACTTGGCGAGAACTATGGATAGAAAAAAAGAGGTTAGTTTGTTTAAGAACCTTGATGAACTTTGGTATGACTTTGTATTGCCTGATGCTGAAGAAAATCCAAGTATGAATATGTATATGAATACTATTATTGATGGCGAAGATAAGATATACTTGTATGGTGATGAAAAAGTATCTAAGCATCTATCAAGTGGATTACCTATGTATATCCAAATCTTAGACTGGAGTAATATGGCGTTGTATCAACTTGGTAAAGATGTTGGAGGTGAAATAGTCTATAGAAAAACTGATTGTCTTATTTCGGTTGGGGGTGAAATGCCTGAAGATTATAATGCCTATTACGAATACTATACTGATAGTTTTGGAAAGTATAGATATGAAGATACAGAAAAAGCATTACATTTCAATCTTGAACTTGCTATGAATAATAATAGAAAAGTAGAAACTCCTGAATTAGAAAACGACTGGAAAGACTGGGACTATAACGATAGTGGCGACTGGAAGTTTATTTTAGAGACTGCTATTAAAGAAGGAGGTATGCTTATATCAGGCAGAGCAGGAACAGGTAAGACTTATATTATTCATAAAGGAATTGAAGAAGGACTATTACCTGAAGAAGATGAGACGAGAATGGCGCCGACTAACAGAGCGGCAAGAAACATTAAAGGCAAGACAATCCATTACAATATGAAGATGAATAAGAATGGTAATACAAATAATAAATCGTTGATACATCTTGCGAAGTATAATGCGTATATTATTGATGAGATTTCTATGCTTACTGCTGAACTATGGGGTAAGTTGTTATTATTAAAAAAGAAAAATCCTACTGCTACTTTCATATTACTTGGAGACCATCGTCAGTGTCCTCCTATTGAAAGCGGTAAAGAGATAGACTACTTCAATCACCCTTACGCTAAGAAACTTGTTAATTATAACCGATGCGAACTTACTAAACCTCAGCGATACGATATGAAACTATGGAACTTCTTAGAAAAGTTTTATAACTATGGAGTTGATGATGAGAGCATCTGTAAAAAAAAACTAACTATTGAGAATATCTTGTATAGAAAGAATATTGTATTTACTCATAAGACAAGAAAGATGATTAATAATAGATGTATGGAATATGTCTCAAAAGATAAGACAGCAAAGATAGTATTAAAAGTTCCTGAGAAATGTAGTAATAAATATGCGGACGATGTTATATTATATGTTGGTCTTCCTGTAATGGCGAAAGTCAATTGTAGAGATGATAATGTAATTAACAGCGACGAGTTTGTAATTAAAGAACTGCGACCTAATGAAAGCATTATTGTATTGGAAAGAGACGAGAATAAAGAAGATTTGTTAGAGGTTGAATTTAAAGAGTTCCATAACAACTTTGTAGCGAATTATGCTGCGACTACTCATTCAAGTCAGGGTGTTACTATTGTTGGAGGATTGAATATATGGGATTGGTTTATGATGATTGATAATCCTAAGGTTGGTTATACTGCTGTATCAAGAGCGAAGAAGTGCGATGACATATGGATTGCGACTGGAGTTAAATAGTAGATAGATTTTGTTATATATTTTGTAATCTAATTAAGTAATAATTTTTGGGCGATGTCCCTTTTTTCGCTGATGGTGATATATATGATATGCCCTATTATATGTATCAGTGCCTTGGG
>Ga0247836_1004728_pt1 | contig 16646 bp, 19 predicted proteins | sample LaCruzMarch2015__4_FD_187116 | JGI IMG/M metagenome (GOLD analysis project Ga0247836, IMG submission 187116) | Freshwater microbial communities from meromictic Lake La Cruz, Castile-La Mancha, Spain - LaCruzMarch2015_14m | ecosystem: Environmental > Aquatic > Freshwater > Lake | place: Spain...
ATGATCAACACAGTTGATATGTCTGGTGTTGTTGTTATTGGTGAAGGCGAGAAAGATCAAGCGCCGATGCTCCATAACGGAGAAAAAGTAGGAAATGGCGATGGTCCATCGTGTGATGTTGCCGTCGATCCTATTGATGGAACGTCACTGACGGCTCAAGGTATGAATGGTGCGATCAGTGTGATCGCGCTAGCACCACGTGGTTCGATGTTTGATCCACAAGATAGTTTCTATATGAACAAGATTGTTACTGGCCCTGAAGCAGCTTCTGTCATCGACATTACGGCTTCTGTTGCCGAAAATATCGCAGCGGTAGCAAAGGCGAAAGCTCTGAAAGTTAGTGACATTACCGTCGTTGTTCTCAATCGTCCTCGCCACCTTGGACTGATTGAAGAGATCAGAGCAACCGGTGCCAGAATTAAATTGATTCAAGATGGCGATGTTGCTGCCGCAATTGAAACTGCGCGTCCAGATACCGGAATTGATCTGCTTATGGGAATTGGCGGCACTCCTGAAGGAGTTATCACTGCCGTTGCAATGATTTGTCTAGGTGGTGCAATTCAAGGCCAGCTACATAAAGACGGTGTCACCGAAGCTCGCGTGCTCACCACCTCAGATCTCTGTAACTCTGATGATGTCTTTCTCTCAGCAACAGGAATTACCGACGGGGAGCTAGTTCAAGGTGTCAGATACACAAAATTTGGTGCGACCAGTAACTCACTCGTCATGCGTGGAAAATCAAAGACAGTCCGCTTAATTCAAACCGAACACAACCTGTAGGACTAGCCGACGCTCTCTGTAAGAATCGAGACGCGATCATTTGAAACAGATAGGAAGCCACCGCTGACATTAAATTCAGTGATGGTTCCATCTACACCTTTGATACTGACGGCTCCGTCGACTAGTACGCCAAACAAAGGAGCGTGCCCTGGAAGAACTCCAAGGTCACCCTCTGTGGTGCGAGCAGAGATAAATGCTGCTTCTCCACTCCACACCTTCTGTGTTGGCGAAACTAGTGCGACGGTAAGAGCCATTGTTATGCCTTCATCAATTCTGCAGCCTTGCGCTCGACATCGTCGAGGCCACCGCACATGAAGAATGCCTGCTCAGGAATGTGATCATACTTTCCATCAGCCAAAGCTTCGAATGCTTCGATCGTCTCTGAGAGAGGAACGAATGATCCTTCGATACCAGTAAAGACCTTTGCCACGAATGTGTTCTGTGACAAGAAGCGCTGGATGCGACGTGCGCGTCCTACAAGAATACGATCTTCTTCTGAAAGTTCATCGATACCCAAGATAGCGATGATGTCCTGAAGATCCTTGTAACGCTGCAAGATCTGCTTAATACGGTTTGCAACACGGAAGTGATGCTCACCGATGTAGCGTGGATCCAAGATGCGTGAAGTTGAGTCAAGTGGATCCACAGCTGGGTAGATACCAAGCTCTGAGATCGGACGTGACAACACTGTTGTTGCATCAAGGTGGGCGAATGTTGTGTGTGGAGCTGGGTCGGTGATGTCATCTGCAGGAACGTAAATTGCCTGCATCGATGTAATCGAGTGACCACGTGTTGATGTGATGCGCTCTTGGAGCTGACCCATCTCATCTGCAAGTGTTGGTTGGTATCCCACAGCAGATGGCATACGGCCAAGCAGTGTTGATACTTCAGAACCTGCCTGAGTAAAGCGGAAGATGTTATCGATGAAGAGGAGAACGTCCTGCTTCTGAACATCGCGGAAGTACTCAGCCATTGTGAGAGCAGAAAGTGCCACACGTAGACGCGTGCCTGGTGGCTCATCCATCTGACCGAAGACCAAGGCGGTCTTATTAATAACGCCAGTCTCTGTCATTTCAAGGAACAAGTCGTTACCTTCACGAGTACGCTCACCAACACCGGCGAATACAGATACACCACCGAAGTTTTCAGCTACGCGATAAATCATTTCCTGAATAAGAACTGTCTTACCTACACCTGCACCACCGAAGAGACCGATCTTTCCGCCCTTTACATATGGTGTGAGTAGATCAATAACTTTGATGCCTGTCTCAAACATCTCTGTCTTTGACTCGAGCTGATCGAATGCTGGTGCATTACGGTGAATTGGCCAGCGCTCCTTGATATCAAGAGATGAGGTTGGAACGTCGAGGGATTCGCCAAGTGTGTTGAACACGTGACCCTTAGTGACATCGCCGACAGGGACAGAGATCGCAGCGCCAGTATCTGTTACTTCGGCACCACGGACCATTCCATCTGTTGGCTGCATAGAAATAGCGCGCACGAGGTTGTCACCAATGTGCTGTGCTACTTCTAGCGTCAAGGTACGTGTAGTTCCACTCATGGTGGTCTCTACGTGAAGCGCGTTAAAGATCGATGGCATTGAATCCGCGGGGAATTCAATATCCACCACCGGTCCAATAACTCGGGCTACGCGGCCTTTACCTGTTGCTGACATCATTCACTCCCTGCACTAGCTGATGACAACGCGTCTGCGCCGCCAACAATTTCACTGATTTCTTGGGTAATTTCGGCTTGACGGGCCGCATTCGCAAGTCGTGTGAGCGACTTGATTAACTCATCAGCATTGTCAGTTGCTGACTTCATAGCGCGACGACGAGCAGCGTGCTCAGAGGCAGCTGATTGCAACATCGCGTTGAAGATTCTTGCCTGGATATAGCGAGGAAGAAGCGCGTTAAGAACTTCACCTGCATTTGGTTCAAACTCATACATAGGCAAAAGCCCAGCAGGAGCAGGTGTTGATGATTCAACAACTTCTAGTGGCAGCATGCGCTTGGCCATTGCGTTCTGAGTCAACATTGATTTGAACTCGGTGTAGACGATATGGATCTCATCAACACCGTTGATGTCAGTCTGAGCATCAGCCAAAAATGCTTCGATGAGAGCATCGGCAACTGCGCGTGCATCTTCATAGGTTGGGTTATCGGAAAAACCGGTCCATGAACCTGCGATCTCGCGGTTACGGAACTTGTAATAGTTAAGCGCCTTGCGACCAACGAGGAAGTTTGCAGTCTGCAATCCTCGCTCGCGAAGGAGGGCTGCAAGCTGCTCTCCTTCTTTAATCGCATTATTTGAATACGCGCCAGCCATTCCACGATCTGCAGAGATAATCAAAATCGCAGCGCGCTTTGGATTCTCTGAAGGTGTGGTCAACGGGTGGATAGTTGAAGAAAATGAGGCAACTGCAGATACCGCACGGGTCAACTCATTTGCATAAGGAGTTGACGCTGCAACCCGTTGCTGCGCCTTAACGATACGAGAGGCAGAGATTAACTCCATAGCCTTCGTGATCTTTTTGGTCGCTTTAACGGATCTCATCCGTCGGCGATATATGCGAAGTTGGGCACCCATTTTTTACTTCTTCGCCGCCGGTGGAACGTACTTGGTCACTTGCTCAGCAGCTTCACCATCAAGGGCTTCAGCTGCTGCTTCGTTAACTGCTGCTGCAACGGATGATTTGAATTGCTTCTTAAATGAAGCAACGGCCTCTTCCATCTTTGCAACGGTGTCATCTTCAAGCTGCTTAGTCTCTGAGATCACCGTAAAGATTTCCTTACGTTCGCGACCGATAAAGTCGAGAAGTTCAGATTCAAAACGGCGAATATCAGCAACTGCAATGTCATCGAGCTTTCCAGTAGTACCTGCCCAGATTGAAACAATCTGACGCTCGAGTGAATAAGGTGAGTACTGACCCTGCTTCAAGAGTTCAACCATGCGAGCACCGCGCTCGAGTTGTGACTTTGATACAGCATCAAGATCTGAACCGAATGCTGCGAAAGCTTCAAGTTCGCGGAACTGTGCGAGGTCAAGACGCAGACGACCTGCAATCTTCTTCATCGCCTTTGTCTGAGCAGATCCACCCACGCGAGATACCGAGATACCTACGTTGATTGCAGGACGTACGCCGGCGTTAAAGAGATCTGTTTCAAGGAAGCACTGGCCATCTGTAATTGAAATTACGTTGGTAGGAATAAAGGCAGAAACGTCATTTCCCTTTGTTTCGATGATTGGAAGACCTGTCATCGATCCGCCACCGAGCTCATCTGAAAGCTTTGCACAACGCTCGAGAAGACGTGAGTGTAAGTAGAAAACATCGCCTGGGTAGGCTTCGCGGCCTGGTGGACGACGAAGAAGGAGAGATACTGAACGATAAGCCTCAGCTTGCTTTGAAAGATCATCAAAGACGATAAGAACATGCTCGCCCTTGTACATCCAGTGCTGACCGATTGAAGAACCTGTATATGGAGCAAGGTACTTAAAGCCTGCTGGATCAGAGGCTGGAGATGCCACGATTGTTGTGTACTCCATTGCGCCGGCTTCTTCGAGTGCGCCGCGAACAGATGCAATCGTTGAACCCTTCTGTCCGATAGCTACATAAATACATTTAACTTGCTTCTTCTTATCTCCAGTCAACCAGTTTTCGCGCTGGTTGATGATGGTGTCAACAGCAACTGCTGTCTTACCTGTCTGGCGATCGCCGATGATCAACTGGCGCTGTCCGCGACCAATAGCTGTCATTGCATCGATTGCCTTAATTCCTGTTGCAAGAGGTTCCTTAACAGGTTGGCGCTGAACTACAGAGGGAGCCTGTAATTCAAGTGCACGACGTGCTTCAGCAACGATTTCACCCTTGCCATCAATTGGTCGACCGAGTGCATCTACGACGCGACCAAGGAATCCGTCACCGACTGGTACAGAGAGAATTTCACCAGTGCGACTTACAGATGTTCCTTCTTCAATTCCTTCGGTTCCGCCCAAGATAACGACACCGATTTCGCGCACATCAAGGTTGAGTGCAAGTCCGAGTGTTCCGTTCTCAAATGTCAGGAGCTCGTTAGCCATTGTTGAAGGAAGTCCCTCAACGCGAGCGATTCCATCGCCTGCCTGGCTTACTGTTCCTACTTCATCGCGTGCTGCCGCGCCTGGATCATATGACTTAACGAAATTCGCTAAGGCATCCCGAATTTCATCGGGTTGGATCTTTAGCTCTGCCATGTGTTTCTCCCTTTAGTTTTTTCCGGCCAATGCACGACCAGCGTGTGCAAGACGATTAGAAATACTTGCATCAATAAGTTCATCCGCGAACTTGATGGAGACTCCACCAATAATCGTTGGATCTACTTGGATATTGACGCGAATTGGTTGTCCTACCTGCTTTTCGATCGCTCCAGAGAGGCGAACCTTCTGGGCATCTGAGATAGGGGCTGCAGTACGAACGACTGCGATAAGACGGTTGCGACGATTTGCTAGACCGAAGAGGTACTCAGCAAATGCTGCCTCAATACTGCGTCCGCGACGTTGTGTAACAAGTGCGCGAACAAGCTTTACCGTCGAAGCAGATGCCTTCTTTGAAAGAATTTCTGTTACCAATTGAGCTTTGAGATCTGCACCGGCGCCTCCTACGAGGGCGCTGCGGATTTCAGCGGATCCAACAAGTACGCGAGAGGCGCTGAAGAGTTCATCTTCAAGACGATCAAGTTCATTGTTGATATTGGCTGCAGATGCCTCTGCTTCGATCGCCAATTGTTCAAGCACGTAGATGACATCTTTACTTGCAGACCAACGCAGAGCGGCAACGCCAGAAATGAGATCTGAGGCTTCTTTGCCGATCTTTGATCCAAAGAGTTCTTTGATCAGAGCGCTCTTTGCAGCAATATCTCGTGATGGATCAGTGATCGCACGACGGAGAGCAGTCTTGCTAGCAAAAACTTCTGTTGCAAAGAAGAGTTGAGTAGAAATCTCAGAAGCGGTTGCAGCACTTGCGCCCTTTACGGCAGCATCTAGTGCGCCGCGTGCAATCACGAGTGATTGGCGGCTACTACCTCCGAGATGGATTCTCACTACTTACTCTTCTCCAAGTCATCTAGAAAACGATCAACGATTCGTGATTGACGCGCTTGATCATCAAGAGCCTCTCCCACGATCTTTGATGCGAGTTCAACTGCAAGTGCACCAACTTCATTACGAAGTGACGTGATCGCCTGTTGGCGCTCAGCTTCGATTGAAGCATGTGCGGCTGCAGTGATTCGTGCTGCTTCTTCTTGAGCTTTTGCGCGCAACTCTTCAACTATTGCAGCACCTTGTACTCGTGCTGCTTCGCGAAGTTCTTGCGCTTCATCTTGCGCGGATGCTAATTGGCGCGTGTACTGCTCGAGGGCTACCTTCGCTTCGGCCTGAGCTTGCTCAGCACGTGCAATTCCACCCTCGATTGCAGCGCTGCGCTCTGCGTATGCCTTTTCAAACATAGGCACAACTTTGGAGCGCATGACCAAGAAGAGAAGCAAGAACGCGATCGATCCCACAATGATCTCTGCTGTTGCAGGCAAGAGTGGGTTCGGTGCGCCAGCTTCCGCTAACTCAATATAAGTTCTCATGGTTTGAAACACTCTCTAATTAGAGAACGAATGCAAGAACGAGTCCGAATAGTGCGAGAGCTTCAGCCATAGCAAATCCGAGGAATGCGATTGGCTGTAGAACGCTGCGCGCTTCAGGCTGACGAGCTACACCATTGATGTATGCAGCAAAGATCATTCCCACTGCGAGGCCTGGGCCGATTGCAGCAAGTCCATATCCGACGAGGTTGAGTGTGCCTGTCATTTTATTACCTTTCCTATCTTCACGTTAGAAGTGTTCCAACGGAATTCTTGTTTAGTGCTCGTCGGCGAGGCCGCCGGCGATGTAGAGGGCTGTAAGCAGAGTAAAGATGTACGCCTGGAGACATTGCACCAGGAATTCAAAGAATGTCAGGGCGATACCCATGCCGAAGGCGAATACTCCGACCGCCTTCATGGCGATAGCTCCTTGAAGCAAGTGCTCTCCACCAAGGATAAAGATCATGAGAAGAAGGTGACCAGCAAACATATTTGCAAAGAGACGCAATGAAAGAGTCAAAGGACGAACAATTAAAAATGTTGCGATTTCAATTGGAGTAAGAAGAATGTAGACAGGCTTTGGAACACCTGGCATGAACATAATGTCCTTTACGTACTTCTTAATTCCTTGCTTGCGGATACCCACGTAGTGGAAAACGCCAAAGGTGATAATTCCGAGAACGTATGCGAAAGAGATACGTGAGAAGGATGGGAACTGAAGGAAAGGGACAATTCCGAAAATATTGTTAGTCAAGATAAATGTGAAGAGTGAGAACAAATACGGCATAAAGCGCTTGAAGTCATGGCCAAGAATTTCTACTCCGAGGTCTTTACGCACAAAACCATAAACGAGTTCGCCGGCAAACTGGAATTTAGATGGGACAACTGCAGCTTTACGTGCTGAAAGTGAGAAGAAAATAGAGACAAGCACAGTCGAAAGCAGGACCAACAAAATTGGCTTAGTAATAAAAGGGATATTCTCAAAAATCGGAGGGAGAACGAAATCCACGCTGCTAGGTGGGACGAATTCATCGCCCTTAGCGCTGAAAACAGATAACGCGCGCACTAGCACTCCTTTTGAAATTTACGGAAGATCGCATGTGACGGAGGGGGATCTCCGCCTCAAACCTTAGGTCAAAGTACGCAGAAGTGCGAAATCTGAAGGGGTAAAAAACCTCGTGCCTAGCGGGTGGTACTGGTCACCTTTATGAGCTGGCTTTAGCGTCCAAATCGCAGCCAGACGAGGTAGAGCCCGCCGCCCATTCCCATCAAGATGCCGACCAGGGTCAGATAAGAGGTGTTGAAAAAACGATCTGCAAAGTAGCCGACCCCACCCCAGAAAAGAAGTCCAGAGAGGAGGTAGCCCAGGATCGTCCAGATAGCCGATTCGTCAGATCTCTTAGTCATTGTGACTCCTCTGTAGATGTCTCTTCTTTTTGCTTAGGGGGCAATGGTAGATGAGTTTTTAAAGATAGATAGCCCTTAATCTCGCCACCCAGCCATGCAGCGGTCAAGGCAATTGCGCTGATGCCAAAGGCATTTCGATCAATCGTCTCTTCTGGGGTGAATTTATCCAAAATGATAAGGAAGCTGCCAATCACCGTGAGCTTGGTGACGTAGGAGAAGAGTGACAAGGCCATGGTGGCCATGGGATCAATATTTCGCGAAAGTTTTGAAACAAGAAGGTGTACAAAGAAGAAAACTACGACGACCACTTGTGCAACGAGTGCTCCATAAAATCCATATATTCCCTTTAGGAGCGAGAAGAGTGCAACACAACCAATGCCGACGATCACTGTTGGCAGAAGTGCAGCTTTGAGTAGAGTGCTCTCGTTCGTTGCATTCGGTGTATTCATTGTATTCATTGCATGTGAAGAATCTTTACTCGACATGGACGCCTTTCGATTCAGCTTTGCTCTCCTGATACATCTTTGATTTTCCGCGAGAGAAAACCACGGTCACGATCAGTAGTGATACTGCCACCGTAGCTGCAACCCACGTTGGCGCAAATGCTAATACCGTTACTGGGAATGCAATCGTTGCTGTCCATAGATACATAATGAAAGCGGTGCGCTGCTGAGTATTTCCAGCGCGCATGATTCTGTGATGTAAATGTTCTTTATCGGAAGAAAATGGTGATTTGCCTGCCTTTACTCTTCGCACGATAGCAAGAATTAAATCTGCAAGTGGTATCGCAAGAACTGCAAAAGGAAGAAGGAGTGGCAGTGTCGCAGGTCCGAGTTTTTCAGCTGAGATCGCATTGGGATCGACTTGGCCAGTTAATGTGATGGCAGAAGCTGCCAACATCAACCCTAAGAACATTGAGCCAGAGTCGCCCATAAAGATTGCAGCGGGATGAGTGTTGTGGACTAAGAATCCGATGCAGACGCCAACAAGGATTGCTGTGATCAAAGATGGTGCACCCGCGCGACTAAATCCATAGACAACTGCTAATAGATATGCGAAGGCAAAGAAGGCTAAACCAGAGATCGCAACGATTCCAGCAGCTAACCCATCTAGACCATCGATGAAATTAACTGCGTTGATTGTGACAAGAACGATGAGAACCGTTACGAGTTGGCCAATACTTGGTGGCAAAGTGATGACGCCGTTAATTGGCAACCAGAGAATTTGAATACCGAAGAGAAGAAGAATTCCGGCTGCAAGTGCTTGGCCGGCAAGTTTTGTGAGGGCATCGAGTTCGAAACGATCATCGAGCATTCCGAGTGCAACTAAGAAAGTACCCGCTAGAAAAATCCCTTGCGTCTCGCGTCCAAATGATTTGCCGACAAGTTCGAGATTGTTAACGATTGCAAAGGTAATGCTCATTGAGATCCACATCGCCAAACCACCCCAGCGAGGCGTTGGTGTGGTGTGTACATCGCGGGTACGGATCTGGGCTACTGCGCCAAATCGAACCGCCCATGTACGAACAAGAGGAGTCACGACATAACAAAGTGCTGCAGCCAGCAAAAGTGTAAGTAAGTACTCGCGCATCGCCTTGTCCTAATGCCTATCGTTCTTAAGCTTGATAGATCGGAAAATGTGCAGTGAGTGCATGAACCTCAGATTTGATTGCAGCATGTGCTGCTGCATCATCAGTCTTGATCGCACGAGCAATGAGTGAAGCAATGATCTTCATCTGATCTACGCCCATTCCCTGAGTTGTTGTTGCAGGAGTTCCCACACGAATACCACTTGTTATAGAAGGTGCTTCCGGATCAAATGGGATTGAGTTTTTATTGAGAACAATTCCAGCAGCGCCACAGCGCTCATCTGCGACCTTGCCATTAACGCCAGTTGCGCGAATATCCATCAAAGCCAAGTGAGTCTGTGTTCCACCAGAGACTGCGCGCATTCCTTCGCCTTCAAGGGCTGCTGCAAGTGCCTGCGCATTCACAATTACATCTTTTGCATACTTTTGATAAGCAGGTGTTGCACACTCTGCGAGCGCGACAGCTTTTCCAGCAACTGCAGACATGATTGGCCCGCCCTGCATTCCTGGGAAGACAGCCTTATCGATGGCTGCTGCATGCTCTGCCTTTGTAAGAATCATTCCTCCACGAGGTCCGCGAAGAACCTTGTGTGTTGTAAATGAGACAACGTCTGCATATGGAACAGGTGATGGGATCGCCTTTCCTGCAACTAAGCCGATGAAGTGAGCAGCATCGACCCACATGATTGCTCCAACTTCATCGCAGATTGCGCGAACTTTTTCAAAGTCGATCAAAGATGGATATGCAGTTGCTCCGCTACAGATCATCTTTGGCTTATTGGCGATTGCGCTATCGCGTAGCTCGTCATAGTCGATCAATTCATTATCTTGGCGAACACCGTATGAGACGACGTTAAACCACTTACCGGAAAAGTTAACCTTCGAACCGTGTGTGAGATGGCCTCCATGAGGAAGTGACATTGCAAGCACCGTGTCGCCCGGCTTGGTAAATGCTTGATAGACGGCGACATTTGCGCTCGCGCCAGAGTGTGGTTGAACGTTGGCATGTTCTGCGCCGAAAAGTGACTTTGCGCGCTCAATAGCGATTGTTTCTGCAACATCTACTTCTTCACAGCCACCGTAATAACGCTTTCCTGGATATCCCTCTGCGTACTTATTTGAAAGAGTCGAGCCCAGAGTTGCCAGGACTGCGCGCGATGTGAAGTTCTCGGATGCAATCAGTTGGAGATTGCTCTGTTGGCGATGCAATTCTGAGAGTAGGACTGCTGCAATATCTGGATCTTGTTTGGAGAGCAGTTCAAAGTCAGGGCCATAGAAGGTATCGGTCATGGCGGTAAGCCTAGCCCTAGGAGATAGTTACTGCAGGGATAGCCTTCTCTATGTCACTTCGTGAGATTGCCCCCTCGCGCACAAGGCGCACGCCGGAGAGATCACTTTCGACATGTGTCGAGGAAGGCTCCACTTCGATGACTCCGTGTTCAACGATCACTGCTATCTCGTGGCCCATGTGATTTAAGTGGGATAGATCTTGCAGAGGTGGTTGACCGGCAAGTGCTCCGCTAGCTACAGCAAGTGGACCAGTCTCTTTGATGAGTAATTGTAAAAATGGATGCGATGGAATTCGCAGGCAGACCCAATCAAGTTTTCCAGCATCGCCAAGATCCCACGACAATCCCGCTTGCGGACGAAGGGATAGCGATAACGGTCCTGGCCAAAAGTTCTCCATCAGTGTTCGCGCTTCGGTAGTGATATCTCGCGCTAAACCTTCAATCTGTTGTGAATCTGAGATCAAAACTTGCGCTGCAACGCCGAGATCATCACCGCGAAGAACATGCATTGCTCGCACGGAATCTGGCGAAAAGGCATCTGATAACAGAACATATCCGTTTTCATGTGGTGCAACGATGACGTAGCCATCGCGCAGACTTTTTGCAGCGAGTGCGACATGCTCAGATGGATTCGTTGGATCGAAAGTTACTTGCGTAGCCACATCAACCCCTAACGTCGAATCGCTGTCGTAAATCGTGGACGTTGCGTCAAGTCACGATGGAGAACGATATCGGCGAAATTCTCTTCAAGTAAAGAAGCAATCGCAGGACCTTGATCTTCTGTATGTTCGAGTGCAAAGAATCCGCCTGATTTGAGTAAGCGCGTAGCGGTATCAATAAAGCGAGCAGGAATATCTAGTCCGGTTGGACCACCAAAGAGTGCGATCGAAGGTTCATGGTCTGCAACATCTCGGGGAAGCTCTTGGTTATCTGGAACGTAAGGAGGGTTTGCGATCACCACATCACATGAAACGCCTTCAAGTGCATCAACAACGTCACTCTCTACGATTCGTACCTGTTCGTTGATTTGTGAGACGTTCTTCTTCAACCATTCAATAGCCGCAGGATCCTTCTCAACTGCAATCACACGGGTGTTTGAATTTTCAGTTGAGATAGCAAGAGCGAGTGCGCCAGAGCCCGAACCAAGATCTACAACGCTGATAATTCCTGAAAGTTTCTGGCAATGATCTAGCACCGATTGCACAAGCAGCTCTGACTCAGGTCGAGGGACGAGTACTCCCGGTCCAACCTGGATGTCGAGGTAGCGGAAGTAGGCAACGCCAGTCAGATACTGCAATGGTTCATGAGCGGCGCGGGCATCAAGTAACTTCCAAAAAGTTTCTTCCAGGATTGTTAGATCTTCAAATCCAGCAAGTCGATCTTCGACAATAACGGGGTTATGCAGATCCATCCGCGAAATTCCTAAGACATATGCCATCAGGTGTTCGGCATCGAGTGGATCAATTCCTGCAGCGTTTAATTGTTCTTTGCCGGCTGCTAAGAATTCTTTAAAGTTCATGGTGCTAGCCATTACTCCGTTGATGCAAGCTTCGCCGCTTTATCGGCATCAAGTAACGCTTGAATCACATCATCGAGCTCTCCATTGAGAACTGAATCCAAATTATTTGATTTGTAATTGACGCGGTGATCACTCAGGCGATTTTCTGGATAGTTATATGTGCGGATTCGCTCTGAGCGGTCGACAGTACGAACTTGGCTTTTACGCTCTGCCATCGCAATCGCCTCAGCCTTTTCTTGCGCATCTGCCAGAAGGCGAGCGCGAAGAATGCGTAGCGCAGACTCCTTATTTTGCAACTGTGACTTTTCATTCTGACAAGAAACCACGATGCCAGTAGGCACGTGGGTAAGTCGAACTGCAGAATCAGTTGTATTAACTGATTGACCACCAGGGCCTGATGAACGATATACATCTACGCGCACATCATTCATATCCAGTTCAACATCTACTTCTTCCGCCTCTGGCAGGACTAGAACGCCAGCAGCAGATGTATGAATACGTCCCTGGCTTTCAGTCTCTGGAACGCGCTGCACACGGTGCACGCCACCTTCAAACTTCAAACGAGCATATGGTGTTGTGCCAGGTTCTGGAGTTCCCTTTGATTTAACTGCCATAGAAATATCTTTATATCCGCCAAGATCTGATTCAGTCATATCAATGATTTCAATTTTCCATCCACGCTTTTCTGCATAGCGTTGGTACATGCGCACAAGATCACCAGCAAAGAGCGCGGACTCATCTCCACCTGCTCCAGCCTTTACTTCAATAATGACATCGCGATCATCGTTAGGATCGCGCGGAAGTAGTAGTTCTTCCAAACGAGTTGCAGTGCGCTCTACAGTCTCTTCTAACGCTGGAATTTCTGAAGCGAAATCAGGATCTTCAAGGGCCATCTCTTTGGCAGCCTCTAAATCATCGGCGGCAGATTTCCATTGGTTAAATCCTGCAACGACTGGGCCAAGTTGGGCATAACGGCGCCCGAGTTGGCGAGCCTTACCTTGATCCTCATGGATTGATGGGTCAGCCATGAGTTGTTCGAGTTCTTGATATTCGCGGACCATTTCATGTGCCGATGCAAAGCGATCACTACTCATTACTGACTCCTTTCACTTTTGAGAGATTGATGTTGTGGCGATAAATAAAAAGACCGCTCCGCAAGCCACAATGGCCAGCGAGGCGGTCTGATTAGAAAGCTAGTTAGCGGACTTCTTACCGAAACGCTCTTCGAACTTAGCTACGCGTCCACCAGTATCGAGGATGCGCTGCTTACCGGTGTAGAACGGGTGGCAGACTGAACAAACTTCAACATAGATTGAACCGCTTGCAACTGTTGAGCGGGTTACAAACTTTTCACCGCAACCACAAGTTACTTGGGTCTCTTTATATTCTGGGTGGATCTCTGGCTTCATTATTTTTCCTCTGGTCGTCTTGGGTCCTATGCCTTCCGGAACAGGTGAACCAAGTATTCGATTTCTAGGGGGAAAGAGTATCGGCTCTCCCCCGCAGTTGAGAAATCGATGATCTCTCTATGCGTGGAAGAGCCGATCCACCCCCGGAAGATTGGTGGGCTTAGTTGCCGCCCTGTGGAGCCTTCTCTGACTTCTCGGCCTTAGCTGACTTTGTAGGTTTTGTTGGCTTTACTGGTGCTGCGCCAAGTGCATCAACTGCTGCCTTAAATGTTGCGTGTGCTGCAGCGATTGCATCCTTGCGAGTTTTAACAACCGCGTCGCGACCTTCTTGTGTTGTCACTGTTGCAATTGCTGCAGTGAATGCTGTGTTTGCAGCTGTTACAGCTGCTTGACGTGCATCAGCAAGTGGACGTATCGCAGTTTGACGCGCAATGTGTGCTGCGCGAAATACAGTCATTGATTTCTGGAAATCGATTGATGCTTGTTCGCGAGCAGTAAGTGTATTCAGCGGTGCAGTAGTTTCGGCGGCTACTGCTCCAGGAATTGATAGTGCTAGTGCGAGGGCGGTAATTGCGCCAACCTTCTTAATCAAAATCATTTTCTACTCCTTGAATCTCTCCGGACTTTGGCTATGCGCACTCTGCGCTGCCTCTGGGAAGAGAATGAAGCCTGACCTTGTGATCTCCATGTGAATGGCTATTGATAATTGCGTGGATCACAGACTTAGTTCGGAGTTTTGAGAGTAAAAATCCTAAAGTTTTGCCAGACTATGGCCATGCCCAAAACGACCCACCCGACCAAGTCCTCGCTGATTGAGTGTGCTGCCGACCTATTGGATAAGTATCGCTTTGATGAGATCACTGTCGAAATGGTCCTTGATCGTTCAAATATTTCTAAAGGCTCCCTCTATCACCACTTTGAAGATATCTATCATCTTCTAGAAGCGGCGATGATTGTTCGTTATGCGCGTTATGTAGATACCAATATCTCGGCGTTGCAAGCACTTCTATCCGCTGCAAAGACCGGTGAAGAGTTCTACCTTGGACTTTCACAATTATCAGCCGTTACACAAGGTGAGGGAATGAAACGTGCCCGTCAAGAACGCGCACTCACCATTGGTCGCGCGATTACAAGCCCGCGCATGTCAGTACTGCTTCAAGGTGAACAGCAGCGATTAACTGATGCTCTAGTCCAGCTTATTAAAGATGCTCAAGGACGAAAGTTGTGCAGCACTGAGATTGATGCGCATGCGCTAGCGGTTTTGATGCAGGCATGGACTCTTGGAAAAATCGTTGACGACTTGAGTGAAAGCCCAGTCAATAACGATGCCTACTTAGCGCTCGTTAATCGAGTAATCAGAGAAGTATTCGTTCCGCAGAACTAACAACTTCCAGATTTACTTCCAGATTTACTTGGAGTCGTCTGGCCCTGATGTTGTCTTCTGGATCTGCATCAAGAATTCAACATTTGATTTAGTGCCCTTCATCTTCTCGAGGAGAAGTTCAAGCGCAGCCTGAGGCTCAAGTGCGTGAAGTACTCGGCGAAGTTTCCAGACAATATTGAGCTCTTCTGTTCCCATAAGAATTTCTTCTTTACGAGTACCTGATGCAACAACGTTAACTGCTGGGAAAATGCGCTTATCTGCCATTCGGCGATCAAGGATGAGCTCCATATTTCCAGTTCCCTTGAACTCTTCGAAGATAACTTCATCCATACGTGAGCCGGTATCTACAAGGGCAGTTGCCAAGATGGTGAGTGAACCGCCATCTTCAATATTACGAGCTGCTCCGAAGAACTTCTTTGGTGGATAAAGCGCTGCTGAATCAACACCACCAGAAAGAATTCGACCTGATGCTGGGGCTGCAATGTTGTATGCACGACCTAGGCGTGTGATTGAGTCTAGAAGCACGACAACGTCATGACCGAGTTCAACTAAACGCTTTGCACGCTCAATTGCAAGCTCTGCAATTGTGGTGTGATCATCTGCTGGGCGATCGAAAGTTGAAGCGATAACTTCACCCTTAACGCTACGCTGCATATCGGTAACTTCTTCTGGACGCTCATCAACGAGAACAACCATCAAGTGACACTCTGGGTTATTTGTTGTGATCGCATTAGCAATTGATTGCAAGACCATTGTCTTACCAGCCTTAGGAGGCGAAACAATAAGTCCGCGCTGACCTTTACCAATTGGTGCGATCAAATCGATCACACGAGTGGTCAAAATATTTGGTTCAGTCTCTAGGCGAAGACGTTCTTGCGGATAGAGAGGAACAAGCTTTCCGAATTCAACGCGGCCTTTCGCCTCTTCAGGTGTAACGCCGTTGATTGTTTCCAGAGTAATAAGTGGGTTGTACTTTTGGCGCTGTTCGCCTTCGCGAAGCTGACGCACTTGACCAGTAACAACATCACCTTTGCGAAGTCCGTACTTGCGGACTTGGCTCTGAGAAACATAGACATCGTTAGGTCCTGGTAGGTAGCCACCGGTGCGAATAAATGAGAAGTTATCCATGATGTCGACAAGACCACCAACTGGAACAAGAACATCATCTTCACCAATGACTGGTTCACGCTCTTCGCGTGGTCCACGGTCACGGTTGCGATCACGGTTGCGGTCACGTCCACGGTTGCGGTCACGTCCACGGTTGCGGTCGTTGCGATCTCCGCGATCGTTATTCTCGCTTGAATTATCTGATGAATCGCTCTCGCCTTGATCATCGTTATCTGAATCGTCTGCGGAATTATTGTTATTCTCACGTCCAGCGCTGCGCTTAGCGTTACGAGCTTCACGACGAGCTTCGCGTTCTGCCTTTGCTGCTTCGCGGTTGCTTGCCTGTAAATCTGCGATCGCGCTTGCGAGTTGGTCTTTCTTCATCTTCGCTGCGCCTTCGATGCCAAGTTGTGACGCAACTTCCTTTAACTTAGGAAGGGTCATCGCTGTGAGCTCAGGACTGCTTGAACGGACAGGTTCTTTTTCGGTCATGTGTATCTTTTCAGTTTGGGGTTCGCCGCAAAAATATGCGAGTCAAACCCAAGGGATTTTTT
>Ga0247836_1004732_pt1 | contig 16628 bp, 7 predicted proteins | sample LaCruzMarch2015__4_FD_187116 | JGI IMG/M metagenome (GOLD analysis project Ga0247836, IMG submission 187116) | Freshwater microbial communities from meromictic Lake La Cruz, Castile-La Mancha, Spain - LaCruzMarch2015_14m | ecosystem: Environmental > Aquatic > Freshwater > Lake | place: Spain...
GGGGAATAGTCAAAATCTTCAAGCTGTCTAATTTTCCGTTGCTGCAAATCCTTTGCAATATCGTGAAGTTCCGTTGCTTCGTGAAGTTCGGAAACTAACGCGCCAAATCTTGCTATCAATCCAGCATGTGGGCTCTGCTCCTTTGAACGCTCTCGAAGGATCGCCAGTTCAAGCGCTGCCGGATCGTCTTTGTGCACATTTAACGCTTCAGCTAAGGTTTCCGCGCAATTATTGCGTTTGTGTTTTGCGATAATCCAATATTCACGCACTTCCAAATATTTTGTTGTGCATGGCGGTTTTTTTACTTTCATTTGCTGAAATGTATTTCACTAATTCTAAAGTGCTACAAACCGAAAGTTCCATTGTGTAAATGGTCACATTTATATTCGTATACACCAGCTCAAGCAAAAAATAACCATCGGGTTATCGCTCTACAGCCGCTGCTAACGTTTTTGTGGCTATTTTTCGCGGAATTCCGCGGTGTTTCGCGGCAACTTCTGTCCAAAATTCTGTCCAAAGGGCTCCCCGCCCTGTCGTGCCAACGCTGAGCCACTGTGTTCAAGGCAGTGGCTCGTCTAATTTACGGAGACATTCTGTAGTTTTCGATGATTTGCGGAATTTTGTGAACACTTATTTTATTTACCCTATATCAGGGAAAACCTAGTCGTGAACGTTCATGAACCATCACGAAAGTTGCTCAACCTGCTATTAGGTTATCCGATGTTGGTTCCAAGAGCGTCCAGCGGAGGAAGCTTGTTCTTCCAACCCGGATTCTTGTGTGTTGTGGAATTTTGCTTTTTTCTGACACTCCCAATATCCAACAAATTTCTTGTTTTGTTAGCGGCAAACCGGTTGAAATAGCCATTTCCGCCGCTTTAAGCCGTTCTAACAATGATGTGGGCATAAAGCCAGTGCTTTCGTTGAAAGCCTCTGAGGAGGCCTCTGGGTGAGCCTGAACGATTGCTGATGTTCGCTCGGCTTCTATAGCGGAAATGCTTTTTCCTTCACGATGTTGCATTAATAGATTGTTAATTACAAGCAAAGCCTCTCCACTCAAATATGGGGTTGGCTTTGATGCGCCTTTTTTCCTGAACAAGCTTGGGGAAATTCCCATTGCCTTCAAAATTTTAATTAGTGCATAAGCAGTGGTTTTGCCAACATCGTTTTGTTCTATCCAATCGGCAAGCAGCAAACCGTCCGGGATGCCTTCCACCAGGGCGATCGCTTCTTCCATTCGTTCATGAACGTTCGCGATCATTTTTACGATAAATATTGGCTTGTGCAACACCAGCGGCACAAACGGCATTTTGTTACGCGCTCACGAGCCTGTTACGCGCTTGTTACGCGCAGAAAAAGGGTATAAAGCCTTGCGGTGCAACGTTGTTACGCTGTTACGCGCAAAAACGGGAAAACTTTATTTGGAACGCTTGCAACGCGGCAGCAGGTTCTAAATGAAGGCACAGGAGGGGAGGTCTATTCCAAAAAAAACTTTCTTGATTTTTGGTGTAACAGCGTAACAAATGGATTTTTTGCTTCTAAGTCATTGGTATCACTGGTTTTATTTGTTACACCCTTGCGCGTAACAGCGCGTAACAGCGCGTAACAACTTGGTATCACTGGCTTTATGCCTTAAATGTGCCGGTCTAAAGACGCTTAAAAGCTATTTATGAGTGCTAAAACGAAATTAAAGCTGATGTTTTCTCGTCGGAATTAAATGGAAACATTCTGCATTCGCTATATGTGGCAAATCGTTCTGTGCCTGGTGTTAATATTGAATTCTTTTTAGCTCTCCAGATATTTTTTCTCAATGATGCTAGTTGTTGTTTTTCTTTTTTTGATTCTTTAGTTCTGGTAAGAGTTGCAAATGTTAATTTCAAGCCCAGATCATTTCCAATAAAATTGCAATGATCAAGCCAATTTGGGTCTAAATGACAATTTAAGTGTTGTGGCTCTTGTAATTCATCCACTGCCTGATGCATCATTTCGTGCAGCAATACTAATGCCGTGCCATATTCTTGCTCGCTAATATTTTGAAATTCTTTGTGGCGAATTACTGATTTTGTATGATGCGAAGTTTTGGTAAAGCTATTTATGCTTGATTTTTGTAGTAAAATTTCCCTAGGTTCGGGGCTGTATTGACCAATATATTTACCATAATTAGTATTTCCGTAGTGTATAAAAAGTGGTTTTAATGTATCTTCAAAATAAATATTGTTCCATTTTTTCCACCAGTTATAAACGCTTCTATCCAAGGCGGAAGATGTGTTTTCGTGAACCACAATTAAATTATTCAACAGATTGAAGTCTGTTGTTGATGCCGGTAGTTTTCTCATTTGTCTCTTGTAGTTAGTAGAGTTGTTTTATTAAAAAATTTGGTCGTTCGGAACGCTTAATTGTTCCGCCAGATCGACCTCCCCTCCTGTGCCTTCACCTGATTCTTTTATTTTCTTAAACCCCCTTGTCACAGTTTTTTTATACTTTTCTCTGTAAACGCCGTATTTCCAATTTAGACTTTCAATTACAAGCCGTATTTTTCTCGCATTTACTGAATTTTGCTCGCCTGGGTATATGTTGAGTTCTTTGTAAATATCAGTCATTGTAACTACTCCGTTCGCCGTAGTTTCTTCTCTCCTGTCCATAAATGGTTTTAATAAATCAATCCATGGCTCAATTTGCTGGAAACCTTCATTTTGTCTAATGCGATCTAATTTTTGCTCTGCTGTCGGTCGATTCCATTCAAAACCAGCCCCATATTGTTCTACGGCTCGCGCCCAAATTGCATTCCGCTGTGCTTTTATCCAATCGAGTGGCAGCAATTTATTTGGTAATTCAACGCATAAAAAACGTGAGTTTCCAGTTAAATCGCGCAATGGCGGTTCATTAGATGTTCCCCAGAAAACAAAGTTTCGAGGGTATCTTTCAACGCCCTTTCCGTATGGCTTTCTAAACGAATCGGTGCGTTCCGTTAAAAATGCTTTTAGCGCTGCCACATCGGATCGCCTCGTAACTCCATCTAACTCTGCTAGTTCACAAGCCCAAGCGGTTTGGCAACGCATTCTGGTGTCTTTATCTAAATTTTCCGAAAGACCTTCCACCCAATATTCTTGGTCGCCGCAGGAAAACAGAATTTTGCCTGTTTCTGATTTGCCTATTTCCTGAAATTTTGAAACCAATACTGGCAAGCACCTTGCCTCGCATCCCGGTTCGTATATTCTCGCCACTGCTCCAACTAAATACTGAGGTAAAAATTCAGCCATAGCTTTGTTTTCTATGCCTAAAAGATATTTATCTAATTGCTGCCATTGTTCCATTGGTAGTGGCGAATGGCTCTTCATGTCATCAAGGTAATTCTTTATTGGATCAAATTTATTCTTTTCAGCCATTGACCAAATTGCATCGCTTGTGGGCTTTATGGGCCATTGTTCTTCAATGTCAGAAAGCTCTAGATAAAATCTTTCAATATCATCTGCTGAAAAATATTCATCGCCAATCAGCACCTCTCCCGTGCGTATGTTTAATTTTGGTGTTGCTCCTAATTTATCGATTATTAGCGTTTTTATTTCATGATAATGAAGCATTCTTGGCTTAAACTTATGCTGGCAATTGTTGCAAATTTCAATTTCTTTTGGTTGATCATCGTTGCATTTTGGGCATTTTTTAGTTTTAGTTTGGTTCCTATCTGCAGAAATTGTCATTATGCAGCCCTCCTTTCATTTCTTTTTGCTTGTCGCTTGTGAAAAGCTAATCGCTCAATAAGTGTTGTTTCTGGTGTTGCAGTGGAATAATTTATTTTTGATGTGCCTTCAAATCGTCTATACATCGCCTCAATATCAAGCGGTTTCCCGTTAATGTGATCAGGGCAATTATTTATATACTCTGCAAATAAACTGCGGGCCGAACGGTCCACACCTACACCCTGTGCCTTCAACCAGTTTTCCGCTGCCGTTAGATCAATTGATACAAATATTGAATCGTCATTGCAATGTCCTTCCATGGATCCGTTGACCACCAACAGCTTCGCACGTAATGAAATAAATTGATCTAATGGAACGATCAGGTTGTAATTAATTTGTTGCGGGTGGTGCTGTAATGTATTAGATGGAATTTTTTTATCTGGTAGTTTTTGAATTAGCTCTAGTGGTAATGTGGCTATTTCTATTTCATACGGAGCGCAGCCATCAACCCATGAATAGCCTTTAGTGTATGGGTGTTTCCCGCATATAACAGAAGCTGCACTGCTCCATCTGAATTCCAAATCACCAAATCTTCTTGCTTTGTTTTCTAGCAAGTGTTGATGTTCCTCTGCTATTAAAAAACCAACCTGCCTCCTATCGTCTCGCCCACTCGTCCAAGCAATCGATGGCGGCAGCACGTGCCATGGATAATCCTTGAATACCTTCTTGAAATATCCCCAACTCTTCGGGCCATCAAAGTCAAAAGCTAATGTGCCTGTAATTGCGCCGGTTCGAATTCCAATCGCTTCTGCTGCCAGTAATTGTTCGTAGCTTGGTGGCCTTGCGGTCGGCCAATCGTTTAATAGGCGCCCTGTAGCGGGGCAGACAGGGCGTTTATGCCCATCAAATGCCAGCAAGCCATTGATCCATTCTTTTGGAAGGTTTTCAAGTGAACGCGTTCGTTCATGAACGGTCGCGGATTGCTCAATGCGTAAAAGTTGCGCTTCCACCAGGGGAGGCGCTATTATTGGCGAGGACATAGAAATTGAGTTGGCGTCTGAAGCGCCTGCTTTGAAAACCTCGGTTGGCGCCGAGGTTTTTGCCTTTTTAGGCGCTGCCCAAAAAAACGATTTTCAAAGGTGGTTGCTGAATTGCAACCGAATAAATGCGTTTTATCGCATTGCCATGCGTTGCGCTAGTGGTGCAGCCTATTTAGGCCCTAACCAGATTTTCGGAGGACAGTTCCGCTGCCAGCGCCAAAACTGCTATGCGCATGAAGCGATGGCGGGAACAATTGATTTGTCCCGACAATCTCTTAATTAGAAGCTTCTCAGCTTCAGAAAGGCGAAGCGCTAATGGAGTTGATTGATTTTTAAGCATTTTGTATTTGTGCTACTAATTAAATCTAGGCCCCGTTTTTTCGTTTGCTCATTACATCGAGCCCAAAAGCTGCTTTCAATTATTAAGAAAAGCTTAAGACTTTATGGCGGGCAAATAAAAAGGCCAGGGGCACCACCCCCCAGCCTAAAAAATGATTTAATCACTGGTTAAAGGAGCCCTGGTCGTTTGCACCAGGGCTCCTCCTATTTACTCTGATTGAGGAATCATCTCCGAGGGGGAAACGAACAACAGGAGGCTCGTTACTCCTCCTACTGCTGCTTCATTCTAGCAAAACTTTCTGCCAAAGATAAAGGCCCACTCTGCATTAAATGCCACTTGCTGCAATTGAAGAAAGCCTTGCATTGCGCATCAAATTATCAACATTGTCTGAATTTAGCTTGCTGCTCCAAATGGGGCTTTTCCATAATTGTGAAAGGTCGCGCCTGTCAAACGTTCCACCAATTTCCGTTGCTGTTTTTTGCCAGCCTGCTGGTAGCAAAGGGCCTGCTAGTGGTTGTGGTGTGATGTGCTTGTGAATGGGTGGTTTCATTTTTTTGCCAATTGTGAGGGGGAATAGTCAAAATCTTCAAGCTGTCTAATTTTCCGTTGCTGCAAATCCTTTGCAATATCGTGAAGTTCCGTTGCTTCGTGAAGTTCGGAAACTAACGCGCCAAATCTTGCTATCAATCCAGCATGTGGGCTCTGCTCCTTTGAACGCTCTCGAAGGATCGCCAGTTCAAGCGCTGCCGGATCGTCTTTGTGCACATTTAACGCTTCAGCTAAGGTTTCCGCGCAATTATTGCGTTTGTGTTTTGCGATAATCCAATATTCACGCACTTCCAAATATTTTGTTGTGCATGGCGGTTTTTTTACTTTCATTTGCTGAAATGTATTTCACTAATTCTAAAGTGCTACAAACCGAAAGTTCCATTGTGTAAATGGTCACATTTATATTCGTATACACCAGCTCAAGCAAAAAATAACCATCGGGTTATCGCTCTACAGCCGCTGCTAACGTTTTTGTGGCTATTTTTCGCGGAATTCCGCGGTGTTTCGCGGCAACTTCTGTCCAAAATTCTGTCCAAAGGGCTCCCCGCCCTGTCGTGCCAACGCTGAGCCACTGTGTTCAAGGCAGTGGCTCGTCTAATTTACGGAGACATTCTGTAGTTTTCGATGATTTGCGGAATTTTGTGAACACTTATTTTATTTACCCTATATCAGGGAAAACCTAGTCGTGAACGTTCATGAACCATCACGAAAGTTGCTCAACCTGCTATTAGGTTATCCGATGTTGGTTCCAAGAGCGTCCAGCGGAGGAAGCTTGTTCTTCCAACCCGGATTCTTGTGTGTTGTGGAATTTTGCTTTTTTCTGACACTCCCAATATCCAACAAATTTCTTGTTTTGTTAGCGGCAAACCGGTTGAAATAGCCATTTCCGCCGCTTTAAGCCGTTCTAACAATGATGTGGGCATAAAGCCAGTGCTTTCGTTGAAAGCCTCTGAGGAGGCCTCTGGGTGAGCCTGAACGATTGCTGATGTTCGCTCGGCTTCTATAGCGGAAATGCTTTTTCCTTCACGATGTTGCATTAATAGATTGTTAATTACAAGCAAAGCCTCTCCACTCAAATATGGGGTTGGCTTTGATGCGCCTTTTTTCCTGAACAAGCTTGGGGAAATTCCCATTGCCTTCAAAATTTTAATTAGTGCATAAGCAGTGGTTTTGCCAACATCGTTTTGTTCTATCCAATCGGCAAGCAGCAAACCGTCCGGGATGCCTTCCACCAGGGCGATCGCTTCTTCCATTCGTTCATGAACGTTCGCGATCATTTTTACGATAAATATTGGCTTGTGCAACACCAGCGGCACAAACGGCATTTTGTTACGCGCTCACGAGCCTGTTACGCGCTTGTTACGCGCAGAAAAAGGGTATAAAGCCTTGCGGTGCAACGTTGTTACGCTGTTACGCGCAAAAACGGGAAAACTTTATTTGGAACGCTTGCAACGCGGCAGCAGGTTCTAAATGAAGGCACAGGAGGGGAGGTCTATTCCAAAAAAAACTTTCTTGATTTTTGGTGTAACAGCGTAACAAATGGATTTTTTGCTTCTAAGTCATTGGTATCACTGGTTTTATTTGTTACACCCTTGCGCGTAACAGCGCGTAACAGCGCGTAACAACTTGGTATCACTGGCTTTATGCCTTAAATGTGCCGGTCTAAAGACGCTTAAAAGCTATTTATGAGTGCTAAAACGAAATTAAAGCTGATGTTTTCTCGTCGGAATTAAATGGAAACATTCTGCATTCGCTATATGTGGCAAATCGTTCTGTGCCTGGTGTTAATATTGAATTCTTTTTAGCTCTCCAGATATTTTTTCTCAATGATGCTAGTTGTTGTTTTTCTTTTTTTGATTCTTTAGTTCTGGTAAGAGTTGCAAATGTTAATTTCAAGCCCAGATCATTTCCAATAAAATTGCAATGATCAAGCCAATTTGGGTCTAAATGACAATTTAAGTGTTGTGGCTCTTGTAATTCATCCACTGCCTGATGCATCATTTCGTGCAGCAATACTAATGCCGTGCCATATTCTTGCTCGCTAATATTTTGAAATTCTTTGTGGCGAATTACTGATTTTGTATGATGCGAAGTTTTGGTAAAGCTATTTATGCTTGATTTTTGTAGTAAAATTTCCCTAGGTTCGGGGCTGTATTGACCAATATATTTACCATAATTAGTATTTCCGTAGTGTATAAAAAGTGGTTTTAATGTATCTTCAAAATAAATATTGTTCCATTTTTTCCACCAGTTATAAACGCTTCTATCCAAGGCGGAAGATGTGTTTTCGTGAACCACAATTAAATTATTCAACAGATTGAAGTCTGTTGTTGATGCCGGTAGTTTTCTCATTTGTCTCTTGTAGTTAGTAGAGTTGTTTTATTAAAAAATTTGGTCGTTCGGAACGCTTAATTGTTCCGCCAGATCGACCTCCCCTCCTGTGCCTTCACCTGATTCTTTTATTTTCTTAAACCCCCTTGTCACAGTTTTTTTATACTTTTCTCTGTAAACGCCGTATTTCCAATTTAGACTTTCAATTACAAGCCGTATTTTTCTCGCATTTACTGAATTTTGCTCGCCTGGGTATATGTTGAGTTCTTTGTAAATATCAGTCATTGTAACTACTCCGTTCGCCGTAGTTTCTTCTCTCCTGTCCATAAATGGTTTTAATAAATCAATCCATGGCTCAATTTGCTGGAAACCTTCATTTTGTCTAATGCGATCTAATTTTTGCTCTGCTGTCGGTCGATTCCATTCAAAACCAGCCCCATATTGTTCTACGGCTCGCGCCCAAATTGCATTCCGCTGTGCTTTTATCCAATCGAGTGGCAGCAATTTATTTGGTAATTCAACGCATAAAAAACGTGAGTTTCCAGTTAAATCGCGCAATGGCGGTTCATTAGATGTTCCCCAGAAAACAAAGTTTCGAGGGTATCTTTCAACGCCCTTTCCGTATGGCTTTCTAAACGAATCGGTGCGTTCCGTTAAAAATGCTTTTAGCGCTGCCACATCGGATCGCCTCGTAACTCCATCTAACTCTGCTAGTTCACAAGCCCAAGCGGTTTGGCAACGCATTCTGGTGTCTTTATCTAAATTTTCCGAAAGACCTTCCACCCAATATTCTTGGTCGCCGCAGGAAAACAGAATTTTGCCTGTTTCTGATTTGCCTATTTCCTGAAATTTTGAAACCAATACTGGCAAGCACCTTGCCTCGCATCCCGGTTCGTATATTCTCGCCACTGCTCCAACTAAATACTGAGGTAAAAATTCAGCCATAGCTTTGTTTTCTATGCCTAAAAGATATTTATCTAATTGCTGCCATTGTTCCATTGGTAGTGGCGAATGGCTCTTCATGTCATCAAGGTAATTCTTTATTGGATCAAATTTATTCTTTTCAGCCATTGACCAAATTGCATCGCTTGTGGGCTTTATGGGCCATTGTTCTTCAATGTCAGAAAGCTCTAGATAAAATCTTTCAATATCATCTGCTGAAAAATATTCATCGCCAATCAGCACCTCTCCCGTGCGTATGTTTAATTTTGGTGTTGCTCCTAATTTATCGATTATTAGCGTTTTTATTTCATGATAATGAAGCATTCTTGGCTTAAACTTATGCTGGCAATTGTTGCAAATTTCAATTTCTTTTGGTTGATCATCGTTGCATTTTGGGCATTTTTTAGTTTTAGTTTGGTTCCTATCTGCAGAAATTGTCATTATGCAGCCCTCCTTTCATTTCTTTTTGCTTGTCGCTTGTGAAAAGCTAATCGCTCAATAAGTGTTGTTTCTGGTGTTGCAGTGGAATAATTTATTTTTGATGTGCCTTCAAATCGTCTATACATCGCCTCAATATCAAGCGGTTTCCCGTTAATGTGATCAGGGCAATTATTTATATACTCTGCAAATAAACTGCGGGCCGAACGGTCCACACCTACACCCTGTGCCTTCAACCAGTTTTCCGCTGCCGTTAGATCAATTGATACAAATATTGAATCGTCATTGCAATGTCCTTCCATGGATCCGTTGACCACCAACAGCTTCGCACGTAATGAAATAAATTGATCTAATGGAACGATCAGGTTGTAATTAATTTGTTGCGGGTGGTGCTGTAATGTATTAGATGGAATTTTTTTATCTGGTAGTTTTTGAATTAGCTCTAGTGGTAATGTGGCTATTTCTATTTCATACGGAGCGCAGCCATCAACCCATGAATAGCCTTTAGTGTATGGGTGTTTCCCGCATATAACAGAAGCTGCACTGCTCCATCTGAATTCCAAATCACCAAATCTTCTTGCTTTGTTTTCTAGCAAGTGTTGATGTTCCTCTGCTATTAAAAAACCAACCTGCCTCCTATCGTCTCGCCCACTCGTCCAAGCAATCGATGGCGGCAGCACGTGCCATGGATAATCCTTGAATACCTTCTTGAAATATCCCCAACTCTTCGGGCCATCAAAGTCAAAAGCTAATGTGCCTGTAATTGCGCCGGTTCGAATTCCAATCGCTTCTGCTGCCAGTAATTGTTCGTAGCTTGGTGGCCTTGCGGTCGGCCAATCGTTTAATAGGCGCCCTGTAGCGGGGCAGACAGGGCGTTTATGCCCATCAAATGCCAGCAAGCCATTGATCCATTCTTTTGGAAGGTTTTCAAGTGAACGCGTTCGTTCATGAACGGTCGCGGATTGCTCAATGCGTAAAAGTTGCGCTTCCACCAGGGGAGGCGCTATTATTGGCGAGGACATAGAAATTGAGTTGGCGTCTGAAGCGCCTGCTTTGAAAACCTCGGTTGGCGCCGAGGTTTTTGCCTTTTTAGGCGCTGCCCAAAAAAACGATTTTCAAAGGTGGTTGCTGAATTGCAACCGAATAAATGCGTTTTATCGCATTGCCATGCGTTGCGCTAGTGGTGCAGCCTATTTAGGCCCTAACCAGATTTTCGGAGGACAGTTCCGCTGCCAGCGCCAAAACTGCTATGCGCATGAAGCGATGGCGGGAACAATTGATTTGTCCCGACAATCTCTTAATTAGAAGCTTCTCAGCTTCAGAAAGGCGAAGCGCTAATGGAGTTGATTGATTTTTAAGCATTTTGTATTTGTGCTACTAATTAAATCTAGGCCCCGTTTTTTCGTTTGCTCATTACATCGAGCCCAAAAGCTGCTTTCAATTATTAAGAAAAGCTTAAGACTTTATGGCGGGCAAATAAAAAGGCCAGGGGCACCACCCCCCAGCCTAAAAAATGATTTAATCACTGGTTAAAGGAGCCCTGGTCGTTTGCACCAGGGCTCCTCCTATTTACTCTGATTGAGGAATCATCTCCGAGGGGAAATGAACAGTGGAGGCTCGTTACTCCTCCTACTGCTGCTTCATTCTAGCAAAACTTTCTGCCAAAGATAAAGGCCCACTCTGCATTAAATGCCACTTGCTGCAATTGAAGAAAGTCTTGCATTGCGCATCAGATTATCAATATTGTCTGAATTTAGCTTGGAGCTCCATTGAGGCGTCTTCCATAGTTGTGAAAGGTCGCGCCTGTCAAACGTTCCACCAATTTCCGTTGCTGTTTTTTGCCAGCCTGGGGGCAACTGTTGGCCTGGTAGTGCTTGTGGTGTGATGTGCTTGTGAACGGGTGGTTTCATTTTTTTGCCAATTGTGCAGGGGAATAGTCAAAATCTTCAAGCTGTCTAATTTTCCGTTGCTGCAAATCCTTTGCAATATCGTGAAGTTCCGTTGCTTCGTGAAGTTCGGAAACTAACGCGCCAAATCTTGCTATCAATCCAGCATGTGGGCTCTGCTCCTTTGAACGCTCTCGAAGGATCGCCAGTTCAAGCGCTGCCGGATCGTCTTTGTGCACATTTAACGCTTCAGCTAAGGTTTCCGCGCAATTATTGCGTTTGTGTTTTGCGATAATCCAATATTCACGCACTTCCAAATATTTTGTTGTGCATGGCGGTTTTTTTACTTTCATTTGCTGAAATGTATTTCACTAATTCTAAAGTGCTACAAACCGAAAGTTCCATTGTGTAAATGGTCACATTTATATTCGTATACACCAGCTCAAGCAAAAAATAACCATCGGGTTATCGCTCTACAGCCGCTGCTAACGTTTTTGTGGCTATTTTTCGCGGAATTCCGCGGTGTTTCGCGGCAACTTCTGTCCAAAATTCTGTCCAAAGGGCTCCCCGCCCTGTCGTGCCAACGCTGAGCCACTGTGTTCAAGGCAGTGGCTCGTCTAATTTACGGAGACATTCTGTAGTTTTCGATGATTTGCGGAATTTTGTGAACACTTATTTTATTTACCCTATATCAGGGAAAACCTAGTCGTGAACGTTCATGAACCATCACGAAAGTTGCTCAACCTGCTATTAGGTTATCCGATGTTGGTTCCAAGAGCGTCCAGCGGAGGAAGCTTGTTCTTCCAACCCGGATTCTTGTGTGTTGTGGAATTTTGCTTTTTTCTGACACTCCCAATATCCAACAAATTTCTTGTTTTGTTAGCGGCAAACCGGTTGAAATAGCCATTTCCGCCGCTTTAAGCCGTTCTAACAATGATGTGGGCATAAAGCCAGTGCTTTCGTTGAAAGCCTCTGAGGAGGCCTCTGGGTGAGCCTGAACGATTGCTGATGTTCGCTCGGCTTCTATAGCGGAAATGCTTTTTCCTTCACGATGTTGCATTAATAGATTGTTAATTACAAGCAAAGCCTCTCCACTCAAATATGGGGTTGGCTTTGATGCGCCTTTTTTCCTGAACAAGCTTGGGGAAATTCCCATTGCCTTCAAAATTTTAATTAGTGCATAAGCAGTGGTTTTGCCAACATCGTTTTGTTCTATCCAATCGGCAAGCAGCAAACCGTCCGGGATGCCTTCCACCAGGGCGATCGCTTCTTCCATTCGTTCATGAACGTTCGCGATCATTTTTACGATAAATATTGGCTTGTGCAACACCAGCGGCACAAACGGCATTTTGTTACGCGCTCACGAGCCTGTTACGCGCTTGTTACGCGCAGAAAAAGGGTATAAAGCCTTGCGGTGCAACGTTGTTACGCTGTTACGCGCAAAAACGGGAAAACTTTATTTGGAACGCTTGCAACGCGGCAGCAGGTTCTAAATGAAGGCACAGGAGGGGAGGTCTATTCCAAAAAAAACTTTCTTGATTTTTGGTGTAACAGCGTAACAAATGGATTTTTTGCTTCTAAGTCATTGGTATCACTGGTTTTATTTGTTACACCCTTGCGCGTAACAGCGCGTAACAGCGCGTAACAACTTGGTATCACTGGCTTTATGCCTTAAATGTGCCGGTCTAAAGACGCTTAAAAGCTATTTATGAGTGCTAAAACGAAATTAAAGCTGATGTTTTCTCGTCGGAATTAAATGGAAACATTCTGCATTCGCTATATGTGGCAAATCGTTCTGTGCCTGGTGTTAATATTGAATTCTTTTTAGCTCTCCAGATATTTTTTCTCAATGATGCTAGTTGTTGTTTTTCTTTTTTTGATTCTTTAGTTCTGGTAAGAGTTGCAAATGTTAATTTCAAGCCCAGATCATTTCCAATAAAATTGCAATGATCAAGCCAATTTGGGTCTAAATGACAATTTAAGTGTTGTGGCTCTTGTAATTCATCCACTGCCTGATGCATCATTTCGTGCAGCAATACTAATGCCGTGCCATATTCTTGCTCGCTAATATTTTGAAATTCTTTGTGGCGAATTACTGATTTTGTATGATGCGAAGTTTTGGTAAAGCTATTTATGCTTGATTTTTGTAGTAAAATTTCCCTAGGTTCGGGGCTGTATTGACCAATATATTTACCATAATTAGTATTTCCGTAGTGTATAAAAAGTGGTTTTAATGTATCTTCAAAATAAATATTGTTCCATTTTTTCCACCAGTTATAAACGCTTCTATCCAAGGCGGAAGATGTGTTTTCGTGAACCACAATTAAATTATTCAACAGATTGAAGTCTGTTGTTGATGCCGGTAGTTTTCTCATTTGTCTCTTGTAGTTAGTAGAGTTGTTTTATTAAAAAATTTGGTCGTTCGGAACGCTTAATTGTTCCGCCAGATCGACCTCCCCTCCTGTGCCTTCACCTGATTCTTTTATTTTCTTAAACCCCCTTGTCACAGTTTTTTTATACTTTTCTCTGTAAACGCCGTATTTCCAATTTAGACTTTCAATTACAAGCCGTATTTTTCTCGCATTTACTGAATTTTGCTCGCCTGGGTATATGTTGAGTTCTTTGTAAATATCAGTCATTGTAACTACTCCGTTCGCCGTAGTTTCTTCTCTCCTGTCCATAAATGGTTTTAATAAATCAATCCATGGCTCAATTTGCTGGAAACCTTCATTTTGTCTAATGCGATCTAATTTTTGCTCTGCTGTCGGTCGATTCCATTCAAAACCAGCCCCATATTGTTCTACGGCTCGCGCCCAAATTGCATTCCGCTGTGCTTTTATCCAATCGAGTGGCAGCAATTTATTTGGTAATTCAACGCATAAAAAACGTGAGTTTCCAGTTAAATCGCGCAATGGCGGTTCATTAGATGTTCCCCAGAAAACAAAGTTTCGAGGGTATCTTTCAACGCCCTTTCCGTATGGCTTTCTAAACGAATCGGTGCGTTCCGTTAAAAATGCTTTTAGCGCTGCCACATCGGATCGCCTCGTAACTCCATCTAACTCTGCTAGTTCACAAGCCCAAGCGGTTTGGCAACGCATTCTGGTGTCTTTATCTAAATTTTCCGAAAGACCTTCCACCCAATATTCTTGGTCGCCGCAGGAAAACAGAATTTTGCCTGTTTCTGATTTGCCTATTTCCTGAAATTTTGAAACCAATACTGGCAAGCACCTTGCCTCGCATCCCGGTTCGTATATTCTCGCCACTGCTCCAACTAAATACTGAGGTAAAAATTCAGCCATAGCTTTGTTTTCTATGCCTAAAAGATATTTATCTAATTGCTGCCATTGTTCCATTGGTAGTGGCGAATGGCTCTTCATGTCATCAAGGTAATTCTTTATTGGATCAAATTTATTCTTTTCAGCCATTGACCAAATTGCATCGCTTGTGGGCTTTATGGGCCATTGTTCTTCAATGTCAGAAAGCTCTAGATAAAATCTTTCAATATCATCTGCTGAAAAATATTCATCGCCAATCAGCACCTCTCCCGTGCGTATGTTTAATTTTGGTGTTGCTCCTAATTTATCGATTATTAGCGTTTTTATTTCATGATAATGAAGCATTCTTGGCTTAAACTTATGCTGGCAATTGTTGCAAATTTCAATTTCTTTTGGTTGATCATCGTTGCATTTTGGGCATTTTTTAGTTTTAGTTTGGTTCCTATCTGCAGAAATTGTCATTATGCAGCCCTCCTTTCATTTCTTTTTGCTTGTCGCTTGTGAAAAGCTAATCGCTCAATAAGTGTTGTTTCTGGTGTTGCAGTGGAATAATTTATTTTTGATGTGCCTTCAAATCGTCTATACATCGCCTCAATATCAAGCGGTTTCCCGTTAATGTGATCAGGGCAATTATTTATATACTCTGCAAATAAACTGCGGGCCGAACGGTCCACACCTACACCCTGTGCCTTCAACCAGTTTTCCGCTGCCGTTAGATCAATTGATACAAATATTGAATCGTCATTGCAATGTCCTTCCATGGATCCGTTGACCACCAACAGCTTCGCACGTAATGAAATAAATTGATCTAATGGAACGATCAGGTTGTAATTAATTTGTTGCGGGTGGTGCTGTAATGTATTAGATGGAATTTTTTTATCTGGTAGTTTTTGAATTAGCTCTAGTGGTAATGTGGCTATTTCTATTTCATACGGAGCGCAGCCATCAACCCATGAATAGCCTTTAGTGTATGGGTGTTTCCCGCATATAACAGAAGCTGCACTGCTCCATCTGAATTCCAAATCACCAAATCTTCTTGCTTTGTTTTCTAGCAAGTGTTGATGTTCCTCTGCTATTAAAAAACCAACCTGCCTCCTATCGTCTCGCCCACTCGTCCAAGCAATCGATGGCGGCAGCACGTGCCATGGATAATCCTTGAATACCTTCTTGAAATATCCCCAACTCTTCGGGCCATCAAAGTCAAAAGCTAATGTGCCTGTAATTGCGCCGGTTCGAATTCCAATCGCTTCTGCTGCCAGTAATTGTTCGTAGCTTGGTGGCCTTGCGGTCGGCCAATCGTTTAATAGGCGCCCTGTAGCGGGGCAGACAGGGCGTTTATGCCCATCAAATGCCAGCAAGCCATTGATCCATTCTTTTGGAAGGTTTTCAAGTGAACGCGTTCGTTCATGAACGGTCGCGGATTGCTCAATGCGTAAAAGTTGCGCTTCCACCAGGGGAGGCGCTATTATTGGCGAGGACATAGAAATTGAGTTGGCGTCTGAAGCGCCTGCTTTGAAAACCTCGGTTGGCGCCGAGGTTTTTGCCTTTTTAGGCGCTGCCCAAAAAAACGATTTTCAAAGGTGGTTGCTGAATTGCAACCGAATAAATGCGTTTTATCGCATTGCCATGCGTTGCGCTAGTGGTGCAGCCTATTTAGGCCCTAACCAGATTTTCGGAGGACAGTTCCGCTGCCAGCGCCAAAACTGCTATGCGCATGAAGCGATGGCGGGAACAATTGATTTGTCCCGACAATCTCTTAATTAGAAGCTTCTCAGCTTCAGAAAGGCGAAGCGCTAATGGAGTTGATTGATTTTTAAGCATTTTGTATTTGTGCTACTAATTAAATCTAGGCCCCGTTTTTTCGTTTGCTCATTACATCGAGCCCAAAAGCTGCTTTCAATTATTAAGAAAAGCTTAAGACTTTATGGCGGGCAAATAAAAAGGCCAGGGGCACCACCCCCCAGCCTAAAAAATGATTTAATCACTGGTTAAAGGAGCCCTGGTCGTTTGCACCAGGGCTCCTCCTATTTACTCTGATTGAGGAATCATCTCCGAGGGGGAAACGAACAACAGGAGGCTCGTTACTCCTCCTACTGCTGCTTCATTCTAGCAAAACTTTCTGCCAAAGATAAAGGCCCACTCTGCATTAAATG
>Ga0247836_1004733_pt1 | contig 16628 bp, 14 predicted proteins | sample LaCruzMarch2015__4_FD_187116 | JGI IMG/M metagenome (GOLD analysis project Ga0247836, IMG submission 187116) | Freshwater microbial communities from meromictic Lake La Cruz, Castile-La Mancha, Spain - LaCruzMarch2015_14m | ecosystem: Environmental > Aquatic > Freshwater > Lake | place: Spain...
ATTGTATAAACTTATTGAAAATTGAAATTGATTTACACCTATATTATAAATTTATTTTTTATTATATTTTTTGCACCTTTATACATTTGGTGTTTCGACGTAGCTCTAAATATTAAATTCAGGAATATTGAAATTATCACCAGTTTTAACATATTTAGCAATAATCTTTGGATTTACCTGATTTTTAATAATGTCTGCTGTATCATAGACATTGTTAAATTTGTCAATATAATAAACAATACCTTGAATATCCTGTACCCAAACTTCAACCTTGGTTGTATTTACCTTTGGTTCGTCAGATGTTTCCATTATACCATGAGGTGTGCCTTTCATATGTGTGCCGCAATATTCAATACCTTCCTTCTTACGTCTAGTGCATTGTTCGCAACTAGCTCTCTTTGCACAACAGCGGTCATAAATTGGCACAAAATTTTTTACACGCTTTCTCTTTTGAAAATCTTCCTTATTAAATGACATTCTATCATAATCATAAATATACTGCAAAAGTTGTGTAGATTTAACATCATTAGTTAAACCAAGTTGTGTCGACTTATCACGGATACTATCCTTGAACGACATGATATAGGTTTCTACTTTCTTGTTGAGGCGTCTTTCCATTTCTTTATGTTGGTATAATATAATATATTGTTTTATCTTTAGTTCAATTTTTTATATATATATAAAAACAACTTAAAGAGAAACTCCTTTAACAGTTGATTAAAGTGGAGGTATTTTATTTTTGAGTTCAATTGCTATTCTTTCTGAAACAATACAATTATCAGCAAATCTTGCTCCAAACATTAAAATTATTCCTACCAATATTCCTACCAAATATTCCTCTCCATACTCCACTTGTATATTTATTTCTTGTTTCAATTTCCATATTACTGGTAATAATGCGGTTAAACATAATATTATATTATATTATCTTTAACCTATTTATGCTTTCTTTTTTCTATTATATATCCTCTTCTTTTTTGCAGTAGGTTCCAAAATTTCTTCTTCATCTACTTTTATTACTTCTTCATCTACTTTTATTACTTCTTCATCTACTTTTATTACTACTTCTTCATCTACTTTTACTTCTTCTTCATCTACTTTTACTACTTCTTCTTCATCTACTTTTACTACTTCTTCTTCATCTACTTTCATTTCTTCTCTCAAATTATTATCGTAAATAATATTATTTTCTTCTTTATCTGTATCAAAATTCATAAATTCATTTTTTTTATCATTTAAATCTAAATTTTCAATATTAAACCCTATATTTTGATTATTTTCTATAATAGAATCACAAGATTTATTAATACCAGAAAATATATTATTTAAATCATTATCTAATAATTTAGGATTATATATTTTATCTGGTTTTGATTTAAATAATTTTAGCATATTTGAAACTTTATGAACGTTTTTTTTAAATACTGTTTTAAGTGAACTTTTCTCTATTTCAGATTTTTCTGATAGTGTATTTAAAGTTGATACTGATAATTTTGTATTATCATATTTAATTTCAGGTTTTACTATCGAATTGAAATTTTCAAAATTAATAATGGATTCGCTAGCTAATTCTAAGTTTGAGAGCTCACTACTATTTTCACTATTGGTTTCAGAACCAATTGATATTTTAATATCTTTTAACAAAACACTATCAATATCATTTTTAACAAGTTCATCTATTAATTCTTTTTTCTTATTTTTACTAACCTCAACTGTATCATCAAATTTAATATCATTATTTATATGAGTATAAATAAGTTGAATTTTATTACTAAATCGTTTTAAGTATTTTGTATGCATTTTATGAAAAAATTCAATATATGTAATAAACATTAATACTTTTTCTTTCATAACATTTATATTAAAATTAAATGTTGTAATAAAATTATCAATATTTAAACCAATATTCTGTTTTGTTTTATGTAATAATAATTCATTTTCTTTATTATTAATTAATGAAATAATAATACCTAATAAATTTAATATATTATCGTGTATATCTAACATTAATTCAAATTTATATTCTTTAAATGGTTCTAGATCTTTATAAATTGGATAATTATTAATTTTTATAAGTTCTATAGCTCTTTTATCATTAATATTTTTTGAAATATAGTCAACAATAATTTTATGTAATTTAAAATATTCACAATACATTCTATTATTAATAGCCAAAAAGAGACGCTTCATATCATCATATTCAATATCTATTAATTTACTTTGAAAATGAAATGAATCTAATCCAAAAACAAAGATATCACTTTTATTATTGTTAATAAATTCGGAATAAATCTGGTGAAGCTTGTCAATTCTTATTTGTAATATATCGAAAACATTTTTTACAGTTGTTCTTATAGAAATTATGTTATTAAAATCACTTTTTAATTTGACAATTCTTGATTCCATAATAAATTATAATATTTTATTTTTAATAGTATTATATAATATAATATAATTATATTATATTATGGAAGATAATTTTGAATTAACAGATGAATTAGATTTACATACTAATTCTATAGAATGGACACCAGAACATGAGATTATTTTGATTGAATGGGCAGATAAAGCTATGTGTTATAGATGGCTACATGGAAAAGCAAATGCAATGTTTTCTGCGTTAAATGCATGGTATACTATTCCAGTAATTATAATATCAACACTTACAGGAACTGCTAATTTTGCTCAAGAACGTGTTCCAATAGAATATCAAAGTTTCTTTGTTATGGTTGTAGGTGGGTTCAATATTTTAGCTGGAATTATAACAACAATTCAACAATTTCTCAAAATAACACAATTAAATGAAGCTCATAGAGTTAGTAGTATTGCATGGGATAAATTTTATAGAAATATAAAAATTGAATTAGCCAAACATCCTAATGAGAGGATTGACCCAACACAAATGCTTAAAATGAGTAAAGAAGAATTTGACAGATTAATTGAAACAAGTCCAAATATACCTGAAAAAATAATAGTTCAATTTAAAACTAATTTCTCTAATCAAGAAACATTTGATAAAATAATTAAACCTGAAATATGTGATATTTTAATTCCTACAATAGAATATAGAAATCCTTGGTATACAGATGAAAATCGTGCTAAAGATTTAAATGAAAATATAAAACTTCAATTAATAAAACATACTAGAATAAAAAAACAAAATGAATTAAATAAGAAAATAGTGAATGATTTCATTAATCTATTTATTAATCTAAATAATCGTGAGCCGATGGAGAGTGAAATAATTGATAATTTAAAGGAAAAAATGGACCCAGAAATTATAAAAAAAATGCTTGATGAAAATAAAAATATGTCTATTAAATTTAAATCAGGTGATTCTAATGGGACGGATGTTGTATAATTATACCTACACTGTTGGATAATCATTTGGTAAAACTAAAATACATATAATCATAAAAATATAAAATAAAATATATACACCATAAACATCTTCAGTAATTCCATAAAATTTTAATACCTGAGTTAAACTATAAAAAATTATAATTGATAATCCGATTAGTGTAATTGCGTTCATATAATATTATTTAAGATTATTTAATAATATAATATCCTAAAATATACTACATTCTTTATTTGCTCCTATTTTTGAATTATCAACATAATGATATGTTAGTGGAACTTGTTGATTATATTCTTTTAATACTAACAATGGTGCATCTGATAAAAAAGAACCATCATCTAATTCAATATTGTTTAAATAAGCACTATCATATGTTTTACTCCATAAACCATCATGATCTGATATTCTCAATGTTAATATTTCTCTTTTATTATCGAGCATTTCATCTTTGATCATTTCTTTTTTTATTATAGAATCATCGTTTAATTCATTTGGTGTATTTTCTATAAATTTAGTTGTTCCTGTAAATAGAGCAAATCGTACTACTCCTCCTTTATTATAATTGTCATTTAAACATTCTTTAATTGCGTTATTAAAATTTGTAAAATAAAAATATGGTCCTAAAATTGCTTTTTTATCTTTTGCACTCTCTCCAAATATGTTTACAAATTTCATTTTATTCTCTGTAGATTTTCCTACATAACCTATAACTGGTAATTCAAATGTTTCGTTTTTTTCATTATATAAATAACACATTGTCTCATTATTGATTACAAAAGAAATAGTATTTTTATCTATAGGAGTATTACATACATTCTTTTGATTAACAATTTCATCAATCAAAGCAAGCCGAATTGAATTTGACAAATAAATTTCATCCAATAAAATTTTACATTTCGTAACGTCAAAAAATAAATATAAATCAGATTCATACTCGTAAAACCCATTAAATTCAATATCATTTTTAAACTTATCAAAATTAGTTGTTTCTAATATACCAGACAAAAATACTTTTGAATATGGAACTAAACTTTGATTGTTAAATAAGGTATATTTGGGTAATTTTGGAAAAGATAATACATTATAAAGAGTATTTGTTAATAAATATTGTAAAAATGGAAATTTTCCATTTGTATTTACATTATATACACATAAATTAATATTATGATATTCTGCTGCATTATTAATATTATCAATATCTGTAGTTAAAATATGTTTTACACCATAATTATAATATAGTGGTTTTTCTGGGGTATAATCCACATTATCCATATTATAATTATATTAATCACTATTTTTTTAAATTGAATTATTATTTATCTATTTTTCTTTTAATTGTTTCTTTTACTTGCTCTTCACGACTATCCATAATATGATTTGCGATTTCTTCAGCTATTTTTGGCTCGCTTTTATAGTAATTTTGTAATGCTGAAAGTAATGTTTTAGCATTTATTGGCTTCTTAATTTTACTCTTTTTATACACTAAAGCACCTCCGTTTATATCAAAACAGTCAATGGTATGTGATTTCATAACTGTTACTAAATTTTCTGTTAATAATTTCTTTTTATTTATTCTATCTTTTATTTGAGCTTTAAATTCTGATATTTCAGTATCTATTTTAATCCATTCCTTAATATTATTAACTAGCTGTTCTTTTGATTCCATTAATTATTACTTATATTTAATATTTATATTGTTAATTATTAATAATTATATTGTGCAGTATTTTACGTGTCTTCCACATAAATTCTCAGAACTAATTTTGCATCCACAATGTTTACCTTTATTTGGACCTGTTTTTAATATTTGAATGCATCCCAATAATTCTTTATCTTCTGTGTTTGTATCGACTTGAGTATTTATTTGTAATAACCCGATCACACCATTTTCTACAGATTTATTTTTTGAAACCTTTGCTATTTCTTTCATCTTTTGTTTTTCCTCTTTTAATTTTAGTTTCTCTAATTCTTTTGCGACTTTAGCTTCATCTTTTATCTTTTGTTTTGCAGCTTTTTCGAATTGTTTAACTTTTTCTTTTCCTTCAGTCTTATATTGGTTAATCATTAATTTTTTATGTGAATAACAATAGCATTTTTCATCATTATAAGTAATCGGTTGTGATGGGTTGTTAGGATTATATAATTGTATTGTTGTTGCGTAACCAATATTACATGTCTTATATTTTTTATTTATTTCTGTTTTTGGTTTTGTTTCATCAAATATTGGATTATTAATTTGATATTTACATTTTTCATAATTATTATTATTATAAACTTCTTTAGCATTTGGAACAAAACAGTTAACACCATTTACTTTTTTAACTCCACTTTCTGTATAATATGGTAATAATTCATTTTGTGTTTTACGACAATAAGGACATCTAATTTGGTTTGTTTGTAATTTATTTGAACTCTCCATATTATTAAACTTTTGTTTATGATTTAATAAATCATTGTAAAGAGGAATATAATTAAATTTGTGACCACACTTCATTGTTACATAATTATTGATTAATATTTCATTAGTTATTAAACATTTATTTGTATCATCATTATTTATACTTTCATCTTCATCAATATCAAGCGATTTATATAATTCATCATAAAAATCTATACCTCCTTCTATATTGTATTTGTTCATAATATATTATATTTTGTGTAATATCTTTATATTTTTTATATTTAATCATATATATGTCGCCGCCTGAAGTCTGGGGTCCTGCTGTATGGACATTATTTCATACTCTATCTGAAAAATTAAATCCTAATGCATATAATCAAGTTTCTGGGTCACTATTTACAATGATTGTTCAAATTTGTAGAGTTTTACCTTGTCCAGAATGTTCAAAGGATGCTAGCGGGTTTTTAGCAAAAATAAATATGAATAATTATAAAACAAAGGATGAGTTTAAAAATATGTTGTATTTATTTCATAACTGGGTAAATGCCAAAAAACGTAAACCTTTATTTAATTATGCTAATTTAGAAAGATATTCTAATGCAAATCTATCTTTTGTTATAAAAGATTTCATATCAAAATATAATACTAAGGGTAATATGAAATTATTATCAGAAACATTTCAAAGAAGCTTTGTTCTTAGAAATTTTAAATCATGGATAAATGCATTTGGAAGAGCTTTTATTCCAGTTAGTATCCCACGACCAATTACTAGTATAAGAGAAACTCCTATTGAAGAAACTCCTATTAAAGAAGTTACAACTGTTGAAGAAACTCCTATTGAAGAAACTCCTATTGAAGAAACTCCTATTGAAGAAACTCTTATTGAAGAAACTCCTATTGAAGAAACTCTTATTGAAGAAACTCCTATTGAAGAAACTCCTATTGAAGAAACTCTTATTGAAGAAACTCCTATTGAAGAAACTCCTATTGAAGAAACTCCTGTTAAACCTGAGTAAAAATAAAATTTAGTTAATAATATTTAAATTTTATTCTATTTATTATAATTCGCTTACCAGTGTCCCGTCCTTAAAAACGGAACATTTAAATGTTTGTTTACTAGGTTGGTAACAGACTTCTCTATTGCTTGAAACTTCATTGAAAAATAAATATTTACCAGAACCACCAGCATACATTAGAGTAACAATTAATGCTGATGATGTGGCGCCTAATAATACATTCAAGAATAATTCGCCAACCTGGATTACACATTTCTTGTAAATCTTAATAAACATATCTATAAAAAAGTATGTAAGTAAAGATATAAATACCCAGTAATTTACATCACTATTACTGAACATTGGGAAACATAAATACATTATAGTAAATGCAAAAACAAATGCACTAAATGTAGGATTACCATATTTACTATATTGAATAGATGTGCAAATTGTTCTATCATTTACAATTGGTTCAGCACCGGCCATCATATAAACATAACTTCTAAGGACACAACAACCTATTAAAAATCCTAAATAGATCAAACCTTTGAAGTTTTGAAATATAAATGACATACTTGTTATACTTGTTGCAAGAATAATTGGAGAGAAAAAACTAAACCATACAATAGCTGTAAATGGTTGAAATAACTGTAATGGAGTATCTTGAACGCCACCTGTTTTTGTTATTAAATTTGTTGACATTTATATTACTAATGTATATTTTTTATAATATTTTTATATTTTATATATTTTTTATATTTTATATATTTTATATATTACTATTTATCTAAAATTAAATTAAAAACATCACTAATATGTTCAATTGAATGAAACTTAATTCCATCTATTATTTTGTTATCTTTATATTTTTCCATAATTTTTTCAAAGTCTTTTTCGTTTTCTTTTGGAAATATAAATTCTTTGATTCCTGATTTGATTGAATGTATTATTTTTTCTTGAAGACCGCCGATTTCTGTTAATAATAAACCAAAATGTGTTTCTCCTGTTATTCCAAAATAATTTTTAATTTTTATCTCGTTTAATAAGCTATAAATTAGTACTGTAAATGCTGTAGTTGCCGAAGGTCCGTCCTTTTTAGTACTAATGTCAGGACAGTGAATATGTATTCCATAAACAATATTATTCTTAACGTCGTTATATTTTTCAATTAAATATTTCTGTCTTTCAAAACTGGTTAAATTCCATGCATTCGTTAAACTAACGCTAATTGACTCTTTCATAACATCTCCCATTGATCCGGTTAGTGTTAAGTGTAAAAATTTGTTGGATGGAATAAAATTTGCTTGAAGAGGTAGAACTCCTCCCTGAGACAATTGATTCGCCCATAATGCATTTATCACACCTACTTTACTTTCATTGTGAATTTTGTAAATTTTTACTTCTCTTTTATCCTTAAAATATTTAGTTTTAATATCATGTATACTTATTTCAATTGGTAACTCATATTCTTTATCATTATTTTTTAATACATCCAAATTTATCTCTCCAACAATTTCAAAAAGAATTTCTTTAAGCTTTCTAACACCAGATTCACACGTGTATTCATCAATAATAAATTTCAAAACATCATCATTAAAATATATCATATCTTCTAATCCCATCTTCTTGTATACATCTGTTAAAATATGTGTATTACAAATTATTAATTTATCTTCCAACGAGAGATTATTAAATTTAATTCTATGAATGCGATCTAATAAAATCTTATCAATTGCATCTACATCATTATAAGATAGAATAAATAATGCCTTTGATAGATCTAAATCAATACCTGTAAAATATTTATCTTGAAAACAGTCGTTCTGTGCTGGATCTAATAAGTGCGTTAATATACCAACAATTTCCTTACCGTGTTCAGTGCGACTAATTTTGTCTACTTCGTCGATAAATATAATAGGATTCATACATTTCTTATCAATCAAAATTTGAACAATAGACCCCCAAGTACTACCTACATAAGTGTAGTTGTGTCCGTGCAAAGTGCTACCATTACTATCCCCTCCCATTTGTATCATAGCAAATGGTCTTGAATTTCCCTTATCATCTTTTAAACAATCGGAGAGACCACGTTTTGCTAATGAAGTTTTTCCTACACCTGGTGGGCCTTCAAAGCCAAAACAGTACCCATCTTGTTCGCCATTAATCCATTGTCCAATTATTCTCTCTATTTGTGTTTTAGCCTTATCATGTCCATAAACTGCTTTATCTAGAGTTACCTTTACATCTGACATATAATGAGTAACATTTTTCATATTTGTATTTATTTTTTGAATATCTGTTTTGATTTCATTATTCGTAAAAACGGGATTTATATTTGTAACTTGATTAAATTCAATGACTATTTCATTTATAATGATTTCATTTATAATGATTTTATCTACATCTTCCTCTTGATGAATATATGCATCAATAATATCAATAGAGCGACTTAATAATCCATCTTTATTTAAATGTGAATATTTTGTGCATTTTTTATTATGTTTTTTAAGAATTTCATCAAGAGTTTTATTATTTGCAAGTAATTTAGTTTTATCACACGTAGATAAATATTCTTTAATTTTTTCTAGTTGGTGAGTTTTAGAAGTAGAACCTTCTTTTCCTTGGATTTTTTTGATATGTTTCAAAATTTCAATACTAGTATATTTATCCTTTATTTTTATATCTGGAAATATTTTATCAATATTGTATTTTTTATGCAAATCCTTAAAATTAGTTCTCACCATGTCCATTATATTTAAAATAGGTTCTTTTTTATAAACCCCAAATGGAATTTTTAATAATCCATCTAAATATTGCCGTGCTTTGGTGCCAGAATCCTCAGACTTTGCCTTTACTTCTTTAAGTTTCATCATTGCTTTTTCTTTAACAGTATCTGATACTTTTAATAAACATATTTGTTGTTCTAACGGTATTTTATTAATATCAAAATTAGATAAATCATTTGTATATTGAATGGTCTTTTTCAATGCTTGTTTAAAAGATTGTTTAATATTCCATGGAAAGCTATCAAATAATATAGTTTGATGTTGAGTATCGACGTTTCCATTAGAATCATTAGAGAGAAGATCATATAATAGATATGCCATATATTGATTTTCATAGTTTGATGAACGTATTAATAAATTAATTAATGTATTTCTTTTAATGTACATATCATCAGTTATGAAGTCTTTTACAGCTTGAGAAATTTGTTTTTGTTTTAAAATAGTATTTTGTGTAGTAATTCCTGCGAATTTTCCATAAAAATCTCCATAATTATCATTTATCAAAAAATCTTTTAACATTAATGATGATAAATATTTGTCGAATATATCTAATTTGAAGTCATTGTCATTTGGAATGTTCTCTTTAATTTTTTTAATTTTTCTTGTTATGTATTTATTATTTAAAAAATCAATTACAATATCATCAACTATTCCATAAACTAATAAACTTTTTTTAAGCGGAATAGAATGAATATAAATCTTTATACCATATACTTTCATATGAAATTGTTTGTAAGCAGAGCATACATCAAAACAACTCAAATTAGTGGTTGTATCATCAATATCATCATTTTTTTTTGTATCCTCTTTTTTTGATATTACCTTATAGCTAGTTGGGTGAAAATATTTTTTTAATAACTCAAATTTATGATATTCATTTTCATCTGTCGTTATTTTATTGTTATTTCCAAAACATATTAATAATAAGTCTTCCAAATTTTCTGTTCCATAATTTTTTAAAAGAATGGATAATTCATTATTTATTGTCTGTAGACAATTAATGATACTATCTGTTGCAGATATTTTAAGAGATGTTACGTGTTCTATTTTTTTACTGAGTTCTCCCAATTTGTCTATACAAATACTTATATCACTTATTCCTAAAATATCTAAAATTTTATTCTTTTGAACATGAATAATTGTTTTCTGAATTAAGTCCTTAAAGAAATCAATCTTTCTCTCTAGTAATGGTAATACGTCATTAGTAGATTTTTGATTTAGTTCTTTTTTAACTCCAATATTTTTATCAGTCATTATATATTATATTATTCTATATTTATATTTTTATTTTCTAAACTATATTTGCTTTAAGTTATTTTATTGTTAAATTGATTACTTATAATGATATATAATATGTAATAACATATAATAATACTATTTAAATGTAATATCATATAAAATATAAGCAACCATGGGTGTGGTGTATTACTTTAGTCACATTATTAAAAACCACAGCAATATCATAAGCAAGTTGTCATCTAATACAATAAAAGTTGATAATCTTTACTTGGATTGTAATTCAATTATTTATGATTCATTTTATAAAATGGATGTAAATAATATTACCGAAACAATCGCAAATGCTATTATATCAAAAGTAATTCAGACTATCAGTGAATATATTAATTTATTAAAGCCTACAAACAGTGTTTTTATTGCTTTTGATGGTGTAGCACCTGTTGCCAAGTTAGACCAACAACGTTCCAGACGTTTTAAGTCTCTATACCAAACGTCCATTTCTAGGTCATTTTTTAAGTCTACCGAACAAGATCCATGGAACACAACTGCCATCACTCCTGGAACGGTATTTATGAAGATACTTGATGAAAGAATAACAAAATCATTTAATAATCCATCAATGTTTAATTTATCTTCGCTCATTGTTTCAGGGAGTAATGAACATGGAGAAGGAGAGCATAAAATATTTCAGCATATCAGAAATTATCCAGTAGAGCATAGTACAAAAAATACCATTATTTATGGTCTTGATGCTGACCTTATTATGCTTTCGATAAATCATCTTCCAATTGCACCAAATATTTATTTATTCAGAGAGACGCCTGAGTTTATTAAATCAATTAATTCAGAATTAGAACCAAATGAGAATTATGTGTTAGATATTCCTGAATTAAGTAAAACTATTATTCTTGATATGAATAATGGTAATGAATTGACTACAGATCAAGAAAAGAACCGAGTATATGATTATATTTTATTATGTTTTTTCCTTGGAAATGATTTTATGCCGCATTTTCCAGCAGTTAATATAAGAACAGGTGGTGTTGATAAAATGTTGCAAGCATATAAAGCAACTATTGGTGGAACAAATGAGAACTTGACCGATGGAAAGGTAATTAATTGGAAAAATGTAAGAAAATTGGTGCAATTTTTAGCGGATAATGAGCATGAATTTTTGAAAAAGGAACATAAAATTCGTGATAGAAGGGAAAAGAATAAAATGCCAGATATAACTCCTCAAGAAAAGCTGGATGAATTCATTAATATACCATCATATGAACGCTCAGTAGAAAAATATATTAACCCTTATAAAGATAATTGGCAAAAACGTTATTACAAATGTCTTTTTGATGTAGAAATTGACGAGGAAAGACTAAAACAGATATGTACAAACTATCTAGAAGGTCTTGAATGGACTATGAAATACTACACAACTGGCTGTCCAGATTGGAGATGGTCTTATAATTATAATTATCCGCCTTTGCTAACAGACCTTATTCGTTATATTCCATATTTTAATACAGAATTTGTAGGAGCAAAGCCCGACCAACCAGTTTCAGATTTGGTTCAATTATGTTATGTTCTTCCTAGACAAAGTTTACAGTTTCTGCCTGAAACTCTATATAAGGCATTAATTAGAGATAAGTTGCATTTATATGGGTTAGACTGTGAGTTTCATTGGGCATACTGTAAATATTTTTGGGAAGCTCATCCAAATCTGCCCTACATAGATGTAAATGAGCTAGAAAAATTTGTTAAAAATAATAAGTAGATTGTTTAGTTCTTTAAGTATATAAAATATATATTTAAAAAATAACTTAAATGCGCCAATATTGAATTTCTTTAAATTGTTTTATTAAATATATAATTAGAATACTTAAAGAAAGCATATTTTACTACAACCATGTAGTATAAAGTTGAAAAAAGTCAAAAAGTCTTCAAGGGAATGAAATCGTTTTTAAAATGGGGAAAGTATTTTGACTTTTTTAAAATGGACAAAAATAAATGTCCAAAAAAAATATCTGAAAATACTCTTACTGACAAAATTTTCCACCTTACCATTTTAAAAATTATCGTCACAAATTAAACTAATTATTTTTATTTTATTATGATAAAATTTTTATTATTTTTAGAAAAAAGGATTTAGGCATTTTTTTATTATCATTATATTACAGAAAATGATAACTAAAAATGCCAAAAAAAATGCCGAAAATTTTGTATGTAATTTATGTGACTTTAAATGTAGCAAATTATCAAATTATTTAAAACATAAAATTACACTAAAACATTTAATTAATGAAAATGATAACAAAATGATAATAAATGATAATTCTTCAGTTATTGAAAATTGTATACACCAATATAAATGTGAATGTGGAAATATTTATAAATATCCATCAGGTCTTTCACGGCATAAAAAATGCTGTTTTCAAAAAGAATTACCAACTGACACTGAGAATAATTTGAATGTTAATAAAAATGAATTGAATAAGGATGACATAATTTTAATGCTTATAAAGGAAAATAGTGATTTTAAATCAATTATTTTAGAACATCAAAACATGATGATGAAAGTAATTGAAAATGGAACTCACAATACTACAAATACTACAAATACTACAAATAATACTAATTCTCACAACAAAGCCTTTAATTTAAACTTCTTCTTAAATGAGACCTGCAAAAATGCTATGAATATTAACGACTTTATTGATTCAATTAAGCTTCAGTTATCTGATTTTATGAATATTGGAGAAGTCGGTTATATACAAGGTATTTCTAATATCATTGTTAAGAAGCTAAATGATTTAGATGAAACTATTAGACCTATACATTGTACAGACCAAAAGAGAGAAACGTTTTATATAAAAGACGAAAATATATGGGAAAAAGAAGAAGAAGACCTTAAGAAGATAAGAAAAATGATAAATAAAGTAGCTTATAAAAATGAAAGACTGATGTCATCTTATAAAAATAAATATCCAGATTACAATGACTATGAATCTAAACGGTCCGACCAATATAGCAAATTTGTTATTGAAGCACTAGGTGGCGAAGGTGATAATAATAAAGAAAAGGAAAACAAAATTATAAAACACATATCAAGGGCTACAGTTATAAAAAATAATAAACTTATGTAAATAATATATTCAATAAAAGAAATCCCTAAAACCCTTAGAATATATCATTTTTTAAGATTTAAATTTAAAGCTTAAACCTTAATAATTTAAAAAGATAATGCCAAAAGAAAATATAGACTATTCTAATACGATAATATATAAGATTTGTTGTAGTGATTTTTCTATTACAGATTTGTATGTTGGTCATACAACTAATTTTGTTACACCTTTGCACATTTAAAACGCCGATTTTAAGGCAGGTAATTTTTTAGTTTCCGTGTTCTATTTGATGGTTTCTTTACATATTTTTCTGTTCTATTATATGCTCCCTTAAATATATTTTCATATTTTTCCTTTGGTATATCTTTTATAACCTTTTCTATATTTTCTTTTAATTTTTCGTGTGTTAATCCATCTAACTTTTGTAATCTTGACTTTAACATACTGAAATAATTTTCAATTGAATTGGTAAAATGTTGATATGGAACTGCATATAATATATTATTATGTTTATTTACCAATTCTTTTATTCTTTCGTTTCTATGACTACTCGCATTATCTAAAATAATTAATTTATTTTTGAACTTTGTAGTTATATATTTCTCTAAAAACTCAATTAATCTATCAGTATTTATTCCACTTTTTTCATATAACTCCCAACCTAAAACTCCTTTGGTAGAAATAGCAAATATTCCAGTATATTTTTTGAATACTTCTTGACTTTGTGTTTTTATTACACAACGCTTTCCAATTTCATTATAACAATGATTTCGTTTTTGTAATGATTTTATACTTGTTTCGTCAATACAAATAATGTCTTCCATTTTATATTTTTTAACTTCATCATAAAACTCTTTAATTTTCTTATTTATATCAATGTCCTTACCAAAACGCTTATTTGGTTCGTGTCTAATTCTTGTAATTTTCAAAGTAATATTATTATCATTTACTATTCGGTTCAAATGAAAACGACTTAATGTTAATGTAGGATATTTTTCTTTTAGTTTTTCAAGTAAATCCTGCATCGTAATAGTTTTATTTTTCTTTATTTCATCTAATATAAACTTTACTTGGTCTTTATGAACTTTATACGCAACTGGTTTTCTATTGTGTCTTTTTATTTCACCATTTTCATTATATTTATCAACCCATCTTAACAAACTTCGTGCAGAACATTTGAATATTTTACACACTTCTTCCTGTGTTTTGTCTTCTGTTAAATAATATTCAACCGCAGATAATTTAAAATCTTCGCTTTTATGAGTAGGCATTATATTATATAATAATTATATTATATGATATAAAAATTTGGAATAAAAAAATGTTTATAATTAATTATATTTATACTAAAATTATGTGCTAATAAATGAATGTTAATAATTTATACTTCAATATCTTCTTCAACAATAATAAGAGGTTTTTTGACTTTTTTAACAATCTTTTTAACCTTTGGTTTTGGTTCAATAATTACTTCTTCTTCAATAGATACTATTTCATTTTGAACTTCATCAATAGGTTCATTATCAATTATAGATTTAACTACCATACCTGATATAATTTGTTTTGACTTCTTAATATTTTGTTTAATTTGTTCTTCTAATTTTTTATTTTCATCATTTAAATCATCAATCTGTTTAATTATTTCTTTTTGTTGTTCTATTGATGGAATTGGTATTTTTAAATTTTTAAATTTATTCATATCTAAATTTTTTTGTGCGGTTCCTCTCGCACAATCATATATAATATTTTGATTTTCAAACAAATAATAAGCAATATATTTATGTAATACATTATCTGTTTTTGGTTTTACTGATAATCCACTATCATTTAAGAATAATTTTTGATTAACAATACGAACACATTCTAACGATAATGCAAATCTTCCAATTAATACATTAAACCCTTCACGATTAAATGTTTCAGTTGAAAACATTTGTCTTCCACTACCAAATACAGGATATTCACCTTCTGTATTATTGCCTCTAACAATTCTTGTTCCATAATCAATACTACATATTTCTTCTAATGTTTTTACAACAATATTGTCTTCATAATTCGTTTCGGTTGTATCATCTAAATATTCAGCATAATTTAATGAATAACCATTTTTTGAAATTTTCTCAATTGGAACTTCTATTAATAAATGTTTCATTTCATTTTCAGGATTATAGTTGTAAAATTTAACCTTGTTTGTTTGGTGTGTTTTTGTAAAATTATATTCTCTTGCTGTTTCCTTTTGTGTTTTTGAAATTTTTATTTTTGTTTCCAAAGCATCACCGCATTCTTTTTTTTTTATAAAATTAAATACGCAAGTTGATATAGTTGTATGTGTAAATACAGGTGGTAAATAATATATTTCTTTCAAATCACAAGTTTTCATTAGATATTCTCTAACTGCAACTAATTCATTTCCTTTACTAAATAATTCTTTTCCATTCGGTAATACAACCGCACACCTTCCATTTACTTTTAACATATTAATAATCGCTTGTAAGAATAATGGAACTGCACTATTTGATTTAATAGGCATATATTCATTTCTCAATGGATGTAAAATTTCATTATAGGTTAAACCATCAATTCCAAAGGGTGGATTAGCAAGAATAATATCATATTTGTTTGTTATTGGATTACGAATACTATCGCCTTTTTCCAAAACATTAAACATATGTCCTGATGAAATCAACATATTTGAAATTGCTAATTGGTATGTATCAGGTTCTG
>Ga0247836_1004740_pt1 | contig 16602 bp, 13 predicted proteins | sample LaCruzMarch2015__4_FD_187116 | JGI IMG/M metagenome (GOLD analysis project Ga0247836, IMG submission 187116) | Freshwater microbial communities from meromictic Lake La Cruz, Castile-La Mancha, Spain - LaCruzMarch2015_14m | ecosystem: Environmental > Aquatic > Freshwater > Lake | place: Spain...
TTAATTACAGCCCTGATTATATTGGGTTTAGTGGGGAGGCAACCACCGGATTTATCGTGCCACTTATCATCAATGTTTCAGTCACTGAATAAACCATGAAAATGAAAAAATTAATCTTATTCGGTGCATTTCTCCTTTCATTAGTGTTAGGATATGGACAAAAAATTAGTAAGCTGGAGGAATTTGTTGACCCTGACAGTATGGTTGTCACCGTTGAAAGGGTGCAGTCTTCCAAAGAAAATAAGGAATTAGCAACGGAACTTAGTTACGACTTTAAGCACCAGTACCCTTATTTTATCTTATCAAAAAATATCCATATTGGAGATACCCTGAAATTTACTTTACAAACCTTTCCTGATACTGGTTTAATTTACGTTTATCATCTGGATGCGACAAACAGTATTCATTTGTTGGATACGATTGTAATAGCTGGATTAAATCAGAATTCACCTGACTCGTTGAAACCTGCGTACCAAATGGTTGCCTCAACTGCAGGCCTGGAACGATTTGTATTTCTATATGCAAAGGAAGAGGTTCCTAATATCGCCCGTATATTAAAAGGGATTGAACTAACTTATGGTTCCTTCATTTTAAGGCATAATGGCTTGTTTGGCGACCAAATTCTGGAACCTAAAATGGATTGGCGTATGATGGAAAAAATGCCAGGATTTTCTTTTGAAAAAAAGTTATTTAAACTAGAAAATAATTGGCTATTGCCTTTAATCATTGGTTTTGAAGTAAAGGATAAATAAACCATCTAATTTGTGAAGGAAGTGCATTGAAAATGAAATTTAGCGCACTTCCTACCTTTCAAACATTCAAATAATAGGTCATTAAATACATGGAGATAAGATTTACAAAAAAGATAGGTTGGATATTTTTAATCATGATTAGTCTGGGTATAAAAATAACAGCCCAGACCATACCTTCTTATGTGCCTACCAACGGTCTGGTAGGCTGGTGGCCTTTCAATGGTAATGCAAATGATGAAAGTGGAAATGGGAATCATGGAAAGATTACAGGAGGCCAATTTCTGAATGATAGGAATAAAAAGTCAAATGCCGCATTGGGCTTTACGGCATCTGCAGTGGGTTATGTTGATATGAATACAAAAACAAGTATTTCCGATCAGTTTAGCATTATGATGTGGGTTTATCCTGAAGGTTCTTCTACATTTGTGGGAGAGAGTTCTACTTGTCCTGGAGGTGTTTCTGTTCCAATGGCAAATTCAAATCAAAATTGGGCAATGCCACCAAGTAATGCAGGTGGAAATCTTGGTGTTGGTTTGTCCTATGCCCGAAATGGATTGATGGTTTCTGAGCATGCAAACAATATCTTAGTAAGTCGCCTTAGTCATCAAGTTACTTCGAACAATTTCAATCAAGTCATAATCATTTACAGGACTGATAGTACATTTCTTTATTTTAATGGAACTAAAGTTCGTTCAAGGGCAATGCATTGTTTGAATAATAAGAAAAATTTACCTGCTCCAATTCGCTTCGGAGGTTCAGCCTATTCCCCTAATTTTGCAGGAGTAATTGATGACATTGGCATCTGGAACCGTGCTCTGACCGAACAGGAAGTTAAAGTATTATATAATGCTGCTTCCACAAATTTTACTATTACTGCTAGTTCTGGGTCTAATGGAACCATTTCACCATTAGGAACCGTCGAGGTAGCTGCTCAATCCTCCAAACGCTTTGTTTTTACTCCTTCTACTGGTTACCAGGTGGATAGTGTATTGGTTAATAATAAATTAATTGATTCCCTTCAAGGATATACTTTCTTTAATGTGAGCTCAAACCAAACTATTCGGGTAACTTTTAAGAAGCTTTCTTTACCCTCTTATTTACCTACCAATGGTTTGGTAGGCTGGTGGCCTTTCAACGGTAATGCCAATGATGAAAGTGGAAATGGGAATCATGGTAAATCATTTAATGGAGCTAATTTGACAAGTGATAGATATATGAATATAAATGCTGCATTTTCATTTGATGGAGCAGATGATTTTATTCAAGTAGAAGATACTGATATTCTAGATTTGACCAGTAATTACACTTTATCTGGATGGTATTTTACAAATAACACACAAAAAATTAATCAAACAATTTTAGGAAAGGGGCGATCAGTTGATGGTGGAGGGTATCACCTGCTTTTAAATACACCAACTCCAGATTTATCATTGCAATTTGGTTATAATGACGGAAATGGTTTAAATGGAGGTGCGACAATAAAAGCTACAACTTCTAATTTATCAGGTTGGCATCTTTTATCTGGTTCTTACGATGGGATAACTGCAAAATTGTATATTGATGGTATTTTAGTATCTAATATAAATGTAAAATATAGCTTACAAAAAAGTACTCAACCCCTTTTATTTGGGAATGAAACAAAGAATTTAAATAGATTTTTTAGTGGCAAACTTGACGACATTGCCATCTGGAACCGGGCACTTTCTGAAAATGAGATAAAATCACTTTATAATGCTGGCGCTTTAGCAGCAAACCCTTGTCAGGCAAAGGATTCCTTAGAACTGGTTCGATTCAAGGGAAATGTCCAGAATCTTACCTGGAATGTGAAGGATCCTATGAATAGTTGGGAGGGCGTTAAGGTGAATGCGTCAGGTTGTGTTACTAAACTGCTCTTGAATGATTTGGGATTGGGTGGTACTTTAATAGATATTACATTGGATTCCCTAGAGGAACTGGAACTGTTTGGAAATAAGTTTACAGGTAGTGTTCCTGCCTTTTCTAATTTGAAAAAACTCAAAGCACTTTGGCTTTCGAATAATCAATTGAGTGGTAGTATTCCTAATTTTCAACTGCCAGAACTTCAGTCCATTGATTTGGCAAATAATAACCTTTCCGGCGCTATTCCCGCTTTCAATCTCATTAATTTGATGGAGTTAGGATTGGCCAATAATAAACTTACAGGGACTATCCCTATATTAAACACGCCTAAGTTAGCTTGGTTAAGACTTAACAATAATGCCCTTACCGGAAATATTCCGAATTGGTCTTTTCAGGATCTACAAGGCATTTACCTTCAGGGTAATTATTTGACAGGTACCTTGCCTGACCTGAAATTAAATGATTTAAGGCATTTTAATATCGATTCAAACGCTTTACAAGGTAGCCTTAAACACAATTTCCCCAACCTTTGGGAAATTAATCTGGCAAATAACAAATTTACTACCCTGACCGATTTGGTGAGCCCCTCTCTAGGTCAGGCCATATTTTATAACAACCAATTTTCAGGAAAACTAAACACTGGTTTTTCCCAATATGTAAACCTGGAAAAACTCCGCTTTGAGAATAATAAATGGACTTTTGAGGCTTTATTACCTATTTCAACTTATTTGAATGACAAAAAAGGTAGTTATTCTCCCCAGGAATTGATTTATCCTGACACCATTATAAAAGCAAATGCCGGAAAATCCCTTGAGATTGATCTGGTTATTGATGTCAGTGTAAAAGATAATACATACACCTGGTTAAAAGAAGGAAAGCCTTTTAAAACTTTAACAGGTAACAATAAATTGTTATTTCTCACTTTACAGCTTTCAGATACGGGAAATTATCAGGTTTTTATTACCCATCCCAATTTGAAAAACCTTACGCTATCCAGTAGAAATATCAAAATACAAATACCCTGTTTACCCACACAATCGGTAAGAAATGATACTATTTGTGCGGGAACAAGTTTAAGTTTTGCTGGTCAGACAATATCAAAAGAAGGACCTTACATAGGTCGTTTTAGCAGTGTTCAAGGTTGTGACAGTACTGTTACTTTAAATTTAGTAGTCAGACCGGTAATAAATGCGGTACCCATGTCATTTATCGAGGAATGTAGGATATTTACTTCGGTGGATGTCTCAGGAGGTATTTCACCGCTACAATATGCCTGGAGCAATGGACGAAAAGAAGCGGAAATCAGTGATTTAAGCCCGGAAACTAATTATACTCTAACCTTGACGGATGCTAAAGGTTGTAAAAAGGAAGTTGCTTTGAAAACGCCTGCTCTTAAGCGATTGGCTATTATTCCTTCCTACAAAACCGCCAATTGTGAAAAGGAAAATGGAGAAATAAAGCTTGCTATCACAGGAACAGCTCCGTTCCTTATTGACTGGGGCAAGAACACATTGGGTAGTGGTGATACCCTAAGAACGGGGCTTGTTAGTGGTAGTTATACCGTTTATGTCAAAGATGCAAATGATTGTAAAGATTCTTTACCCATGTATCTGGAAAAGCCAACGGACTGTAAGCCAAGCTATAAGGTGTTTACTTCTTTTTCGCCCAATGATGATGGAGTGAATGATATATTTACCATAGATCCTTTGTATTGCACCTCAGAAGATTTGGCTACTTGTTTCCCAAATAATGAGCTGATTATCTTTAACCGATGGTCCGATGTTGTATTCAAAGCCTCACCTTACAATAATACCTGGGAAGGGGAGGGCTTACCTGAAGGTACCTATTATTATATTTTTACAGCCGATCTCGAAACTAAAAAATCTGAAAAGGGCTACATCACTTTAATCAAAAGACAATGAGGAAAATCTATACCTTTTTTAAGATATTACCCTTGTTTTTTGGTCTGACGGGTTGCTTTTTCTTTACTATTAAGCCATTGCAGGCACAACAGGTGCCATACTTTGCCGTTTTCAGAGAAAATTGGGTGTTATTGAATCCAGCCTTCCTGAATCATTTTTATCTGGAGGACAAGAACAGGACCATGATGATAAATGTCTCCCATAGGGAACAATGGTTCGGATTCAATGGAGGTCCCCAACAGAGCAATGCAAGAATTGAAAATATTGTAGTAGGAAGAAAAAAGGCATTAAACAATGTGCCTCGCATGAAATGGGGATTGGGTATGGAAAATGAGACCTTAGGTGATTACGCATCATCGGGAATATTTGCCAATTATGCCTATCTGTTCAATGTAAGCAACACCACTTTTATATCTGCTGGATTAAGCTTTTCCTTCTCAAATAATCGTTATCGGTTAGATCCCTTAACATTCAAAGAATGGGGAAGGGATATTCCCTCTCAATTATTGGAAAATGAGGTTAGGTGGCTTGGAAAGGCAGATGCGGGCGTCTTCCTCAAGCATAAGTCTCAGGGGAGGTATTCCAAGATAGATCACTGGTATATAGGACTTTCCACCATACAGATGGCATCAGTTGACGTAGCAGGAAGAGGTGGCATTTTAGACGTAGTTAAAAAGCCACACTTCAATTTTTTAGCAGGCATGTTGATAGGAGAATCAAACAAAGGGGGAAGTTTTGGGACGTATTGGGAACCAACCATCTGGATTCGCTATTTACCCGGCGCAACCTATAGGGCCCTTGATTTAAAGTCACCCATAAGTACGGATGTATCTTTGCGCTTTTTTGTGAAAGAGAAAATCTGGGGAGGCGGTGGCTTTGGAACCTCGGGGAATATCAGTTTGGAAACGGGGTATATTTTCCATAATGCGAAAAAGAGCAGGAACATGATGGTTCCAAAAATTAAGACAGGCGTTATTTGCAATATCCCTGTTTTGGGAACCACGTTTGGATATTCGGTGGAAGCATTTATGGGCATTGGTCTTGCTTCCTATTAAACAAGAAAAAATGAAAGGAATACATCTAATATTTATTTTTAGTATCATCAGTCAAACTTTGCTATTTTCACAGTTTATTGTAAAAAGGAATAATCAGGTAAGTAAAGAACAGGCTAATGTAAATTGGAGCAAAGAATACACTCTATTTGACTACACTACGGACGAACCGATCTTTCCTTTGATTCGAAACGGGCAGCCTGTTTATAAGATATATTATGCCAGTAAAGAGGATCCAAGACCAAATTATGGAGAATTAAGCATAGCGCAAGTGGAAGGCCTGAAGTATTATAAATTCAAAAATAGGGAGACCTGCTTTAAGTTTTGTCAGGCAAATAAATTGAATGCCGTTCTAACGTTAACCACATCTAGTATATCCGGAATAACTACCACCACCGCCACTTCAGGAGGTAATATCACGTCTGACGGTGGAAAAACTATAACTGCCAGAGGAGTAGTTTGGTCAACAAGTACCAATCCAACTATTACCTTAACCACGAAAACATCAAATGGCACTGGAACTGGTTCTTTTTCATCCTCTTTAACCAATCTAACACCTAAAACAACCTATTACATTCGCGCTTATGCTACCAACAGCGCAGGAACAGGTTATGGGAATGAAATAACCTTTACAACAACGGATTCTTCCGGTGTGATGGGAATTCCTTGCCCAGGTACACCCACGGTAAAGGATATTGATGGGAATACTTACAATACGGTGCAGATAGGTAACCAATGTTGGACAAAGGAGAATTTGAAAGTTACAAAGTACAGGGATGGCTCGGTTATTCCATTGGATGATTCAGGTGGGACAGCAGGGTATGGGACGGGACAAACATGGAGTTCAAGAACAACAGGGGCAAGAACAGTTTATGGTCATAGTGCCGCTAATTTGACAACTTACGGGTATTTATATAACTGGTATGTCGTTGCAGATTCAAGAGGACTGTGTCCAAGTGGTTGGCATGTGCCTAGTGATGGTGCGTGGAATTCATTAAGTAGTTATTTGGGAAATGAACCAGGTGTTAAATTGGCGGATACTTCTTGGATATTGGCATTTGGAAAACCAACAAATGAAAGTGGGTTCTCTGTTAAACCAGGAGGTTATACGGATACAACAGGCCGTTTCAGTGCTTCTCTTATTAGTGGAAATTTTTGGAGCACCATTAAATTTACTTCAAATCTTTTTTGGGGCAGAGAACTATATTCAAAGGGATATTGGGAAAAATATTCCTATTACGGTGCTTCAGGTTTATCCGTCCGTTGCCTAAAAGACACATTCTCCATTGTTTCAATACCCACACTTTCCACCACTGCCATAACAGCGCTTTCAACAACCTCAGCCACTTCAGGGGGAAATATCACATCTGACGGTGGAGCATCTATAACATCCAGAGGGGTAGTCTGGGCGACAACTCCAAATCCAACCATTACCTTATCAACCAAAACATCAAATGGAAATGGAACTGGTTCCTTTTCATCTACCTTAATCAGCCTAACCCCAAAAACCACCTATTATGTCCGCGCTTATGCTACAAACAGTGCTGTAACAGCTTATGGGAATGAAATCTCTTTTACCACCTCTGATTCAACCAGTGTGATGGGAATTCCTTGCCCAGGTACACCCACGGTGAAAGATATTGATGGAAATACTTACAATACGGTGCAGATTGGTAGTCAATGTTGGACAAAGGAGAATTTACGGGTTACAAAATATAGGGACGGTTCCATTATCCCTATGGATGAATCAGGAGGTACAGATGGAAATGGCATAGGAGAAACATGGAGTTCCAGAAAATCTGGAGCAAGAACAGTTTATGGTCATAGTGCTTCAAATTTAGCAACCTACGGTTATTTGTATAATTGGTATGCAGTTGAGAATCCAAAAGCTCTATGCCCAAGTGGCTGGCATGTACCGTCTCGTTCTGAATTTGATAAACTTATAGTTTTTTTAGGTGGTGAAGAAATTGCGGGCGGAAATATGAAATCTACGGGTACAACTTTCTGGAAAGCTCCTAACGAAGGTGCAACTAACGTAAGTGGTTTTTCTGGTATTCCAGGAGGTTATCGTGATAGGCGTGGTAAATTTGAGGGAATAAGCTTGTTTGGTGCCTATTGGAGTTCGACAAATACAGACATTAATGATCCCGAAGTTTGGTTATTATCAATAGGATCAGAAAATAGAATAGTAGGATGGACTGACGTTGAAACATTGGAAATGGGTGCCTCTATCCGTTGCATAAAAGACACCATCTCCATTGTTTCGATATCTACCTTAACCACAACTGCAATAACCTCCATAAACACCACCTCCGCCACTTCTGGAGGTGATATTACCTCTGACGGTGGTGCTTCCATAACCGCCAGAGGGGTAGTTTGGTCAACAAGTACTAGTCCAACTATTTCTTTAACAACCAAAACATCAGATGGCATTGGAAAAGGGTTTTTCACATCATCTTTAACCAACTTAACACCAAAAACCACCTATTACGTTCGTGCTTATGCAACTAATAGCGCTGGAACAGGTTATGGGAATGAAATTTCTTTCACCACCTCTGATTCTTCTAACGTTATGGGAATACCTTGCCCAGGTACACCCACGGTGAAAGATATTGATGGAAATTCTTACAACACGGTCCAGATAGGAACACAATGTTGGACAAAAGAAAATTTGAGAGTTACAAAATATAGAGACGGCTCTGTTATGCCTTTGGATGAGTCTGGGGGGGCAGAAGGAAATGGTTCAGGTCAGACCTGGAGTTCCAGAACAACCGGGGCAAGAACAGTTTATGATCATAGTGTAAACAATCTAACAACCTACGGGTATTTGTATAATTGGTATGCTGTTTCTGACACTAAAGGAATTTGCCCAAGTGGTTGGCATGTGCCAAGAGATGGTGAATGGACAAACTTGACCAATTATCTTGGTGGAGAAGCTATAGCGGGAGGAAAAATTAAAACTACAGGAACTGTATTTTGGCAAAGTCCAAACACAGGAGCTTCTAATGAAAGTGGTTTCTCTGCTCTCCCAGGTGGTTGTCGCCTTAACGAAGGTAGTTTCATCAATTTTAGAAGCAACGCTTTCTTCTGGAGTACTACTGAGAGCAGCAGCAGCAACGCCTGGCTCCGCAGCCTGAGCCTCTACAGTGGCAATGTGTTCAGGAGCGACTACGGCAAGAGACTTGGGTATTCCGTTCGATGCCTCAGGGATTGACTATTTGACTATTTTGTGGGCGAGGCTTTCGGGTGGGGGCGCTTGAAAAAAATCACTAAATTAAAACCTATTTTATTGAAATCCATTTCCTCCAAGTATTTAAAATTATAAGACTATGAAAATAAAACTACTTTTTATGGCACTCGTTTTCATCATATTAGCAAACACCCAAATACAAGCCCAAACAAAAGGTTTAAGTAATTTTTATGGTAATAGTCAAATGGGTTAGGATCTTTGTGTAAGATCTGGCAACTATACCAATGATGTTTCGGTAGAAAGGTTGGTAGCCCAAATTGTGGAGAAATTTGGCATGAAAAATGCTTTTTTGATTATTCCTTGTGACAGAACTCCGAATGCACAAGCAACCATTGATCAAAATGGCAGGCCTTATATTCTTTATAATCCGGAATTTCTTAAAAGTGTGAAATCTTTGAACTTCACAACGACTTCGATTCCTACTAATGTGACAAATTGGGAGACCCTTACTATTCTGGCACACGAGATAGCACATCATTTGAATTATCATTTGGTTAATCCACATCCTGATGCTACATTCCGAAGCATGGAACTAGAGGCAGACGAGACGGCAGGCTTTATTTTATATAAACTTGGTGCCACATTGGAGGAAGCGCAACGAGCCATGAAAAGTGCATCGGTAAGTATTGAAGGTAGTTACACACATCCTCCCCGCGCTCAAATGCAACTTTTTTAGCAAAAAAATTGTATTTGGACAAAAAATATGTTCAAAAATTAAAAAATGAAATTTGTTTTGCAGGACAAAAAAACAATTCAATTCATTTATTACTCCGCTGGTTGGGAGAATTCGATTGAATACTTTTGAATTGACGGCTTTGAACTATATGAATTAGAGTATAAATTAAAATCAACTTAACGAGGTTTAATGAAAGAAAAAGAACTACTAAGGAAACTTGGAGAGGAAACTCTTTACTCTGCAAAAGGTCATTTTAAAGCATGTGACCTAAGACGGCAGTTAATAACGTACACCATTTGGGGTTGTGCAATTCTAAATGTAGTTGGAATAATTGGTATTCATCCAATTGCGGATAAATTATTTTCAGCATTTGGTTTATTTGGCACCATCGCATTATTGCTTTGGAATGAAGGGGAAGGTAAGAATTATCGGGCCATGCACAAAGAAGCAGCCGAAAAATATTTGGCGTTACACAAAGAAATTAGAAGCTGCTACTATTTAAATGATTGTGATAAAACCCAAGTGGAAGAATTAAGCAAAACCATAATTCAATTTGACCAAAGTAAAAAGCCTGAAATTCCAAGCTATGCAAGAAAGTGGGCAAAAAAAGTAATTGAGAGCAAAGACCCCGAAACAGACAACTGGTTTTTAAAAGATATTGAACAATGAGTATAAACAACAAACTCGTAGTCTTTGCCCAGAATGAATTGGTACTTTCTCACAATGAAACTGAACGAGAAAAAATAAAAGCATCTGTTGGTCAATTAGAAAAAATCTTGAAAAACAAGTTGGGCAACTACATCAAGGAGTTTATTCGGTTTGGCTCGTTCACAAGAAATACAATCTTGCCAAGACAATACGATCCACAATCTGATGTTGATTTGATGGTTATTTTCAATACAAGTGCAGGAATGAAAACGCCAAGCACCTATCGTAATTGGATTTTAGATGTTATTTCGGCAGCCTATCCAAATTCAGTTTCCAAAAAAGATTTCCCAGCGGTTAAGTTGCTTTTAAATCATATCATGTTTGACATTGTTCCTGCTTACACCGAAGAATATTATTTCGGAAGTAAATCATATTATATACCAGATTCGGGCGATTCCTGGAGAAGCACCACACCAAACGACATCAATGATAATTTGGCTTTAAAAAATACTCAATACGGTAATAATGTAATTCGCAATACTATTCGTTTATGCAAGCATTGGAACGCTGGAGCAGGTTATCCTCTTGAATCTTATCTTATGGAGAAAGATATTATCAATTTAAATTATAGGGGCAATGAAGATACGTACGAAAGATTTTTGAAAACACTTGGCAGCATAGCAGGTAGAAGACCCGGAGTAAGACAAGCATTAGATTATATACAACAATATAAAGGTATTTGGAACCAAACAGAAAACGAAGTCAAGCAATTTGAGTGGTTGCAAAAACTATTACCGCGTTTAAAGTAAATAATTTTTAATTAGAATTAACGAAGACATAAAAGCTTGGAATGGCAAGAAACCTGTAAAAGTTTTAGAGGATATACTTGAAGAGTATAAAAAGGAAGTGTTGACAAATTTAAAATTAAGTCAAAACGAGAATGTTTTTGATTATGGCTACACCGAAATTTCCCAAATAATGGCACTAATTAAAAAAAAAATTGTTAAATGATTTCCGAAAGGCCTGTATATATTGAAAATTGGCTTTTAGACCTATTACTGCTAGCCAATTATGGGTTTCAAACAAATGCATACTTCTTATATCTGTAAGTGATCTAGACCTTCACATTGAAGATGGTTGTTGTAGCTTATTTACTATATAGAATTATTTATTTGGGTGGCACTATATTGCAGGAATAGCCAGTTAATGTGGTCAATTTGATAATTTGTAAACTATGATATATACCTTTATTTACACAATAAAAGAAAATAAACTTACGCTAGTGCAAACCAATTTGTTCCTAATACAATAGGCGAATATTTATTTCACCGGATTACAACATAATTATGAACAATTTGTGGAAAGGTAACATCATATTCGAGCACAATTGGGTTGTGACAAAAAAAATAACTAAACAAAAAACCAAAAGAGCTTGAATTTTTCCAAAAAAGAATACAAGATAAAAAAACATTCTTATATTTGACCAAATAAAGTCAAGTTCAAATAAGGTAAAATGACACTAGGGCAGAAAATTAAGCAATTAAGAGAATCTAAGGGAATGTTGCAAAGAAAACTTGCTTCCATTCTTGAAATTGGCGATGGCTTTTTAAGTAAAATAGAAAGCGACCAAAAGCCTCTTAAAAGAGAACACCTAAAGACAATTAGTGAAACTTTTGATTATTCCTTCAGCGAACTTGAAGCTTTATGGATAGCTACAAAAGTTTATGATTTGGTAAAAAATGAGGACGAGGGACTTAATGCATTGAAAGTCGCTGAGGAACAGTTTAAATATTTTATAAACCAAAAATGAAGTACTATATTTATAAAAAAGATAAAAAAGAAATCGTACCTGTTGCAGGGGTCGAAGAAAACAAGCTAGCAAAAGCTAGATTATCTGATATTTTTAAAAAAAGACAAGAGCTTCGAATTCCAAGACGTTTTATAGAAGCTTGGGAAAGTGTCGCTTTGTTTCAAACAAATGGTGACATAACTAAAGCGAATTCAATTCTTTTTCCCGATGAAAAATCGGCTTTTGCGCTTAATAACAGTCTCAATGATTTGACTGCAAAAGAATGGCTTCCTGAAACAGTAACTGTATTTAGTCAAAAGGGATTAGGAGCAAGTAACAAGGATGCACAAATCGAAAAACAACATCCTGCACCATTTTCGTTTCAAGATGTTGGTAGATTAATTCAATTTTACTCAAAAGAAAACGATAAAGTTTTAGACCCTTTTTCGGGTGTTGCATCTACAGCAAAAGCTTGTGCTTTCAATAATCGAATAGGATATGGAATTGAGTTAAACACAAAATATTACGAACTAGCAAAAAATAGGATAGAGATAGAAGTGCCTAACGATTACAAAGGAAAAAAACTTCAAAATTTAATCAACGGTGATAGTAAGGAAGAAATCGAAAAATTTAAAAATGATTTCTTCGACTTTATCGTGACGAGTCCTCCTTATTGGAACATATTAGATACAATTGATCACAAAGGTAAAGAAAGAGTCAATAACGCTTTAGACCATAAGTATAGTGAGGATACGAAAGATTTTGCTAATATTGAGGACTACTCTTTATTTTTGGAAACTCTTTCATCATTTTTCAATGACTGTTCTCGTATCCTTAAAAAAGGAAAATATATGTGCGTTATTGTTAGCGATTTCAGAAAAAAAGATAAGTACTATACTTTTCATGCTGATTTAGCTAATGAACTTGAGAAAAAGGGAAATTTTGTATTGAAAGGGGTGCGGATTTTATACCAAAGACACAAGGGAATCTACCCATATGGTTACCCTTTTTCTTTTGTTCCAAATATGCACCACCAAAACGTTTTAATCTTTCAAAACATAAAAGGAAATGTTGGAAGTAAATAAAATATACTTAGGAGATTGCATAGAAATTATGCAAAAGCTAGAAAATGAATCTGTTGATTTAATCATAGCTGACCCTCCATATAATCTTAATAAGAATTTCGGGAATTCATCTGATAAATGGGATAATGTAAATGATTGGGTTAATTGGTCAAAATTATGGCTTGATGTCGCTATAAAGAAATTGAAGCCAACGGGTTCTATTTTTGTTTATGGAATCCATCATTATTTATGCTTTCTTCAAGTTCATTTGTATGAAAGAAATCTAAAATACAGACGTCAATTAATTTGGCACTATGAAAATAGCTTTTCCGGATACAAAAATGCTCCTTCAGCAAATTATGAGCCATTATTATGGTTTTCCAAATCTGATACCTATACATATCACCAAATAAGGGAGCCTTACAAAAGTACCGAACGATTAAAAAATAAAATAATTAAGAATGGTAAAGTTTGGACTCCCAATCCAGATGGAAAACACGCTGGTGACGTATGGAATATTCCTGTTCTAGCAGGTAAAAGATTTGCTGAGGAAAAAGTAGACCATCCAACTCAAAAGCCGATTGCAATTTGTGACAGAATTGTTCAACACTTTTCAAATGAGGGTGATTTAGTGTTAGTTCCTTTCGCTGGTTCAGGAAGTGAATGTGTGAGTGCACTTAGTAATGGAAGGAATTTCATAGCTTTTGAAAAAAACAAAAACTACATTGATATAGCTAACAGGAGAATCATTCAAGTTAGCAAGCAACCCGAATTTCAAAATGATATAGTTACAAATGGTATCTTTGCAGAAATGTAAAATAATAATTGGATGAAAAACATTCCACACCAGTTTAATAGCATTGATAAGTACTTTAGTGCTTTAGAGACCGTAAAGCAGCTTATAGAGGAGGAAACGCCACTTAGAGATGAAAATTTAGGGGAGCAACTATTGAGGAACGGGGTAATTAATCCTGGGAGAGAAGGACAGTCTATAGAGGAATATTTAGAAAATCAAAGTAAGAAAATTGCTTCTAATAGAGGGTATCATACATCAGCTAGAGAGATAATCAAATTTTTTAAGTTAATAGGCTTTTTAGTTGTTTACGATAACAAATCAGGCGAACTTACTCCACGAGCTATTCAACTTTTATCTGTAAACAATCCTACCGCTCGTAAATTATTATGGCGTGATTCATTTATGCAGTTTGAGGTTGAAGGAGTTGACGGTGAAATTAGTCATCCTTACAGAATTCTTTTGAAACTTACCCAAGATAAACCGGGCATTGAGACAAGTAAACTGATGTTAGCTTTGGAAGCAGAAAATGATTCTCAAGAAGAATATGAAAGAATACTTTCCTTATCGGAATTAGAATTCAACTCAATACTAGACAAAATAAATATAAGTGAACACCAAGCAAGAAATGCAGTGAAAATTCTACCTTCATTTGCTGTTCAAGTAGGAGGCATAAGAAAACAAGGTAACTATACATATCCTATTGGTCATATTTCAATTACAGAAGACGAAATTTCAACTGAAATTCCTGATGAAGTAACAACAGAGGAAGGTATTCCTTATTCTCAATATCGACAGGTAACGTCTGAAAATATTGCAAGAGACCCTATTTTTAATGAAATTTCAACAGTTAATATTGACCTCACAGAATCTATTAGAATTAGACAAAACAGATTGTCTCATCATCAGGGAATAGTTAGACAATTGGGTTTATTTTGTGAGCAAAATGGATTTCAACTTTTTGAGGGAAAATTTGATTGTCTATCAACTTTAGAGGATTCCGCGATAGTTTTTGAAGTAAAAACAATTCTTCCTTCAATGTCTGACCAGGAAAAGCAAACGGTTAAGGGTGTTGGTCAACTAAAATATTATAAGTTTTCCATAGTACAAAGGCAGATGGGCTTTGATAATATTCGTGAAATTTTAGTTTATTCTCAAAAGCCAAATGATAGTTTAATTGAATTTTGTTTATCTGAAAATATATCTGTTGTATGGCTTGACGAAGGTACATTTAAAGTTTACTATCCCCAAGATGACGTAGTAATTGATTTTGAACCTGTAAATTTCATATAAAACTTTATGCATAGCAGCCACAAACATTGCCAAGCCTCACCAATTAATGTTTCAATCTAAGCTTGGCAAATAGTGTATTTCCTCTTCGCACGACCAAAACGAAAGAATAGCCGTATCCGTCAATCCAAGTATATCTTTTTTATAAAAACTGTCTTTTTAGCTTTAGTGCAGAAAAATTTGAATGGTTTACACAATAAGTCAGCGACGGAAATTAAATCCAGGATTATGAAAAATCTTATTTAACTGTTAAGAATTATTGTCAGTCGCTAAACATTTTCACATGCCTTTACTTTACTACCATTAGAAGAAACGCTTCCAACAAGATAATAGCTGGCGTTTCCTCCTTTTCCTCCGGCTTTGAATAAACTTTTAAGTCATTTATTGAAACATAGCCAACCTCTCTGTTATAGGTTATCTTTATGAATGGATAGTCTGAACTAAGATCTTTTTTTACAATTTTCCCTGCTGGTATCAACATCAAATCATCGGCGTATGTATCAGGATTGACTTTAAGATAAATACCTCTAACCACCTCATATTCCGTTTGTCCAATGGCAATTTGGAAGTTTATGAAAAGGAATACGGCTAATAATATTGTTTTTTTCATTAAGTCAGGCTGAATCATATTTTGATGAAGATAGGGGGTTCAGTTGAAAATATATACCAGCTAACCCCAAACTCAATCCTGAACACATCTGATATAGCCGCCTATCTGTGGATTTGAAGCGAAGCGTCCAACCTCTTGTCTGTCATTGGTTAGGGTTCTTGTCCAAATTTTTAAGCCTATGGGATCTTTTGTGTTGCTCCACCATACGCCCACTTTTCCCGCACCGACAAATTGACCACTTTCATTACGACTTCCACTGGGTAATACATTCATTCCCGCCGAATTAGTTCCATTCAGCTCGTTTGTCCAGCCTTTTGTCGCCTTTAATTTTACGCTGGCCTCATTGACGCCTCCCAAAGTTTCTATAAGCATTTCCCACTCAGAATCACTTGGTAAATGCCAGCCAACAGGGCAAATGTTTCGTCCATCCAGAATGACATAACCATTGTATAAATTACCCAGTAGTTTTCCATAATTAGGGGAATTATCGTAAATGGACCTGGCAGCTTTATTAGCATCAGACCACTTTATATCGCTTTCAATTTCGGGGATTAAATCTCCATTTCTAAATCGAGATACCTTAAGGTTTTCTGCCATCCATTTTTTATTTCCAATTTGTGATATCCTATAACTATTGCCATCAATGTCCTTTAAAATGTCTAGAGTGATTTTTGCCTCAAAAGAGGGCGCTGGCTCCATAATATTTTTATTCTCATTTGATGGTATGGCAATATTTGCCAATGTAGGAGGAACCGATTTTTCAAATATTTCATTTTTTCGATTTCTCATTAGGTAATGATAAACATTTTGCTTGTAAATGGTAACGGCATAAGCGGTCACGAATTCAAAACCATTTTTTGTCATGAAATTTAAGGCAT
>Ga0247836_1004743_pt1 | contig 16587 bp, 12 predicted proteins | sample LaCruzMarch2015__4_FD_187116 | JGI IMG/M metagenome (GOLD analysis project Ga0247836, IMG submission 187116) | Freshwater microbial communities from meromictic Lake La Cruz, Castile-La Mancha, Spain - LaCruzMarch2015_14m | ecosystem: Environmental > Aquatic > Freshwater > Lake | place: Spain...
CCCAGGGGCGGAATCGAACCACCGACACAGGGATTTTCAGTCCCCTGCTCTACCAACTGAGCTACCTGGGCAATGCAACTGGGCGGTTTTGGGCCCAAGTTCTTTCCGACACGGGTGTCGCAGTGGAACAACCTGCGAACACGACATTACATCTGGAGAAGGCCGTTCAGTCAAGATCAAAAATTTGGCTCCCCGGGACGGGCTCGAACCGCCGACCTAATGATTAACAGTCATCCGCTCTACCGACTGAGCTACCGGGGAATATCGCGAGCCGGGAAATATATTCGATCCAGAGCCCTTAGTCAATCAGTTTCTGAAAAATTCAGAGGTCACATCACCGCGCCCGTTACGGACACGTGAAGTCTTGGTCGGATGCGCGGACGCGCCCCATCGAACTTATCACGACTTTACGTTTCTTGGTTGGGTCATTCTTGCTGCAGATTCGCAGCGTGGTGTTGGTCACAGCATTGACGGAACCATCACTCTCGAAATAGATAGCCGCCTTGATGCTCGACGTGATGGTGAGTGACGCTAAGTCTGTCTTGTCCACGCGCCGCAAAACCCGCAGGTTGGAAGTGGAGGCGTTGTCGGCGGCCGCAACCATATAGCCACCTTCCCAAGAGTCGTCGTCAAGCCAAGCGGTATCGCTTTTGTAAGGTCCCACGCCAACGAGCCCGCGTCCCCGCTTGATCGCCTCGGCACGCGCGTACTGCAGATGGCCGATCAGGGTGTTGGTGGCGCTGGTCAGCTTCGTGCTGGCGATGAGCTCGTTAAAGGCTGGAACACCGAGGGCCAGCAGGATGGACAGCAGCGCCACCGTGACCAACAGCTCGATCAGGGAAAACCCGGTTTCTCGGGATGCTCGATCCGCGTTCATGGCGACAAATCTCCCTAAGGTCTAAACGTGATTTTAGTTTACCTACCATCCCCGGCCTAGGCGCCGGGGCCACGATCAGCCTCGCTCGTCACTGCGTTCAAGCCGTCCGCCCGACCGTTCCGACTGCCTACCCGACCGCGGACGCGATGCGATCGACTGCCTGATCGAGGTTGCTCGGACTGGTCGCGATGGAGATGCGCACATGGCCCGCCAGTCCGAAGGCCGAGCCGGGAACGAGCGCGACCCCGACCTTCTCCAGCAGGTGCTCGGCAAATTCAAGGTCGTTGTGGACCTCGGTCAGCCGATCGATCGCCTGTTGCACACGCGGAAAGAGGTAGAAGGTTCCGTCGGTGGGGAGGCACTCGATTCCCGGGATGGCGTTCAGGCGCTCCAGCACATGGTCGTGCCGCTCTTTGAAGGCACGAACCATCGTGCCGATGCAGTCCTGGGGGCCCTCCAGTGCCGCCTGCGCCGCCACCTGGGCGATGGAGGTGGGGTTGGATGTGCTTTGCGACTGCACCTTGGTCATGGCCTTGATGACCTCCGCGGGGCCGCCGGCGTAGCCGATGCGCCAGCCGGTCATGGAGTAGGCCTTGGACACGCCGTTCAGGACCAGGGTGCGCGAGGCGAGGTCCGGGCAGCAGTTGACGATGTTGACGAAGGGCGCGCTATCCCAGCGGATGTGTTCATACATGTCGTCGGTGGCGATCAGGGCGCGCGGGAAGTCCCGCAGGACGGCGCCCAGGGCTTTGAGTTCGGCCGCGCTGTAGGCCATGCCGGTGGGGTTGGAGGGGCTGTTGATGACGACGAGTTTGGTCTTTTCGTTCAGGGACGCTTTCAGTTGCGCCGGGCTGATCTTGAAGTGTTGCTCGGCCCCGGCGTGGACCAGGACCGGGGCGCCGCCGGCCAGCAGCACGATGTCTGGGTACGAGACCCAGTACGGCGCCGGGATCACCACCTCGTCGCCCGGATCGATGACCGCAAGCGCCAGATTGAAGAAGCTCTGCTTGCCGCCGCACGAGACCAGGATCTGGTCGACGGCGAAGTCCAGGTTGTTTTCGCGCTTGAACTTGGCGGCTACGGCCGCCTTCAGGCTGGGCATGCCATCGACCGCGGTGTACTTGGTAAATCCTTGGTGGATGGCCTCGATCGCCGCGGCCTTGATATGGTCCGGGGTATCGAAATCGGGTTCACCGGCGCCGAGACCGATGACGTCCTGACCCGCGGCTTTCAGGGCCTTGGCGCGGGCATCGACAGCGAGGGTGGCGGACGGCTTGACGGCCTGGACGCGGGCGGCGAGCTTGATGGTCATCGACGGAGGTCTCTGCATGCCTGATAGGGTTGGATTTGGAACCGATCAGCCATGTTACCGTAATTGGTGCCGCGGGAGCATCCCGCCTGGCGGCGGACGGGCGGGGGGAGCCCCCGCCCGTCCGCCGGGTCCTCAGTGCCGCGTGATGCTGATGTCGTCCAGACCCGCCTCGATGAGAGAGGCGGAGCTGTTATCAGCCGCTTCGATCAGCAGCGTGATCGTTTGCCCCGCGAACTCGGAGATGTTTGCGGTGAAACTCATCCAGTTCCCGGTGCGATTGGCGGCGCTGCCGAGTTGCTGAAGCAGCACGCGACTCCCGCTCGCTCCCTGCAGTGTGACACGCAGGTAGTCGGAGCTCGAGGCGTTGGTCAGGTGAGCGAAGAAATAGCTCAGGTCCAGCGTCAGGGTGCCGGTCGCGGGGAGAACGATGCTCGGTGACCGGATCGAGGTGACCCCGCTGTCGACATCGTAGCTGCCGGCGCTACTCCCCGCGGCCGTGCCGGTCACCAGGGCCTTGACGCCGCCGCGCGCGTTGGCGGGCTGAAGTGACACGCCGTTGGAGCTGGTTGCCTCGGGATCGCCGATCTGCCACTGGCCGCTGGTGGCCCGATCGGTGCGGTTGGGATTGACCACCCAGCCCGCGGCATTCTCAAAGTTCTCCGCGAAGACGGTCACCACCGTGTCGTCATCCTGAATGGTTACCGTGGCCGAGCTGGTCTCGATGATGGCGTTGACCGCGTTGCTCAGATTCAGCCCGAAGGTTTCCTCAGTCTCGGTGACCGCGTCATTGACGATCGGCAGGCTGATCGTCTTGCTGGTCTCGCCGGGGGCGAAGCTCAGCGTACCGTTGACCGGGGTATAGTCCGACCCCGCAACCGCGCTGCCATCGACGGTCGTATAATCCAGGGTGACCGTGGTCCAGGCCGCAACCGACAGGTTCACCGTCAGCGTTGCGGCGGCGCTGCTCTCCGGGATACTGACCGGGCTGACCGAGACCACCGGGATCGGCGCGACGCCGCATTCACCGAGGGTGGAGAGATCGAGCGGCGTTGTGACCGGCTGGCGGGCCGATCCGACATACAGGTTCTCTGTGGTCGGGGAATCCAACCGGAAACAGACACCGGCATCGGTCACGACTTGGAAGTCAAACCCGTCTTGACCGGTACCGGAGACCGCGAGTGCGTAACTGATCCGCGTGGGATCGGTTACCCAATCCAGCGTATCCTTGGCCTCGATGCTGAAGCCGGTGACGCTCGGGAAGTTGACTCCGGCGCTGACGCTGCCTTGGAACGTCAGAGTGCTGCCGCCCGGCGACATGCGCGCGTACCAGGTGCCGGTGGCGCAGTCTTTCCATAGAAAAACGCCGCGATCCGTTGCCCGGTTATAGACGGGCGCTCCGCAGGCCGACAGCTCGTTATCAATGATGGTCGCAACGCCGACCGCGCGTTCGATGGTGGCGTTGGTCGCATTCGCGAGTGACACCTCGAAGGACTCGTTGGTCTCCTGGATCGCGTCGTCGTAGACCGGAACAGAGATCGTCTGCGACAGCGTTCCGGCCGGGAATTCAACGGTAACGGGAGTTGATGTTGCCGCATAGTCCGCCCCGCCGACTGCGCTACGGTCCCTGGTGACGTAGTCCACCGTGACGGGCGTCGCGCTCGCCTGTGAGAGGCTCAAAGTGAAGGCTGCGTTGTTGTCGGCCTCGTCAACCGTTACATCGCCGATCGCGATGCCGACACTCGAACAGCCCGCCGACGAGAGTGTCGTCAGATTCAAAGGGAGCGTCGCCGGCAAGGTCTTGCTGCCAACCAACAAGCGAACAGCCTCGGGTTTGGTGACATACAGGCAAGTCGAGGTTCCGGTCGTACTAAACTGAAAGCCGTCATCGCCGTTACCGACCGAACTGAGCGAGAAGCCGATCTTGCTGGAATCGGCGGTGTCAACGACATCACCGGCCTCGAGTGAATAGGTCGTCACGGACGTGAAGGCGTTGTTCGAGGTGAACTGGCCGGAATAGTTTATCATGGTCGCCGATCCACCGGAGCCCGCGCGCAGAGACCATTGTTTCGTGGCGCAGTCCTTCCACAGGAACATTCCCTGATCGAGTGATTTGGTATAGGCCGGCTGCCCGCACTCGTCACCGGGCTGGGGTGCCGGCAGCGCAGGCACCGGACCGAATGTCAACGGCTCGATCCCCCCGCCTTCCGTCACTTGGTAGATGCTGTCGGCCGTGACCCCGGGGAACTGGTCCACCCGACCACTTGGCCATTCCACCGTCAGATCGACGGTGGTATTGCCGCCGAGTCCGAAGTGAACGCGCATCTGATCCTGTGACGAGCGATGGTAGCCGCCATTTTGTTCGCGGACTTGACCGATCCCGTTGGCGTAGGCATAGACCTTGGCGCCGATGCCGCTGCGGTTCGACGTGGTGCCTTCGAGATCCAGTTGAATCCAATGATTGCCGCGACTGGTGTTGCGGAAGAGTTGATCCGGACCGCCGACGCGCATTGGGGTGAGCAGCGCTCCGTTGGTCACGAACAGGTCCAGCGCGCCATCGACGTCATAGTCGGCCATCACGACGCTTTCGGCGGCGCCCGCCTTGCTGTCGAGACCGACGCCCTGAATGCCGGCAGCCCCGCCCGCGTTCGCGACTTCGGCAAAGGTGCCGTCACCAAGATTTTCGTAGAGGCGGTCCGGGAGATTGGTCAGACTGGCCCCGCAGGCGAGGTACAGATCCACATCCATGTCATTGTCGAAATCGCCGGCGACAACACTCTTGCACCACACCTCATCGATACCAAAATTACTGACTGGAAGGTATTGGCCGCCAACATTGACCACGAGAATTGGCTGCTGAGGTGATTCCGGGGGTGTAAAGTCGAGCGGCTGGGGTTGTGTTAGACCGCTGCCGTCAATGGCAATATAGGCGTTACGGCTGACCGCCGAGCCTGGGCTGGCGCGTACGGTCCATTGTTGTGTTGCCGGATCGAATCCGATGTAGACGCCGGGTGCCGAGCGGTCGTCGGCGATTCCCCAATTCGATGAATCGGCCGGATCGAGCGTAAATGGCAAGGTGGTCGGACTCCAGCGGCCGGCACCGGTGTAGACGACGATATCGTCCTTCACGTTCTCGCGTTCAAAGCTGAACGACGGGACTATAATGGGGCCGTCGGCGTTGAAGGTGAATCCTTTGTCCTCGCTTTCATCGGAAACCGCAAGATAAGCCTCGATGCGGTTCGGGTTGATCAGAAGGGCCTCGCTTGGACGCACGCGTCCCCGCAGCTTGAACATGTCAATCTTCAGATCATTATTGAAGTCGGCCAAAGCGACGTCCGGAACAAGATAGTCCAGGCTGACCAGCGATGTCAGATCCTGGAACACGCTGGTGGTGGTATCGAATACCTTTTCCGGGTAGCTGGCGACCGTGCCGCAGATCAGTTCCGGTCGGCCATCGTCGGTGATATCGATCAGTTGAGCGTAGTTGTCGTGATGGCACTTGGAACTCATGCCAACCTGGGACGTGGTATCCGAGAACTTGGATGAGCCTTTGCGGTAAATCTTGGTAAAACCTGAGGTCAGGGCGGCAAGATCGAGGACGCCATCGTTGTCGTAGTCAAACCAGGTGGCCATCCGTCCGGCGGTGAAACTCCCGAGGCCTACGGCGACGCCGATTTCTGTGGTAAAGATGCCACCGGAATTGACGAAAAGTTGTCCGCGGCCGCCCTCGGAGCTGCGGGCTGTCAATAGATCCTGATCCCCGTCATTGTCGAAGTCAGCCCAGGTTCCGGCATGGGCATCCTGCTGATGTTCTCCGGTCAGTACCCGCTGCCGATCCACAGTGAGAATGACATCGGTGAAGGTGCCGTCGCCGTTGTTGCGCCAGAGTGAACCGCGCATCTGGTGGTTGTTGGCGTAGATGTCCGGCCGGCCGTCGCCGTTGAGGTCGCCCCAGGATGCGCCCCAGGAGGAGCCGGTATGGAACGGGCCGGCGGTGTTGGTGACATCTTGAAATGTGATCTCGGCGGTAACGGTGCTGCTTACGAGTAAAGCGCTTGCCGACAATATCGATCGAATCATCAAGAAACTCCTCAACTGAAGGTTGTCTGGTGATGGCCGGGGGTGCGTCGGCACTGATCCGGGTGCTTGATCGCCGCCGTGACTCGGAAGCGCTCGCTCATGGGGCCTAAGCAGCTAGCGTGCCAGTGGCAGCGGCCACGGCTCTGGTCAGGCGCAGCAGGTGCGTTGGCAATTGAGAAACGATATGCGGATACCGAAAGATCGTGGTGGCGTAGACGCGGCGCCAACCAGGGTGCGTCGGTGGCCCCCGACGAGGCTGGCCGACAAGGTCGGCCAGTCGAGGGATGAGCGATCGTGTCTGGGCTCAGGATCAGCGTTGGCCGGCCGGGCGTGGCGTTGATGAGGCGTGTAGCGCCTGCGCAGTCCGCGATTGGCAGCTCAAATGGCCCCGCGTTGTCGCGAATTGCGACGCATCTTGAACTTCGTCATTGATCGGGACCCTGCCTTGGTGCCATCAATCGCGATGTTCGAGCGAAACCCTTAGGGGGCGCGGTACGATCGTTCCGGTTTTGGGTGGATCGCCCCCATGATCCAAGCGTTAAATCAAGCATCGAGGAAATCACACCGATGTCCCGACCCTTCGAACTGGTCGCCAAGTTCGCCCCCGCCGGTGACCAGCCGGAGGCCATCTGTCGTCTGGTCGAAGGACTGAACAACGGCGAGTCGGGTCAGACGCTGCTCGGCGTCACCGGCTCCGGCAAAACCTTCACCATCGCCAACGTGATCGCCGCGGTGCAGCGCCCGGCGCTGATCCTGGCGCCCAACAAGACCCTGGCAGCCCAACTCTACGGCGAGATGCGGGAGTTTTTTCCGCACAACGCGGTGGAATATTTCGTTTCCTACTACGACTACTACCAGCCGGAGGCCTACATCCCGGCCAGCGATACCTACATCGAGAAGGATTCGTCGATCAACGAACACATCGAGCAGATGCGTCTGTCGGCGACCAAGTCCCTGCTGGAGCGTCCGGATGTCATCATCGTGGCGAGTGTGTCCAGCATCTATGGCCTGGGTGATCCGGATGCCTATCTGAAGATGGTCCTGCATCTGAGCCGCGGCGACCTGATCGATCAGCGGGCCATCCTGCGTCGGCTGGCGGACCTGCAATATCGGCGCAACGAGATCGAGCTGGCTCGCGGCACCTACCGGGTGCGCGGCGACGTGATCGACATTCACCCTGCCGAATCCGACGAGGAGGCGGTGCGCATCGAGCTGTTCGACGACGAAATCGAAGCCCTGTCCGTCTTCGATCCGCTCACCGGCGAGGTGTTGCGCAAGGTCCCGCGCTACACCGTGTTCCCCAAGACGCACTACGCCACCCCGCGCGAGACCGTGCTCAACGCCGTGGACCAGATCAAGCTGGAACTCAAGGATCGGCTGACCTGGCTGCGCGACAATAACAAGCTGGTCGAGGCGCAGCGCCTGGAGCAGCGGACCCTTTTCGACATGGAAATGATGATGGAGGTCGGCTACTGCTCCGGGATCGAGAACTACAGCCGCTATCTCTCCGGGCGCGGTCCCGGCGAGCCGCCGCCCACCCTCTACGACTACCTGCCGGGCAACGCCCTGGTGGTGATCGACGAGAGCCATGTCACGGTCCCCCAACTGGGCGGCATGTACCGCGGCGACCGCTCACGCAAGGAAAATCTGGTCGACTACGGTTTTCGGCTCCCTTCGGCGCTCGACAACCGCCCGATGCGTTTCGAGGAGTTCCAGGCTCGCCAGCCCCAGACCATCTATGTGTCGGCCACCCCGCGCGCGTACGAACTGGGCTGTTCCGGCGCCATCGTCGAGCAAGTGGTGCGCCCTACGGGTCTGGTCGACCCGGACCTGGAAGTGCGCCCCGCGCTGAGTCAGGTGGACGATCTGCTGTCCGAGATCGGTCTGCGGGTCGCGGTCGGCGAGCGGGTGCTGGCGACCACCCTCACCAAACGCATGGCCGAGGACCTGACCGAGTATCTGAACGAGCACGGGGTCAAGGTCCGCTATTTGCATTCGGACATCGACACCGTGGAGCGGGTGGAGATCATCCGCGATCTGCGGCTGGGTGAGTTCGATGTCCTGGTGGGCATCAACCTGCTGCGCGAGGGGCTGGACATGCCCGAGGTCTCGCTGGTGGCCATCCTCGACGCGGACAAAGAGGGGTTCCTGCGCTCCGAGGGCTCGCTGATCCAGACCATCGGCCGGGCCGCCCGCAACGCCAACGGTAAGGCGATTCTCTATGCCGACCGGATCACCGGGTCCATGGAGCGGGCCATCGGCGAGACCGAGCGGCGCCGGGCCAGGCAGGTCGCCTTCAACGCCGCGCACGGCATCACCCCCCAGACCATCCGCAAGGCGGTGGCGGACATCCTGGAGTCGGCCATGCCTGGCGCCCCCATGAAGGCCCGCGCCTATGCCCGGGTGGCCGAGGAGATCGTCGAGTACGCCAATCTCACACCCCAGCAGATGGCGAAAAAGGTCAAGGCGCTGGAGAAGGAGATGTACGCCTATGCCAAAGACCTGGAGTTCGAGAAGGCGGCGGCCGTGCGCGATAAAATCAAGGAATTGCAGGGGAAGGGGTTGGCGGCTTGAGGTCAGTGGAGTCCACGGCTTCAGCTTTGGTCAGGGGGCGCCAAGGCTGAAGCCTTGGACTCCTGATGAGCCGCCGCTCAGCGCACTCAGCAACGTCTTGGCGTCAATCTGACCGGACCAGCGATACGGGAGCGGCAAGAGCCCGTTCGCGAGGCTGGCCGTGCCGGAGACGGTCCAGTCGAGTGGACGATCCTTCAGTGCCAGGGCCGGGAGTTGTCGGGTGATACCCAGCAGGCTGCCGACGACCTCCACGTCGGCCAGCGCGGTGCCCAGCGGCGGGATCTGCCGATCGAGTTGACTGGATCCCTGCGCCAGTTCGTTCCCTTCCAGCGTGATGCGGTAGGTCAGACCCTTGATCGGCAAGGTCCGGTCGTTGGGATTCCGGACCGTCAGGTTAACGATGAACACCTGGCGCAGCAGGGTCAGCTCTTTGATCTTCAGTCCGGTCAGCGCGACCTCGGGCGCGATCCAGGGTTTGGTCAGGCTGGCGCAGCCGCTGATCAGGGCGATGACCAGAGCGAAGCTCAGGAGGATGCTCGGGGTGGGTGTGAGGCGGGACCTCGGTTGGCTCATCGCGTCTACTCCAGTCTTCGCTTGGTGCGCAGTTGGTTGAGGGTCGATTCCGCGTCCAGGGTTGCCTGGGAGCATCCCGGGCTGCAGACGCCGACGCGGTCGGGGTGCCGCGGTGCGGTCGATGGTCAAGGCTGGCCTCGCGGGGATGACGGTTTCGGAGTGCCGGACATACCGTTCTCAACGTGACATGAGCGATCGAAAAAATAAAATTAATCAGTTGCTTAGAGCCGAGAAAGAACTGGTTTCCAGTGTACGCGACTCTCCGAAAATAGCTTGAAGTAGTTAACGTCATTCGTTAACATCTTTTGAAAATGGACATAGCCTTTCGCACCACCAAGTTGGGCAAGGAGTGCCGCGAGGCGCGGAGGCTGCAAGTGGTCCACGGCGAGCGGCGTGCCCGGCTCATCACGCGGCGCATACAGGAACTGCGCGCTGCCGACAATCTGGGCGATCTCTGGCCCCCTTACAGCGGTCCTGGTCGATGCCATGAGCTGATCGGGGATCGTGCCGGTCAGTTGAGTCTCGATCTGGACCATCCCTACCGACTGATCTTCGAACCGAACCACGACCCCCGGCCGCTACGCGCAGAAGGCGGCCTCGACTGGTCGCTGGTGACCTCCGTTCGCATCAATGGCGTGGAGGATACACATGATTAGCATAACTGAATTTGATCCCGACTACGTTGTCCCCCCGGGAGAGATCCTGATGGAATATCTGGACTCACTCGGGATGACCCAGCGCGACTTGGCCGCTCGCACGGGCTTGACCCCGAAGACCGTCAACGAGATTGTCCAGGGCAAGGCCCCGATTACCGCCGAGACTGCGCTCAAGCTGGAGCGGGTGCTGGGTCGTCCGGCCCACTTCTGGCAGAATCTGGAAAGTCTTTACCAGGCGGCGCGGGTGCGCGAGCAAGAGCAGGCCCACCTGGTCGGTGACCTGGACTGGCTAAAGCGTCTACCGGTGCCACCCGCTGGCTGACTCCGGACAAGGCGCTGATTCAGCTTAGTCTGCGCTACAAGTCAGACGACCACCTGTGGTTCACCTTTTTCCACGAGGCCGGCCACGTTCTGCTTCATGGCAAGCGTGCCGTGTTTATTGAGGGCGACGGTGCCGCGGACGAGAAGGAGCACGAGGCGAACCGATTCGCCGCGGATCTGCTGATCCCGCCTGCCGCATGGCGCAGCTTACTTGCGACTGGCCGGCCGAACCTGGCACAGGTGCAGGCGTTTTCGCGGACAATCGGCATTGCCCCCGGCATCGTGGTCGGGCGACTGCAGAAGGAAGGCGTGTTCGACCATAAAATCGGAAACCGCCTCAAGCGCCGTTTGTGCTGGGGAACCCCGTGCCCGGAGTCCGTGGAATCCGCGGGGTAAGTTGTTATTGCCGAGTCGGTCGTCGTTGTAGTGCCAATTTCAACGGGAGGAAGGAGCAACCGTTACGCCTACCCCAGTCCGCCTGCCGGAGACCCACCGTCTTGACCAGATCCTGCCTGCCGGTCGCGAGGGCGGCTTGGAGTTCGCGCGCGTTGTCGATTTGCTCCTGTTCCACGAGGCGCGCCGCCAAGGCCGCAACCTGACCCTGTTCAGCGATCGTGCGGGCGACTATCGTCCACCGAATCCCGCGCCGCCGTTGGTGGACTGCGCTGCGCTTGTCCACCCTACGATGGCGCACGGCCGGAACAATGACCAAGGCCCGCCGGTCAATCCTCCACCGGCTCAGCCCACAAATCATGGTCTCCCGAGTCGGTGACGATCACTTCGACGAAGTCGCCGGGGTCCAGCTCCCAGGCGCCGGGGATGATGATCACGCCGTCGATTTCGGGGGCGTCGCCGGGGCCGCGGGCGATGACCTCGGCATCGTCCACCGTATCCACCAGGACGGTGAGGCGCTGGCCGATCCGCGCGGCGAGTTTGTCGCGGCTGATCTCGGCCTGGACGTCCATGAACCGGCCCAGGCGCTCCAGTTTGACGTCCTCCGGCACCGGATCGGGTAAGGCGTTGGCCGCCGCCCCGGCGACCGCCGAATAGGGGAAGCAGCCGACCCGGTCGAGCCGCGCCGCGCGGATGAAGTCGAGCAGGGTTTCGAATTCGGCATCGGTCTCGCCGGGAAAGCCGACGATGAAGGTGCTGCGCAGGACCAGGTCCGGGCACTGGGCGCGCCAGCGGGCGAGACGTTCCAGCACGCGCTCGGCGGCGGCGGGTCGGTGCATCGCCTTGAGCACCCGCTCCGACCCGTGCTGCAGCGGCATGTCCAGATAGGGCAGGATCACGCCGTCCGCCATCAGCGGGATCAGGTCGTCCACATGAGGGTAGGGGTAAACATAGTGCATCCGCACCCAGGCGGGCAGTTCGCCCAGGGTGCGCGCCAGGGTGACCAGGTCGGTGGTCAGCGGCCGGCCCTTCCAGAAGTCCGGCCGATAGCGCAGGTCCAGGCCATAGGCGCTGGTGTCCTGGGCGATGACCAGCAATTCTCGCACGCCGGCCTCCACCAGCCGTTCGGCCTCGGTCAGGATTGCGCCGATGGGGCGGCTGGCCAGGTCACCGCGCAGGCTGGGGATGATGCAGAAAGTGCAGCGGTGGTTGCAGCCCTCGGAGATCTTGAGATAGGCGTAATGGCGCGGGGTGAGTCGCACCCCCTGGGGTGGGACCAGACTCTGGAAGGGGTCATGCGGGGCCGGCAGTTCCCGATGGACCGCGGCCATCACGGCGTCCAAATCATGCGGCCCGGTGATGGCGAGCACTCGCGGGTAGGCGTCGCGGATCAGCTCGGCGCGGGCGCCCAGACAGCCGGTGACGATCACCTGGCCGTGCTCGCTGAGAGCCTCGCCGATCGCTTCCAGTGACTCCTCCACCGCGGCGTCGATGAAGCCGCAGGTGTTGATGATGACCAGATCGGCCCCGTCGTAGCTCGGCGTGATGCCGTAGCCCTCGGCGCGTAGTTGGGTGAGGATGTGTTCCGAGTCCACGGTCGCCTTGGGACATCCCAGGCTGACGAACCCGATGCGGGGCGGGCGGGTAGGAACCGCGCTGGAATCAAGAGAGGTCACGGGAACTCCCGGCAGGGTGGAGGAAAGTGCCCTGAGCCTTGGGCAATCGTCTATGGTATTGGTAGGAGGTACAGGAAACAAAGGCCCGCGCGCGAAATACTTGTTCGCGCGGGCTTGCCCTCGCACGCTGATTCGGTAAGCATAGCGCTCGCCCGTGGGCTACGCTTGACACTGGGCCGTGGTACAGCGGTATCGCGGGAGGACACCCCCAAGGACGGGGCGCGTGGGTACCGGACGATAACGGCGCCTGATCCTGTCACCGAAAGAGGACCTGCCCTCGCGCCACGGGGCCGGCCTCGGAAGTTCACTCGGCGTACGGTCACCATAATGAAAAACTGCAATCTCTGTAAATACAGCAAGGTCTGTAATGACCTGCCCGGTGTTTGTATTCTCCTGCCCTACCTGGCGATCACGGTCGTGGTCGTGTCGTTGGGCTATCTGTTCGTCACCCAGGAACTGATGTAGCAGCGATGGGGTCGCCGCGCGGTGTCCGGTTCATCCGGACACCGCGTCGACGACCCTGCCATGCGACCGCTCGCTCATGCCGACACCTGCGCAGATCGCCCCCGGCTGTTCCCTGGTGATGCACCTGGAAGTGCGTTTTCACGACGGCTTCGTTGGTTTTTCCACCTTCGATCAGGAGCCGATCACCTGTCGTCTGGGCGATGGCACCCTGGCCGCGGGGATGGAGGCTGCGCTGCTGGGTCTCGCTACGGGTGAGGACCACCTGATCCTGGCCAGCGGGTCCGAGTTGTTCGCCGAGTATGACCCGGACAATCGTCACTGGTTGCCCGTGAGTGACTTTCCGCCGGATCTGGACCCCGCACCGGGCCAGGTGGTCGCCTTCACGACTCCGGCCGGGCACGAGACCAGCGGACTGGTGCTCGAACGCGAGGGGGAGGGTGCGGCCGGGCGGGTGCGGGTCGACTTCAACCATCCCTTTGCCGGCCGTTCGCTGGCCTTGCGGGTGCGTATCCTGTCGGTCGCCTGACCGCGGTCAGTCAGAGACTGACGATGCGGCCGCCGGCGGCGGCCGGATTGCCCCATAATGTCTGACTTCTTCTATCACCCAATCTTCGCCTATCCTCTGTTGCCATGGACATACTCCTCGCCAATCCCCGCGGTTTCTGTGCCGGTGTCGACCGCGCCATCGCCATCGTCGAGCGCGTGCTCGACCTCTATGGTGCCCCGATCTATGTGCGACACGAAGTGGTTCACAACCGCTTCGTCGTGGACGGGCTGAAGCAGCGCGGCGCCATCTTCGTCGAGGAACTGGATCAGATTCCGGACGGGGCCACGGTCATCTTCAGCGCCCACGGGGTCGCCCAGCAGGTGCGGGCGCAGGCGCAGGCGCGCGGGCTCCGGGTCTTCGATGCCACCTGTCCGCTGGTGACCAAGGTCCATCTGGAGGTGGCGCGGCACTGCAAGGCCGGCGATGAACTGGTCCTGATCGGTCACCGCGGCCACCCGGAGGTCGAGGGCACCATGGGCCAATGCCAGACCGACGGCGGGCTCATCCACCTGGTGGAGTCGGTGGAGGATGTCGCCGGCCTGCCGGTGCGCGACCCGGAGCACCTGGCTTACGTGACGCAAACCACGCTCTCGGTCGACGACACGGCGGGGATCATTGCGGCGTTGCGCGAGCGCTTCCCCAAGATCGAGGGTCCCAAGCGCAGCGACATCTGCTATGCCACCCAGAACCGTCAGGACGCCGTGAAGACGCTGGCGGCGCGGTGCGACCTGTTGCTGGTGGTCGGTTCAGCCAACAGCTCCAATTCGAACCGCCTGCGGGAACTGGCGCACAAGCAGGGCTGCGCGGCCTATCTGATCGACGGCCCGGACGACATCCGCCGGGACTGGCTGGAACAGGCGCCGCGGGTGGGCCTGACCGCCGGCGCATCCGCTCCCGAAATCCTGGTGGAGCAGGTCATCGCCCGCCTGCGTGAGTGGGGTGCCGGGAGCGTGGAAGAACAATCAGGCATTCGTGAACAGGTGGTCTTCAGCCTGCCGCGCGAACTGGCGGCAGCCGGCGCGGCCGAGGGCTGATGGTGGATGCGCTGCGCTTATCCACCCTACACGATCGGCTCCGCTGTAGGGTGGATAAGGCGCGCCGCTCGATGTCAGGATCCCGATACATCGGTCGTGCGCGCCGCATCCACCAGGGGGTCGCGCGAGGCCGCCCGAACTTGGAATTGCGGGCACTGATACAGGCGTTGGACGCTGATCGATGAGCGATATCCTGGTCATCGGCGGCGGCATCATCGGTCTGCTGACCGCCCGCGAGCTGGTGCAGGGCGGGGCCGCGGTCACCCTGATCGAAATGGGCCGGACCGGCCGCGAGTCTTCCTGGGCCGGCGGCGGCATCGTGTCTCCGCTCTACCCCTGGCGCTACCCGGATGCGGTCACCGCGCTCGTGCGCTGGAGTCAGCAGGTCTACCCCGACCTGTGCGCGGCGCTCCATGAGGCATCCGGCATCGACCCCGAGTTCACGCCGAACGGGCTCCTGATCCTGGACACCGAAGAACGCGCTCAGGCGCTCGCCTGGGCCGCCCGCCAGGGCGACGAAGTCCAGGTCATCGAGGGCCCGGCGGTGCGCGCGCTCGAACCTGAACTGGGCCTGCGCCCATCCCAAGCCCTGCGCTTCCCGGCGGTCGCGAATGTCCGCAATCCGCGTCTGGCCAAAGCCGCCCGGCGGGCCCTGGATGGGTACCTGCGGCTGCGTGAGCAGGAAGAGGTGCTCGACATCCTGGTCGCGCACGGACACATTCAGGGTGTGCGCACGACGCAGGGCGTAATCCACGCCGATCAAGTCATCGTTTGCGCCGGCGCCTGGACCGGGCGGCTCCTGAGTCAATTCTGCCGGCCGCCGGCCATTGCGCCGGTGCGCGGGCAAATGATCCTCTTCCAGGCGCGGCCGGGCCAAGTGCGTCACACCACACTTTACCGTGATCGGTACGTCATCCCGCGCCGGGACGGACGCGTCCTGGTCGGCAGCACCCTGGAGCATACGGGCTTCGTCAAGGCGACTACCGCCGAGGCCAGAGACGCGCTCCACCGCAGCGCCATCGAACTGTTTCCCCTGCTTGAACAAGCGCCCATGGAAACGCACTGGTCCGGGTTGCGCCCTGGTGCCCCGAGCGGCATCCCCTACATCGGCGCCTACCCCGGCACCACCGGGCTCTATGTCAACGCCGGCCATTACCGCAACGGCGTGGTCACCGCCCCAGCCTCCGCCCGGCTGGCCGCCGATCTGCTGCTGGGGCGCGTGCCCAGCATCGACCCCGCGCCCTACGCGCTGGAAGCCCCGCGCTGAACCGCGACGCGAGATGTTAGATGTTTCGGTTTGCGTTGAGGTAGACGACTGCTTCCCTTATAATCAGCGGTCCGATGCGCCGATGTAGCTCAGTTGGTAGAGCAACTGATTCGTAATCAGTAGGTCGGCGGTTCGAATCCGCCCATCGGCTCCAATAAAACAAGGGCTTACCGGAAACGGTAGGCCCTTTTTCTTTGTCGTGGGACACTCACGGGACACCGAAAGCTAACACTATGCAACTTGACGCAACATAGCGAGCGGCGCCGATCCGCCTTTCGCCCGGCCCGGTTCCCTTGGCTTGCAAAACTGCCGAAAGACCATGCTGGGAAAGCTCTAGGCGCTGCTTTAAGTGAGACTTAGCGAGAAGATACGGGATGATGAGACTTGCCGATGTAGCGTGATCATCGGAAGCGTAGCGCCAGATGATTTGAGACAACCGAGGCGCCCGAGGGCACGGGCGCCGATCCGCCGGCACTGCACTGGACCGCCACTCGTCGAGCCCCAGGGCGAGCCCGGTCGGCGCTGGACGTGGCACCCTCCTGGAGCCCAAGCCAGCCGGCCCGGCCGGTGACGATCCCGCCGCGGCGAGTTCGAGGTCAGGGTGTCGGCTTGGCGGCCGTCGTCACCTGGACTGCCAGCCGCGCGAGAGCACGGGCGCCGATCCGCCGGCACTGCTCCGGACATCCCCTCGGCGTTCCATCTTGCGTTGTCACGCCGCGTAACAGGTCCGCTATACTCATGAGGCGCCCCGTGGTCGGCTGGCCTGACTGTCCTGCCGCAGCGGTAGAGGTCGGGAAGATCCCCGGCGGGGCGTT
>Ga0247836_1004746_pt1 | contig 16582 bp, 14 predicted proteins | sample LaCruzMarch2015__4_FD_187116 | JGI IMG/M metagenome (GOLD analysis project Ga0247836, IMG submission 187116) | Freshwater microbial communities from meromictic Lake La Cruz, Castile-La Mancha, Spain - LaCruzMarch2015_14m | ecosystem: Environmental > Aquatic > Freshwater > Lake | place: Spain...
AGCAGTCTTGGATCGTCTTCACCACCCGCTCCAGGCCTCAAGGATACCCCAAATCAGACTCATCCCGTTACTTTGAGTCCGCTGGCCCAATGAAACAAGGATAAGCCCCTCTTCCACCTCCCGCCTTAATCCTTCCACCCTTCTTCCTTAACCCCCCTCGCCCCGACCCGCGTCGGGGCTTAACCCCTGAACCCCTTCATCCCTTTCTTCTGTGCCACCTGCCCCCTTTCACATTCAGCCTTTCAGTTTCGAATGATCAAAACGCCGATGTTTTGGGATCGAGAACTGAATCCTTAGCTCTTACCATTTAGCCATTAACTTTCTCTCCACTCTCCAAAATCTTAGGCCTGCCATCAGCCGCAAGCTCGGCTCCGGCCCGGAACGCTTTGCCCCACACAAACCCCTTCTCCTTCTCTCCATTCTCGACCTCGTTGAGCACGGCCATCTCCTCACCCCTACACTCACCTTATCGCCTACTCTCCGCGTCCGCTTTCAAAGTTTTGCCCCAATCGTCTCCCCCCGGTGGCGCTCCACCCGCCTTGATATCCGCTATCCGCTCTACCACCTAAAAACTCAAGGCCTCTGGACACCTAACGATTCTCGGGGTCAACCCTGCTCCTCTCCCGATACCGTCGCCTCAGTTTCTTTCCATCCAGATTTTTGGACCGCTCTGCAAGACCCAGCTCAGCGCCGCTCCGCCCGCCTCATCCTCATCACCACATACTTTCCAGCTTTAGAGCAACTTGCCCTTGCAGAAGCGCTAGGGCTCACCCCAGCCGATATTCTTCAACATCGGCCTACCGATTCCGAAAAAACGGAGACTGCGCGTCAAACCGGACGCTCCGCCCGTTTCCGCTACGAAGTCCTCTCTGGCTACTCCTTCACCTGCGCTCTCACGGGTCGGTCTCTCACCACCGCCTCTGGAGCCATCATGATCGAGGCCGCCCATATCAAACCATTCCGCCTCACCAAGGATAACCACCCCACCAACGGCCTCGCACTCACCCCGGACGCACACTGGGCCTTTGATGAAGGTCTTTGGACAATCGAATACTCCCACCCTACGAAACAGTACCTCGTTCAAGTTGCCACACGCTCTTTTGTGGAGTCCGGCCCAGGCGGCCAATGGCTTTCCACCATGCACCACAAACCCCTCATCTTTGCCGTGAAAACCAGCCTACGCCCAAACCCCGCCGCCTGCGCCGACCACCAAAACCAGATCTTTCTGGGTTAAAACGTCGATGTTTTGGGGACGATATTGATTCTCCTTCAGCTTAGTAGCGCACTTATCCTTAAAGGCCCGTGCTTCATCTTAACCCAACCCCTTTTCGAATCCTCGAGACAACTCGATCAGAATACTTTAACTGGCATTGCCTGATCCTGATCAATTTCCACCCCAGCCTTCGTAGCCGACTGTTGACCGACCGGTCCCTTTTCCGGTTCCCCCCAATTTTCGTCCGCCAGAACGCCCGGTTCTGCTTGGGCAGACGAAAACAACGGGGACACACGTGCCAGAAGCATCCGTCCACAAACACCGCTACCTTTTGCCTTTGGAACGAGAAATCCGGCCGGCCAAGGATCGGCAAATGCCTTCTCCAGCCCTTGATCCCAACCATCCGCATCAGCTTGGCCAGCCGTACCTCCGTCTCCTCATTCCCCTTGCCCCGGATCCGGGACATGTTGAATGAGCGTATGTCTGCGGTGTGAACATCAGCCATTCAGATCAACCAACTCAACATGTTCATACAGACCATTAACATCACCGACCTGCACCCGAAATTGACTTCTCCTTTTTGTTCGCGGCTTGTCGCTAAATGCCTGCTCCAATTTGATTCCCGGGTCATAAAATATTTTACCCGCTGAAAGGCTCTTCAAAAACCTAATCCCGTCCGTTCCAGTACAGATCCTGATCAGGTTTCCATATCGGTACTGCCATTGGGGTGTTTTTCGGTTTTCTGAGGCGACGTAAACCGCGTTTGCGTGTTTATGTTTCCAGTGCTCCAGAATATTAGCAAAGGACCAGGATGCCGCATCTTCTCCGTCTTTTGTTTCCAGCCTTACTGATCCGCTAGCCTTCGTAATCCGATTTTTTTCCGCGTCAAAGCCATCAATCTCCATGGTAAGTCCGGTTGCCGAACAGACCTGACTGGCCTTGTGAATTCCTCCGAAGTTTAACCGGTCCGGGCGGCCCGTTTTGTCCTTATAACCGAAAGACCGGATAAATACCTCAACTCCAAGAGTCTTATACGTTCCTCCATCCGGCTCTGGTGTCATCAGGGTAATTCTTCCAGTTCCGGGCCTTTTAAGGTCTTTTACCCCATACTGCTTCACCTCGTAACCTAACAGATCAGGATCAGCCTTGCTATTTTTCGGAATTCCCAGTTCAGCCTCAAGCGTGAAACCGCCGCACTGCGGCGCCCGGCAAGGACCGATCTTTCCGTCTCCGGACAGCTGCTTAGAATCAATCCAACCAGCCAAATGGACCTTTTTCAGGGCCGCAATAATACTCTCACGTTCTTTTTTCCTGTCTAAAGTCTCAAGGTTGCTAATATTAAAGAGAGTGAGACTGTCCTCTCGGGGTCTGAGGGCACGGATCTCTTTAGATGCCGGATCCTCGCCCCTCAAAACAAGGCCGATAACTTTTTTCCCGGAAATTCCGAAAAGCAGAATCCTCCCCTTCATTCGTTTATTGAGTAGTTCGCTGGGTGCTTTTATCGATCCACGCAAAAAACCGGAAAGCCGTACCTCAGGGTACTGGGCGTAAAGAATGATTTGGGTGTGGGGCGCTGGTGTTACCTCGCCATCTGGATGGAGCCATCCAAAATCAAGCCGTGCCTTGAACGACGGACCTGCCGAGGTATCACTGCTGAATATTTTTTCGCTAGGCAAAATATTCAAAACTTTAAGATCACCGCCAAGGTAGATCTGGTTTTTTGAATTATCGTTCTCTGCTAAGTACTTTCCGTAAACCTCATCACAGCCAGAATCCTTGAACAGGCTGAGCAGACCCCTGAGAGTCATTTCAATATTTCTTTTACCACCCGTCCTGCAATCGCCTCAACCACTGGAACAACGACCGAATTGCCAAACTGTCGATAGGCTTGGGTATCTGATACGCGGATTCTGAAGCCCTCCGGAAAACCCATCAGCCTACGGCACTCCTCTGGGGTCAGGCGTCTTGGATTTATCGATCCGCCGTTTTGCCGGATCAAAATCTCCGACCCGTCCTTGTGGTAGCGGGCACTTAACGTACGTGCTACATCCTCTCTTCCAAACAGGCCAAATCCAAATCCATTGCCTGATTCTCGGTGTTTCTTTGCGTACTCCTGAAGGTATTTCCAAAGATGATCCGATAAGGTGTATTTTGTGGGCACATTTTCATCTAAGATTTTGCCTAGAAGATGATTGCCTTTGGGCACTTCTGGAAAAACAAAGCTATTGGGTTTTCGGAATCCAACAATGAATACACGCTCACGGTGTTGAGGCACAAAGTTTCGGGCGTCGATGACATTATGGCAGACGTCGTATCCAAGCTCTTTTTCGAGGACATGCAAAATAGAGCGGAAAGTGTTGCCCTTATCATGCCGGAGCAAATGTTTGACGTTTTCCAAGATGAAGGCCTTGGGACGATGCCGCTTAATGATCTTGGCCACTTCAAAAAACAGCACCCCCTGGTTTTCGTCTTCAAAGCCATGTTTTCGGCCCAGACTTAGTTTTTTCGATACTCCCGCGATGCTAAAGGGCTGACAGGGAAATCCGCCGCAAACGAGATCCACCTTTCCGTTATAAAGTTTTTCGGAGCTTAGCCGCCGGATGTCTCCAAAAGGCACTTCGCCGTAATTTTCGTAGTAGGTGGCCTTTGCATTTTTATCCCAGTCAGAGGAAAAGACGCACTTCCCGCCCATTTTTTGCAAGGCCACTCGAAATCCCCCAATCCCGGCAAATAGATCGATAAACGTGAACTTGGCCCTGGAGGGCGGCGGGAACGGCACTTCGGTAAAGTCGATTTTGGGGGGTGATTTTCTGGTAACTATCCCAAATTGCCTTTGGAGGATTTTGCCCCATTCTGCAGCCTCTCTCTTCGAAAGCAGAATGGGTGCCTCACCGGGACACTGAAGCCAATGTGAAACGATAGCCGGGAGCTCGTCCTGGATGTGCAAGGAATACCTTTGGCTTTGGATGTTTGCGAGAAGAAGCTCCAAAGCCTGACGATGTGAAATCGAAGCCCCATACCCTTTTTCCCTTTGGTGATAAGGACCGGCACTCGGGCTTCCATATTTAGGGAGAAAGATCATGCCTACTTAGACCACCAGTTCCTGTTCATTACTGAAAACTGCACAACCTGTTCTTACTCCGCCACAATTCCTTGTCAGCCTGCTCCTCGTTATTATCCCCGCCTTATGAGGACAAGGGGTTATTAACTCAATCTGCGTAAATTCGATCTTTTCCATATCACTATACTCCAACCTTGGGTAGGACATTTGCAGTCCCTCGAATTATCTTTAGAAATTAAGGAATGCCCCTCTGCTTGGTTCTGTAAACTACTTCACACAAGTAGAGTAAAGGCCCTGACTAAGCACTCTATGCGCCTCTCAACTTTTTTATACTTGAAAACACTATATTTGATACAAAGACATTGATTATCATTGTAATGCAACTTGTGGCACATTTTATTTTAAAAAAAATTGTGATTATCAGAACAAATGGAAATATTTAATATCAACGACGGCCCTGTTCTTTATCTAGGCCATAAAGTTTCTAAAATCAAAAGGCATAAGAGCTTTTTAGAAGTGAGCTCATAAAACCATGCCCGCGAGCTTCTGGCGTGCCAACCACCATTGCGCGATCCAAACCCTGATTGATTGTCTCACAGGATGTTTCCGGCAAGAGGACACAAGCGTGGCAGGCGGAAAGATTAGCCATTTTAGAGCCCTGGCCACCAAGATGTTCTGAGCAAACTGGGTCCGCCGAACACCATGATGCCCGACCGAGCGCACGACTGAAAACGGGACCAAGACGTTCGGGCCTCCCAAGTGCAACGAGTCCACCCAACGTGCCTTCAGAATCGCCAGCGGCAGTGTAAATTATAAAAGCGGCCATAGGAGCCGCTGAGTCAGCCGAAATGTAAAGCCGCTCACGTAACGCGGCCGTGCTGTACCCACACTCGAATACTAACTGGTTTATGAGGACATGAGCGAGACTATGAACTAACAAATACCGTGAGGCCCAACTTCGGTTTACCGCGCCAAGCGGCGGCAATGTCTGGAAAACACCACCCATCCGGGCAATGAATCCATCGTCAAGACGATTGGCAAGCCACGCAGTATTATCCGACTGCCACGTCGAAAGGCGGTCTTCGTTCAACTCAACATAAATGCCTTCACCAAAGACCTCAACTGCCGGTAGCCATCGGTTTTGCGCCTCGTCAGGCGGATTGCGAAACAATGTACGCATAGCTGATTCTGGCATGTTGACCAAAGTGTTGGTACTATTCTGTTCCAAACGGTCAAAGCCATAGAGCACCCTTGTCTCGCGCAACCGCTCCAAAAGATTAATTCTACCAAACCATTCTGACATACCAGCCGGTGCCGTTGTGGGAATGACCCGTAGATCTGATACATTTTCAGGATCGTTCACCTCATTTCGCAGAATATTGAACTCAGCACGACGAAATGCGAGAAGATCAGATTCTGGATCGGCAGGCACGCGCGCACCGGCAGGTAGTGCAGTGGCCGCCGGGTCGAAAAGAGTTTTCAAAGCCACCTCCACATCCGCCGGATCGCTATCGATTCCCCTAGCAGTGAGTCCTGATTGAATCATAGCGACCGTGGCCGCTCTATTACCCATATTCCAAAGCGTACGGGCTACTCCCAGTGTGGAGTCAGTAGAAATCGCGTTTCGCAACCCAGTAATCACAGGACTTTGCGGCTGCAAGTCCGGTAAGGCGATGGCGGAAATAGTGCGCGGAAAATACAAGTTTGTCTGGTTGATAAGCGCGCCGATTAATGGCTGATTGCAGCCCTCCTCATTAGCCCCTTCGCCAAGCCAAGGACGGTCACCAGGACAAACAATGCCTGCTGCTTGAAACTTACTCTGCTCGCCCAAAGAAATGTCGGGTTTGACCGTGGTTCCCATCAAATTCCGGCCTTTGTGACCCGAAGAACCAACAGGACAAGTACGACATTCAACACTGATGCTAGCAAGGTCTGAACTACCGCGATCTGTTAGGAATAAAGTGCCATCACCGGGACACAGGCATCCAATCCATTCCTTCCAAGGAAATTCACAAAGGTGTCCGGCGGCACAGACGGAGACGAAGCGAACCGGTTGCCAACGCCCTATGCCTTGCGGGCGGTCAATACGCACGGTGTGCAAATTAAAGCGGCGCATCTCGCCGGTGCGCGTATGCCTATACCAGCGAGGGAAACGCTGGGCCGGAATATTTAACATTGCGTTGGGCGGCCTAGTGTCACCGCGCCGCACTTGACGGTAATCTGGCGGTATACAAAAGCGGTCGACGCTCAGCAAAACCGACAAACGTGGCTCAAGACGTTCAAATTCTGCACGGTTGCTGCAAGGCACTAAACCAATCGCCTGATCCCATTGAAAAAACCAATGATCTAAGCCGCAGACCACATGCGGCGTCCCACGTCGGTCTGTGTAAATGCTTCCAGGGCCAAAAGGTGCTATGAGTTGGCCAATACGAATTTGTTTGTTTCCCATAATGTATAATGCGTTAAGGGTTAGTTGGCGGGTTGACCGGAGAATTTACTGAAGGGGAAGACGCCGGAACGTAGCCCTGATGGATTTCTAGTTCGGCGCTACCATCTACCTGGCGCATACTTGTTGGAATCACAAACCCGCGGTCCCTTTGCGAAACCGTAGCAAATTGGCCCGGCCATAGCATAAGATATTCCCCGGTCACTACTGGTGGAAATTTCTCCCATGCCTGCGGATTAAGACTCCATTTGTGCTTCAGCTCCGCAAGGACACGCTTCATTTCGTGCAGGGAGCGAGCTTGATCCTCGGGTGACTGAACCATCCGACAGCGTCCGCACAAAAGTTGAAACGCAGATTCTACTGCATTCCAATATGCAGCCACATTCTGAACAGATGCATCGCTATGTTGTCGTGCCCAGGCAAGCAGAGCACCGGGAAATGCACGCTGGATTGCGGAAAGTGCGAAGGGCGTCGCAGAAGTCGGCTCGACACGTTCGTAAAGTCGGCGGTGATAGCTGTGGAACTGCTCAAAATGCGAACGGTCACGGCTTTTGGAAGGATTGTAAATCATCAGAATCAATCCGGGCCGATCCCACCACTTGCGACCAACGCGGCCTGTCACCTGAATATAGGTGGCTGTTGTTTTGGGTTGTCCGACAACCCCCATGAGTGAGAGCCGGTCAATATCAACCCCAACCTCAATAATGCTGGAAGCCAGACAGGCGTCCAACATATTGGCGTTATCACTGGCGGCATAGGGTTCGGACAGACGATCCATCATGCCGACAATTTCACTTTGCGACAACCGGCTGGTCAGTTCTTCGCTAATCCGGATTTTGCGTCGCTTGTCATGGCTAAAGTTTTCGCGGTTGAACATATACTTCAACCGTGAACGAATATCAGAATCAAACAGCGTCTTTGCACCGCCGAGTTCGCGAATACTGTTGTAAAACGCTAGCAGTGTCCACCAAGGGTCCCGTCGATCTTCGGCGAAACAGAACGGACGGAAAAGTGCAGCAGAAAAAGCCCGGACTTGGGCGGTGAATACGGAACCATAATCGCTAGCATGTATACCAAGATAAAGCCGACCATCCATCAGGCGGCCCTCAGAGTCCCGGGCATATTTTCCAAAAAACGAATCCCCCATCAATAAGCCGGGGCTAGGAAACAATTGAGTTTGTGAACGAGCATACAGGGACATAACTTGTTCCGCCGCCCCTCGAATTGTTGCTGTCGAGGCAATTACTTTCGGCTTAATCCAATGCCCGTCACGCTCAAAAGAACAAAACCTTTCAAAGACACCCTCATACAAGGAATACATGGTCCCCAAGGGACCTGAAATCAAATGCAATTCGTCTTGAATAACGAGGCCTGGTGGGCGAGCGAATTGTTGCGGTTGCCCGGCAACAATTCTTCGTCCAAAAAGCGCACCGGCATCTGGCCGATAAGCAACGATTGCGAGTTTGTCGGCGGTCCCAATAACTAACGAAGGCGGATTACGGTAAATACGCTCGTCAATAACTTCGACTGGCAGCCACCGCTGATAATTCTCTGTCCCAAAGCTGCAGTTTGCATCGGTACAATGTAATAACGGCCCTTGACCGGCGACATCGGTTATTCCACGTGTTCGCACGGTGTTCCACTGATTATGGGCCACACCCCGCGGTCGAGAGCCTTCAAATCGACCAATTTCAGCCCGACACCACGGACACTCTGTAAGCACTAGCGGATTGCCGGCAACATCACCCCGACGAAATTCCTCAAGCTCCATCTTGGCGATATTGATTCTATTTGGGGAGCCATCACCCCCAATCCACAGCCCCAACGAAAAGCGGCGGCCTGGAATTTCTCCCATACCATGCAACACAGGGTTGCGCCGCAAGAACTCCATCCCGCATATCAAACTGGCCGCACGCTGAAACTGCTGAGTGGTAAGCATTCTTAACGTGTAACGCATCAACACATTGACACCATCTCGCTCCGGCTCTCGAACAGCCGTCACGATCTGTAACCTCTCGTGAAACATGTAAAAGGCCATGACGGCAAGATAGGCCTCGGTTTTGCCACCGCCGGTCGGAAACCAGATCAAATCTACTATATCTCGATCTGGCGATCCACCGTCACGAACTCCGTCAAGGGACATTAATAGAAACGCGATTTGGAATGCACGCCATGAACCGAGGTTGTCAGATTCTTGTTTCTGTGAATAGACATCCCAAGGAGAGCGATGCTCTCCTTCGGGAAGAACCAAACGTAGGGCATCGCTCCAAAGGAGACGACGACGTTTCAGTTGTTTGGTACCGATCTGCTGCAGCAACATGGCCAGATTAGCCATGCGAAAAGCTTGGCGAACTCGGGGGTTTGCCCGGAGCAAAACGATTCCGTTATTGATCCGTCCGAGGCAAGTGTCGCAGGCTTCCAAGTGGCGAGCCGCTACCGGGGCAAAGTTGGCATCCATGTTTTTGATTTGAGCGCGAGATCGCTCGATCCAAGCGGCATATTCGCCGAAAAGATTATCCAAAGAATCCCACGCTGGACCATTGCCGCTGTCAGGAAGTTCGGCCAGCGACCGCATCGATAACTGAATACGACTACCCGATTGGTCGGTGATGTCCGGTGTCATACTAGGCAATTGGACGGCTGGCATGACGTCGACGAAAAGCGATTCAGGCGACTGACCCGCTTCGGCGTCCCAACCGGCAGCACAACCATGGCCGATACCCCAAGTGGCTGAGTCGCGATAAAGAAGTGCTAACGATTTTTCCTCGTTATCCAACTCCGAGAAAGGCCGCTGACTTTCGGGATACTTTTCAAGGCAGCCTTCTTGCGCGAAAACTTCAAAAAAGGTTTGATATAAGATCACTTCTTTGGGATCCAAAGCCGCGGACAGGCGAGTATCGTTTCGAAGAATTACCGTGACCAACCAAACATTCTCCGTCGCTTGTTGACGCGGGAATAGTTCAACCAGCAGGTTTAGCGGTGAGCCGTCAGGCATTCTGACAGGTTTGCGAACGACGTGGCCATGGACGAGTTCCTCTCGGCTAAAGTATACAGACGCTCCCGGTTTCATGGCAGGATATCTACGCCACATCGGCCCTTCACGCTCAGCGCCATCATCATTAGTCCAGCGCCTTTTGCAGGCTTCATAACGACCATTCAGTTGAAACGGAGACTGGTGCTTGGACTGCCATACGAAACGACGGAAGCGAGGCAGACGCACAACGACCTTGCCTTTTTCATCAAGCCTAACGCAAAAAGAAAGGCCTATAGTAGATGGATGACGGATATCCGGACTAGTAACCTCAAAGTCATCTGTGGCATCCACAGGCAGAGCACCCGGGACAGCATCATTCCCGCCGCTATCCTCGTCCATGTCCGGATCTTCATCAGGATCAACGTCGACCCCAAGTGTGTCGCTTGCCTGCATAGCCACATCCGATGGCGGAGTCGTTTCCTGCGTTAAGACAATCGAGCCGACTGGATGGAGTAGTCCCATACCGTATTTACGGTGAGGCGCCTCGCGATCGAAATATAGAACCTCTTCAGCCTCCGCATCCGGACTTGGCCTCCATGACAGCTGCCCACGCCGCAAAGGGATCATATCGTTAAAATCCTTATCGGTGAAAACAATAACGGTTGCATCGGCGATCGGACGGGTGGGCCCTACCATTTCACCACGAATCCAATCTATCATCAGTGCTCTTTCATTCATACGTCATGTTTCTCCAAACCATTTACACAATGTTTGCTGAGATGTTTTTTCACAAAATATCCGAACTGTTTCTGTTGCCCGCGTCATGCCAGTATAAAAAAGGTAGCGATCAAAATCATGCTCTCCAAGTATTACGTCAGTCAATAAGACCACTTTATTTTCCATACCCTTAAAAGCGCGGACTGAGGCGTAGCCGATTGACTCCCCAGCACTCCACGCGGGACGCAACTTAAAACCCTCGTTTCGCAAACGAAATGCAGCACTGGTCTCATCCGGACGGAAGGAAAGCAATGTTATCTCTGAAGGCTTATATCCCTTCGCTCTAAACTCACGCAAGCACTGGCCAAGTTTGTCCAGTTGCGCCCTCTCATGCCCATAAAAATATATGTCGAAGTTCTGGACGCTGCCCCCCGTACGTAAGTAACCCGTATAAACATTTTTTTCAAGTCCGCTCAGGCGCACGGCCGTCTCTCCGACTATCTGGTAGTTCCGGCAGTTTTCCGTCAGCCGCCATGAGGCTAGTTGTACGGCTGATTGAAGATCATACATAGTTTTCTGCATTACTTCTTTTTCTGCAAGAACCTGGTTATTGAAGTCACCAAGTAACACAAACGAACCCCGCCCAATTCCATTCAACAGAAACTGACAAATACATTCCCAAAGGCGGGGCCGCGAGAGAAGATCTTGCGCCTCGTCTAAGACAAGATAATCGAATGCCGCCACGGCTTTTAAGTCCGGGTCGGATAGGCGTTCCTCCAATAAGGCCGGGAGTTCAGTATCCCAGAAAGCGGACGATGGATTATCTGGAATTTCCAATCCGGTCAAGCGAGCTATAACTTGAACGGCGCGGCCCACGACAAGATTCGGAAAGGGCACTGACTTATGCTCCATTTGTTGAGCGACCCAGTCACCTACGAGTTTATTAAAACACAATAACGCGACCCGGCGCCCCGATTCGGCAGCCCGTCTCGCAAGTTCCATGGCAATCAGCGTCTTGCCGGTTCCCGCACCTCCGGAAACGATTACTCGTGGATTGAAGGCAGTTAATTGGAGAACAGACTTTTGCTGATCGCGGAGAATCCTTTCCATTTCATCCTGACGACGCATAATTTCTACGCGTGCTGTTGGACGAAGCTTCTGCACTGGCAAACAGCATTTAACCATCGTTTCAATAGTATCTCGCGAAAGCGGTACGGCTAATTCCGCGAGTCTCGCATCTGCCGCAATATTTAGTTTAATTCTTGCTTTCAGATCTTGGCAGAATGTGCCACCGCTTGCGAATGACCGAAAAGTACGCGAATCCATCAGCTCCCATGATTGAACTGAAAAATTAGGTTGTAGATCAAATGGAGATTTAGGAAAGATACAACAATGAACAATTGGGACAGTGCGTATTTTTGGCACAAGTTCCACAAGTCGCCGATAAAGTTCATGCCTTCCATCTGCCGCCTGCTTAAAAGGAGAACGTGATATGGATTCTGGAAACCACCGAACGCCGTCAAAGGCAATATTCTCATGAGATTTTACCTCAAGGCAGATTATGCCTGCATCTGGTATTATAACAACAAAGTCAATCTCAGAACGAAGCCCCCGGTTCCAAGGTGCGAGGTCTAATGAATGAAGTGAGACAATCTCATTAGGTCCAGCTGCCAAAAGATTAAACACGTCCCTCTCTCCAGGTGGCGTGCGTTCGTCCATAAATGACGGAATTAAACGCGCCATCTTTGAATATCCTTTGGGTTGCGGTATTTATAAAGTTCATTGGAATCGACTCTATATCCATCCTGTATATTAGTAATTCGATATAAATGAAGATCCCCAACTAGTTTTGACCATGTAGGTATTTTATATTTTATTGATTCGTTGTTCTGAAGCTGCTTCTTCAGGTTTTCGATGTCATGATTAAGAACACATGCAAGCTCAGTTTCCATTTCATCATGTGCTATCCTGCCATCCTGAATAGCTTCGCCTCTCGAGCGGCGTACATCATCCCATGCCCTTTTACACCATTCGATCCCCTTTTCGTTATTAAGCCCAAGAAATATCATTAGTTTCTCAAAATGTTCTTTACTTTGCGGTGCAGAAATAACATTTGAAGCAGGCTGCGACCAGCGCTCTATACAGCCCAAGAGATTTTCTAATTTGATACCCTTGTATTCCAAAATAGTGCACAACTGATTTTTACTTGCGCAGTACTCTTTTCGTAGCTGATGCTTCCATATTTCACTAGTGTGGTCCTCCACGTTGTTAAGCACCTCTTGTTCGGGCTGGTCTTTTAAAATGGGGATTATTATATATGCGCCAGGCAATAGTTCGTCGCTTACACATCGGACTTGAACAGGGTCTTTTAAGCCGAGTGAAGTATCATAACTTAGAACCTGACTATTTGGTGGATAAAATATTCCTTGATCAGGACCTATTAATACAAATAGTGCTTTTTGTGTTTCTTCACTCGCACTATCATAATGAGTAAAGAGCTCGTTTTCGTGTTCTTGAATTTGTAGTTCGTCTTTTTTTTCGTCTGCCACGCTTTCTATTCTTTTCGTATTCCATATAATACCGTTACATATATTTATTGTATTTTCTGGTGAAAGCTTTTTTTGATCATTTACTATCCTTGATGCGGATTCGAGGTTTATGCATCCGAAATCTGGTTCATCCGAGTTTCCTGCCCAAACCATTTGTATTAGTTTCTTAAATCTTGGAGCATTAATAATTGCCTCAGGAGCAGAGGCCCATCCCCATGTTCTTAGCGGGCCCGTTTTAATTAAGGTATCAAATACTGAGGATTGGCAGTAGTTGGCGAGATTCGTAACAAACATGTGCTCACTTCTATCTTTGGGACATATATTGCTAATCGCAGAAGCGAAAGTGTCTTGTTGACGATAATCACACAGTATCTTTATTCTCATTCCCTCTTTTATTTGTTCAGCTACAAGCCTCTGCATTAATACACGCATCGGGTTTTCTTGTGTCTGAAGAACTGCTGCAGCAGCTAATGCCATACTACAGCTTGAAGATAGTTCTGCTCCGTATTTATCTCGGACCTCGTCCGTTTTTCCAAGGTTTTCAATAACCTTAGTTATTTCATTGTTAAATATGACTGGGGTTGATAACCACTCTGCCATTAGGTTGCGGATTTTTATGACGTGTTCCTCAAGTGGACGTACTTCGCTAACTTCTTCAAGTTTACTTGCGATTGTTCTCACGCTTTTACGAAGGTTCGAAAAAGGCAATAAGTAAAGCTCATGTCTTTCTCTCTGAAAGCATTCAATGCCTGCGATATGATCAAGTATTTCCGTACAAGAGGTATTCATTCTTTTTTATGTCGTAGAAAGTTAGTCATTGTAACACCCTTCGGAATAGTAATTAACCCTTCGAGGATGTTAGTATCCAAGGCATACCATTGTCCTATTGACGCAAGCTTTAAGTTCACAAGATCATGATTTGTCCTTGTGTCTGTCCTCTTGATAACAGCTAGTATATTGCTGTCTCTAAATTCTGGATAGTCGATTGCCTTATGGAAAGCGCTGGCACCATCTGCTACGACCAAATGAGGACACCCGACTTTTCTGTCAAGATTCATGGTCCTAGTATTAAAGTATGACATTCTAGAAACAGTTTCCTTTCTCCAGCCTGATATAGTCATTACCTCACTTAAAAGAAAGTCTTCGTGCCCATACCGCATTTTGACTGAAGAACATATTTCTAAGCTCGCCTTTTCCCCACCTACTCTTCCTGCAAAACAAAGCCCTGAGTAAGTCATTGACAGATTTTTTGTAAGAAAAGAAGTTTCAGTTAAGAGTTCATTGTATATATGATGAGGCAGCTTTTTCATGGATTCAGCCCATAATACAGGTGGCTCATCTTCAATATGATATTTTTTTATCTTCTCTCGGCTAGCAGTCACGATCGCATACTTTTGCTCGCCATCTCTTCGTTTAGTTTTTTTACTCCACTGAATAGAATCCTTTAGCACGTTAGTAATCTTAACCTTTTCTCGGCTTAGAAATGGCGAACGCAGTTCGCCTGTTGAATGCTTCTGATAGCCGCAGTTTTTAATTTCCGGATAACAGACATTAGTACATTCCTTGCAGCTTCCTAGATACTGTTTTCCATACGAAGCGATTTTCTCGAAGTGTGCGTCAACGTCATTGGCATCCTCCTTGCCAAGATCTCCTATTAATGCGCCAAGAGCTACTAGGCCTGCAGATGGTGATTCACATGGCATTGAGATTATAGAAATTCTTCTTTTATTCTTTTCTGCCTTTAATGAAAAAAAGCATCCGAGCTTTATCATAAACTCCGCCCATTTTGGAATAGGCATCCATTCTAATTTGTTTTCAGAAAAAAGGAGGCTCATCTTTTTGCTTTCTTTCCGTCCTTAATTTGTTCGTTTATATCTTTCTTTTACTGGGAAATCTTAATATGAAAGAGTGTTCCCCTTATCTAAGCCTGTTTCGATGAGCAGCATCAACAACATCTTGAATGCTGATACCCATTTCTTCCGCAATTTTCACTGGTCTAAAACTCATGTCCGAGAACTTTCTTTACAGAATTAAGGTACCTAATCAGTTCTTTTATTACTACTTGAAAATTGATAAAAGCAGCTCAATTCCGAAACCAAAGCCGATGATTACAGCCGACATGACCGAGACGCCTAAAAGCATGCCAAAGATGCTGATGAGGGTCCTTCTTGCGTCAAAGATCTCCAGCTCTCCGCACGCTGTCCGACCCACCTGAGCGACCTCCGGTTTGGGCTGAATCAGTACCGGCGGCTCTACCTCCAGCTTTTTCCAGTAACTCGCCTCTGGTGAGGCTGCCCCCAATGTCTCCCGAAATATCTCCCGCTCCTGCAGATGTACCTGCCGGGCCTGCTCTCTCTGCCCCAAAGCCTCCATATTCTTTCCCAACTCCCGATACGCATATCCCGTCTCTGGATGATTCCTCCCCTTCTCCTCAATTACTCTAAGAAGATTTGCCTGCAGTTCCACCTTCCTTTGCCCCAGTGCATCCACTTTATCCGCCAGCCCCTTCTTTTCCCGGGCCCGATTGACCTTTCCCCAAATAAACAGCCCGCCAATGATCAAAAGCAGTGTTCCTAAAGCCATGTCCAGCTCGGGAGTCCCCTTCCGATATCCAAAAACCCTGCTGGGCAAATAGTCGAACAGCAGAGCCGGCACCATGACATAAAGCACTCCTAAAGCTGCTATCAGCACGAAACACAGCCAGGTGGAAGGAAAAATCAACACATGAAAAATACCTAGAAACACCCGCTTCATTTTTCCCCAAGCTCCTTCGGTGCATCCCACCTCAAGATTTACCTCCGCGCACGTCACGGCTCCTCCCCTAGCGATTGCCCGGTCAGCTCCTCAATCTTCGCCTTCAGTCCGGCCGACTGGGAGTCGTAAATCTTCGGCCCCTCCGTGGAGAAGCTGTCGTTCAAGCTGCCGATACAGGCCTCGCACCGGTCCATGTAGGGAACCTGGACATAGATCGACTCATTAAAGAGCGAGTTGGTATTCGACTCCACCGTACTCAGCGTTCCCAGCACCTCCCCACTGGTCGAGACTACCACCGGCCCGTCCGTCAGCCACTGCGCATGCTCCGTCGGCCCCACCAGAGACTGTGTCGAAAAGTCTCCAGTCAACGTCCCCGACTGATTCGATACTGAATCAATCAGCGCCTGATTGGCATTCAGGATGCCATAATATCCGTCCGCATCCTGAGCCCACACAAACCCCGTCATCAACCAACCCATCATCATCAGATTTCTTTTCATAAATTGAATCATCCCAACACCCCTAGGACATCGGCAGGGCTACGGCTTCTCATTTCGACATTTGGCACAATGTCGAAACGTCCTCCGCGTCCTTGGCGCCCTTGGCGTGAGCAATCATGGGTCTTCATCCTCGTCTCCCTCATACAAACTCCAGAGCGGTTATTTTCCTGCAGGGCCTTTCTCACTTCTTTTTCTTGAAAACGCACCAGAGAAAATACAGCAACAATCCCGTCTGAAAGATTATCAGCGCGACCAACTGTGGGTTTTGCGCGCTCATCCCTCTCTCGTCGCCCATCCAAGTCTAAACACCACCCAAGTCATCATCCTACAATTCCCTTCGCGTGGGTGAACCCTCCCACTTTCCCGGG